>WNFI01648711.1_pt1 | contig 17416 bp, 16 predicted proteins | sample 5400471 | NCBI WGS metagenome assembly WNFI01 (sample SAMN13153348, study PRJNA577476) | soil metagenome | isolation source: 100 cm saprolite on Douglas fir-dominated hillslope | place: USA:California | collected 2013-09-17 | reverse complement strand
TAGTGGGAATATCAGGCGCCCTTATAGGATCATTTTTCGGAGATATCTGGCGCTGGAACAACAGCTAATCCGGTAAGAAACGGGTCGAGGTGGCTGCGCGGTGTTGTGCTGGACTGGGCGTCATCCAGTCCAGCACAACACCGCGCAGCCACCTCGACCCACAAGAGATTCGGCCCGCTTGCAAGCCGATCCGTCTGACGGCACGTTTTCTCGCGCACCCGAACGGGTAGATGCTTTAACAGCCTCACTTCAACAGATCTTCCATCTGCGTCAGGTGAGTATCAAACAGTTGCAAAGCCTGGCGCACCGGCTCAGGCGAAGTCATATCCACACCGGCTTTTTTCAGCAACTCGATACTATAATCAGACGAACCTGAGCTAAGGAACTTCAAGTAGCGATCAACCGCGGGTTTCCCCTCTCGCAGAATCTGTTGAACCAGCGCTGACGCGGCAGAAATACCCGTCGCATACTGGTATACATAGAAGTTGTAATAGAAATGGGGAATACGTGCCCACTCGATATCTATCAGCTCATCAATGACCGCCTCACCCCCATAATATTTTTCATTGAGTGCGCGATACATAGCACTTAGCGTATCAGCAGTCAATGGCTCGCCTTGTTCGGCTCGGCTGTATATCTGCTGCTCAAACTCCGCAAACATCGTCTGTCTGAAAAGCGTCCCACGCAAGTCTTCCAACGAATGATTGAGAATCGCCAGGCGCACCGTGGGATCTTTAGTTGTCTTCAACAGGTACTCGGTAAGCAGGCCTTCGTTCAGCGTCGAAGCAACTTCGGCCACAAAGATGGTATAGTCACCATACTGGAATGGCTGATAGGTGCGCGAAAAGTACGAATGCATCGAATGCCCCAGTTCATGCGCCAGGGTATACATGCTATCTCGCTTGTTCTGGAAGTTCAGCAGGACAAATGGACGAGTTGCATATCCTCCGCCGCTATAGGCCCCACCACGTTTCCCAGGAGTCTCGTAAACATCGATCCACCGCTCCTTAAACGCTCGCTTGAGAATATCGGTATAATTCTCGCCCATTGGAGCAAGGGCATCCACCACGGTATCACTCGCCTGCTCGTAGCTTACCTCATCGGCCGTCTCCTTAACAATCGGCACGTATAGATCATACATATGTAACTCATCGAGTTGGAGCAGCCGCTTACGCAATCTCATGTAACGATTGAGCAGGTAGATATGTTCACCGACCGTCTCTACCAGGTTGTCATAGACACTAACCGGAATATTGTAGCGCGCAAGTGCTCGTTCGCGACTAGAACCATAGCTGCGTTGCCTCGTGAAAAAGGTACTCCCCTTGATCTGTGCCGAGAGCGTAACAGCTACCGTATTGCGCTGTTTGAGGAATGTACTATGCAAACCTTCAAACGCTTCTTTACGAACCCGGCGATCATTGCTACGGATGTAAACCAGGTAATTGCCTTTTGTCAGTTGGACATCTTCGCCCTCCTCATTTTTAATCAGCGGAAGTTTCAGATCGGCATTATCGATCATCGAGAAAATGGCATCTGGAGCATCAGCAATCTCACCCGCAGCAGCCAGTACTGCTTCCACCTCTGCCGAACGCACATGTGGACGTTTGCGATTCAGATCATGCAATTGCTGCCCATAAAGACCCAGCTCGGGGGTCTCTCGCACAAACCTGTTAAGCGTATCTTGCGGTATTGCCAGGATTTCTGGCTCGATGTAAGAGGCAACGGTTGAAGCGTGAACAACCAGTTGCATTGCGCGGTCGTACATTCCCTGATACAGGCTATTTGTAGTATCTTCGTCCTTACGCATCGAAGCATACACAAAAAGGGTCTCAAGTTTCTCGAACAGTTCATCACGCTTCTGTAATACCGCCAGCAACGCCTGCCCACTTTGAGCGAGGGTTCCTTTGAGCGTTTCAAGTTCTGGTAAACGCTGCTGGAGGGACTTGAAACCATTTTCCCAATCTTCATTAGTTGGGAATATGCTTTCCAGGTCCCATGTATACTCTTTCGGTATATCGCTGCGCTTTGTCAATGTTTGCAATTGATAACTCTCCTTCAGATATATTAGTTATTCCTTTTCGAGTAGTAAATCATCCCTATGCCTCCACTTCTCCAGGAAGCGATAGAAATTCCTTTTGGTCAATCGTGTTCGCTCGGCATCAGAGAATTTCACATCTGGCAGAAGTGTATGGCTTACCATTGGTAAATTGGGCGTGACCACAGCTCGAACACCGCTATTGCGTGCTGCAAAGTTAAAATCGATATCCATGTAGGACGGAAAACGATAGCGCTCGTCAAACAAACCAACCTTTTTTAGCAGTTTGCGACGAAAAGCCATACATAATCCATCTATAGCTTCAACTTCCAGATCCGAACACTCTTCAAAGTGACGTAAATCATCGGTAAACAGACCTCTGAAACCTGTTATACCTACTTTGCTATCCTCAAGAACCCGCGCTAGTGGTGTAAAAACATCACCTGTCAGTTCGACGCAGCTATTGAGCAACAGAATATATCTGCCTCTGCTTTGCTTCAAGCCGATGTTGCGTGCCTCGGCTTCGCCCAGAGAACGTGATGTACACAACACATGCAAGCGCGGAACCTTACGCCGTAACTCCCTGGCCCAGACATCAAACCCATCCAAAGATCTATTATCAACCAGTATAATTTCGATATCGTGGTTCCCTACCCAGCGCAAGATACTTTCGAGACAGCGTTTCGTCTCCTCAAAGCTGGTACTCGCCAGTACATTAACCGAAAACTCGCACCAATCCTCTTCGTCCAACAATGAAGGCACGTGGCGAGCAGTGCGATAGGCTATCCCATCAACCTCAACACTCGGCAGAATAGTCAGATGAGCGCCACGAGGATTATCTTTAATACCGTAACCAGCATCCTCAATTTGCCGCTTCAAAGCATCGGCTCGATCATATTTTCCTCGCCTACGTAGTTCATCACGCTCATGGGAGAGCGCTAATACATCGGCAGGGATACTTGGGCGTGAAGATCGTATAGTCATTTTCTGTATCCTTCTTTAAAACACTACACTATATCGCTTACCAACCGAGCGCAAGCCCATCACAGCGCGGGTCAGCAGCCCCCTCAAACAGATGGCTGGATGGATTGATTACAATTGCTTGTGCATGGCCCATCCCATCTTCCCACGGCCCTACAACGATTGTGCGATGCTCTAACAGATCAAGCAGGAAAGGAATACTGTTTGGAAAGCGATTCTCCAGCATGACCACTTCGGCTATATCGCGTTCCAAACGCGCATCAACACTCCGCTGACCTTGCATATTCTCCCGCCTTCCAATAGTTGGGGTTATACGCATAGGTCCACTATTCCAGCGTGGCGCTGCAATCGCCTGCTGAGCATTTATACCAAAATCGAGCATGGCGGAGAGCAACTGCACATGAATCTGCGGCTGCGCATCTCCACCCATCGAACCCACCGCCATGTACGGTTCACCATCACGTAAAACCATTGCAGGCATCAACGTATGCATCGTACGCTTCCTCGGCTGCAAGTAATTCACATGGCGCGGATCAAGCGAGAAGTACGATCCACGGTTATGTAGCATCACCCCCGTATCACCTCCAACGACACCACTCCCAAATCCAGAGGAGAGACTTTGTATCAATGAAACGACGTTGCCTTCTCCATCTGCCACGCATAGATACATGGTATCGCCATCCTTCTCAAGCCCCGCTGCGACATGCGCTGCTGCCTTCTTAAGATTTATCCTTGAGCGTTGCTGTTCGGCATACTCCTTACTGATGAGTTGTTCGACCGGCACATCGACAAAATCAGGATCAGTTACATACCGATCCCTATCCGCATAGGCCAGTTTCTTTGCCTCGAGCAAAACATGCAGGTACTCGGCAGTCTGATAACCCAGCGACTTCAGATCAAATCCCTCAATTATGTTCAACATCTCCAGGGCCGCGATGCCCTGTGAGTTTGGGGGCAATTCAAAGACATCGTACCCACGGTAGTTTGTTGAGATCGGTTCTACCCAATCGGAATGGTGCTGCTGCATATCCTCCAGGCTCAGTACACCCCCATTTTGCTGCACGTATTCTGTGATCGTGCTAGCTATTTGACCGCGGTAGAACACATCGCGACCTTCTTTAGCCAGCATACGGTAAGTGCGAGCCAGGTTGGGTTGGCGTAAGACATCTCCAGTGCGCGGAGTCCGATTGTTTGGTAGATAGACCCCGGCGCTGCTCTCCCATCTTTTCAGAACTGGTTCGGCTGCCTGACTCAACCAACCACTCAATTTGCTGGTGACAGGCACACCTTCCTCGGCATACGCAATAGCCGGAGCAAAAACCGTTTCCGCTGGAAGCGTCCCAAAGCGATTCAGCGCCTCAAACCATCCATCAACCGCCCCTGGAACATTAATTGAGAGCGGGCCTCGTTCGGGTATTTGCTTCAAACCCAGCGAAGCAAAATATTCAGGCGTCATACCTCGGGGAGCGCGACCACTACCATTCAGTGCATACAGTTTTCGCGCCTTTGCATCCCAGATGAGCATAAACACATCGCCGCCTGCAGAACAGGTGGACGGATATACCACGGTCATCGTCACGTTTGCGGCGATTGCTGCATCTATTGCATTTCCACCCTGCGAGAGAATTTGCACACCCACCTGAGTAGCAAGATAGTGTGCGCAGGCAACCATACCACGGGAGGCGAATACAGGCTGTTCGGAGAGCATAGTGGGAGACTCCGTTTCCATATAGGGGCACCGACGGTTTACTAGTTGTGCATTATAGGATATTATAGCATTAAATAAGTAAGTCGTAAGCAGTTTAGTACCTCACCTGGCACCGCGAGGGGTGCCAGGTGAGGTACAAGGTTAACCTTCACACTTTTTTCTGTTGGCTCTCAGCTAGTTCTTTAACCCGCTGCACAGCATCTTTATGGCAAATAACCGTCTTATCATCCATCTCAACCACCACCACATCCTCCAACCCGATCGTGAAAACCTCTCTTTGCGTATTGTTGTAGACAAAGATATTATGACTGCCCAGCCCCTGGTGCCGTCCAACACTCCGTATAACGTGCTCGTCGGCTGGGAAGAGCGAACCATACTGTTCCCAGTTTCCCACATCATTCCAGCCAATATCGACCGGAATTACCACCAGATTTTTTGCCTTCTCCATGACACCATAATCGATAGAAATAGCCTGCAATGTTGGCCACAGTTCATCAAGAATCGCACGTTCCTCTGCTGTCCCCATCGCACTCACAATCGTATCAATTTTTTGCGCCAGTTCGGGTAGGTGCTCATGTAGTTCCGCCAGGATCGTTTCTACCCTCCACACAAACATGCCGCTATTCCATACATAGTGACCGTCTCGCAAATAGGCTACCGCCGTCGCAAAATCTGGTTTCTCCACAAATCGCTCGCCATAAAATGCCTGGTGGTCAAATCCTTCAGTAAGTGGAGCAGCGTAGCGAATATATCCGTACCCTGTCTCAGGAGCAATAGGTTTGATGCCCAGCGTCACAAGATAACCCTCTTCGGCTAATTTATAAGCAAGGTGGAGCGATCGATGGAGTTCATCGACATTAGTAATGACCGCATCGGCATGAAACGATGCCATAATGGCCTGCGGATCTTGTTGTGCAATAGTTGCAGCAGCCCAACCTATAGCAGCTGATGTATTGCGCCCCATCGGCTCACCAAGGATATGTGAAATGGGAACCGAAGGTAAGTGTTCATGAACCAGTCCAGTCATACTGTGACCTGTCACCACCCATGACCGGTCAGGAGAAATGAGCGTCTCAACTCGCGCCAGTGTTTCCTGGATCATACTTTTGCCACTTGGAAGCGGCAGAAATTGCTTCGGGAAACTGGGTGTGCTGAGCGGCCACAGCCGTGTACCGCTTCCACCCGCCAGGATAACCGCATTGAAATGTTCCATACCTACTCCTGCTCCTTAGCATCACTTTTATATGAGACACGAGTTTCATCTCGCATCCAGCTTTCTCTCACCTATCTATGATATAAGGATTGTATAGGGGTTAGCGTTTCGTGTCAAATTCTAATAGTAGTGTGTCGAAACGGCTGAGCGGGGCGGCGCCCCGCTCAGCCGTTTCGACACACTACTATTTTTGGGTCGCGACCCTTTGGTCGCCAGTCTTCACTCAATAAAGTAGCAGGGAAAGAGGTGAACCCGGGTACTACCTTCCTCGCACTCAAAGTCTTGTTAGGTTAGTACCGAAAGGCTACAATCAATGTACCAAATCAGTAAAAGCTACTACCTTGTCAACACTTTACCAACCGCCCTAAACTTATTATCAGGAAAAGAGAATGTTTCGTAGACTAACAGCAATCGAAATTGCCGAAGGAGCCTTAATGGCAGACATCGGCGTCATATTCCAACTGCTCGTCAAAATACTGCCTGTCGGAGGTGGTATCTTTCAACTCCTCATTCCAATCGTATTCGCGGTAATCGTCCTGCGGCGTAGCTTCTATGTTGGCTGCATGAGCCTCGTCGTCGCACTCTTCATAACAGCTTTAATCAGCGGACCGGGTTCCTCTTTTTTCATGCTGCTGGAATGCGGAGCAGGTCTATTCCTGGGCTTGACTATGAAACATCGTATGCGCCATTTTGTGATCATTTTTTTAGGAGTAACAAGTGGTACAATCGCTTTTTACCTCCTGCTGATTTTCATTGATTTCATAACAGGATTCCCACTGAGTAACATCGTTCTAAGCGTTCAACTGACATATAAAGCGGCAGTTGGCCTAGCAGGCGTGATTGCAGCGCTTGTTGGGGTGAGCAACTGGTGGCTGCATACTGCATTACCACCATTAAACTCCATCGCAAATCTGGCCTTTAGTTACTGGTGGATAACGTATTACATAATCAATTGGGTGTTCTTAATACCAGTTGTCATCGTCGTCTATTACATCACCAATCGCTTTGTCCGCCTGCTTGGCTATCAAGTACGCTCATTTCCTGGCGGTAAAATAGAAGACTTACTATACTGGATCCTGCGTAAACTCACCAGGTTCATTCCCAAAGCAGGTATTGGCAAGCACTGGATACCACGAACTCTCAATAGAGAAGTTCGCAGGCTAGGCCTCGCAAGGCAAAAATCGAAAACATGAACCAGCAACCTCTTGTCGATATACAACATCTAACCTATACATATTCTGCTCACAACACACGAACAGGCGAGGTTGCATCTATCCCAGCACTTCAGGATGTGAATTTACAGGTACAACAGGGGGAATATCTCGTCCTGCTGGGCCACAATGGCAGCGGCAAATCAACGCTGGCACGCCATTGCAACGCCTTACTCACACCTGAAAGTGGATATGTCCTTGTAGCGGGACTGGTCACATCCGAGCAGGCCAACCAGCGCAAGATTCGGGACTTGATAGGTATGATCTTCCAGAATCCCGATAACCAGATCATCGCTACCGTCGTTGAAGATGATGTTGCCTGGGCGCTCACCGTGCGTGGCATACCCCTCCCTCTCATTAATGAGCGTGTTACGTCGGCAATGGAAGCTGTAGGCATCACACACTTGCGTGGTCTACCACCCCACCGACTCTCAGGGGGACAACGCCAGCGGCTGGCAATTGCCGGGGTGCTGGCCTTGCGTCCACGATGCATCATCGCCGATGAGGCCACAGCCCAGCTTGACCCGCTTTCACGCGCTGAGATTGTTAGCCTGCTCCATCAACTCAACCAGCAGTATGGCCTCACCATTATCCAGGTCACCCACCTGCTCGAAGAGGCAGTGCTGGCACAGCGTATTATCGTTATGGAGCAGGGTAAGCTTGTCATGGAAGGAACACCAGCTTCTATCTTTGCGAACCTGGAACGATTGCGTCAATTAAAACTGGCTATCCCCGAACCTATCGAATTAGCAGCCCTCCTGCGCGCTTCGGGTAAACCTATCTCGCCAGGCGCATTGACTGTGGAAGCGATAGCGCAGGAGATCATGCAGTAAAAGACTCCACGTCAATGCGGCAGGAGGCAGGCTACCTGGAGCGAGTAGCCGCCAACCCACTTTTTACCTTTTCTCATCATCCTTCTTACACATCCAACTTCTCAGTGAGAACGAGGAGCTTGAGGAACTCCCAGTGGCGCAGCACCGCAACGCGGTCACTGCCTCCCGTTTGATACCACTGCCGGAGCCAGAGTAGTGAAACGATTTCATCATCGGTAAAGCCACATCTGGCAAGTCTCTCCAGATCCGTTACAAACGTCTCTTTGGGTGCTGCCATGTCACCCTGTACTTTCGCAATCAAGTCCTTTCCACTGAAGGGGCCGTGCGAAAAGGGAAACTCAATCCCCTCGGAGGGAAACTGTAGAAAATACTCCTCGTATGTTGCCGGATGGCCTTGTAAAGCGCCTTCAAAACACGTTTTACACTGTTTTTGAGACGCCGGAACCACAGCGCCGCCCGCAGATGACCCCGCTATTGCAAGGAATGGTTCGTGCCAATTAGTTCTGCCTGACAGCAAGTAAACCAACCCGAGCAGCACCTGGTGAACAAGAGTGACAATCTTCATTAGGAACACTCCTTCTTCTTCTATTGCACCTCGTCAGATAACATGCTGACCTCACTGGTTCTAGTATGACGAGGAAGCGTCACGAAAGCGCCATGGGCATCGTCATGAAGACGAGTATTTCAACTCCAGGCTAGATGACCTGCACCTTGACGTACATAGGGAACGAAACATTATAATGTGTTTGATCACCAGGGCTGGTGATCGGGGACGCCACTCCTGTATCTTAAGTATTGGAGTGAGAGAAGAACATGTGCAATCGCCTTTACCGATGTATAGTCTGAAGCCTCCAGGAAAGGGGTCGTCTCTATGAGTGCAACAGATATTGCGCAAGCTACTATGAGAGCCTGGGAATCAAAGGATGCAAATAGCCTCGCTTCATCCCTCTCGGATGATTTTGTCTGCCGGGGCTTCCTGCCTCAACCTGTGAATAAAGTCCAGTATATCGACTTCATGCAGGCGATCGTGTCGGCTTTTCCTGACTGGTCATTCAACGAAAACTTCTTAAACGAACGCCCCGTCATGGAGCTCAGCCAGCGGGTGCTTTTCGATACCCATATTAGCGGCACAAACACCGGCGATTTGATCCTGCCAGATCTTCCCATCATTCCTGCCACAGGTATAAAGATCGCATTGCCGAACAGACACTTAGAGTATCTTGTCACAGGCGATATAGTGGCGACGATTACAGCCGATTTCTCACCCAATGGGCTGGAAGAAATCCTTGCACAATTCGGGATGGTGCTCCCATAGGCATGCAAAATGAGTGGTAACATATGCTATACTTTACTGCATCACGGACGTTACTCACACATTATTTAATGCTTCTTGGAGGGTGCTATTTACTATGCCTGTTTCAGTAACCAATTCCAGGCTCATCTACGAAGCCCTGAAAGCATGTGATGTCAAGATTATGTCGGCCCTTCCCGAAACCTGGCTTGTCCACCTGATCCGCATGGCTGAGGAAGACCCGGCTATGAAGCTTGTACGTCTTGCGAAAGAGGAGGAGGGCGTGGGTATCTCGGCAGGGGCGCACCTGGCGGGTGTCAACTCCGCCATGTTGATGCAAAATCATGGTTTCCTGGCGTCAATCAATGGCATTGTCTCACTGGCACTGCTCTACAGGATACCACTGCTGCTACTTATCAGTTACCGGGGATATTGGGGTGAAAAAGATCCCTGGCAGACACAAGGAGGGCTTGCCACCGAGCCTATACTGCGCGCCTTGAACATTCCAACCTGGCATTTGACCAGTTCCACCGATATCCACCGCCGGCTCAAAGATGCTCAAACGTTGGCCCACGCCTCATTACACCCGGTAGCCGTCTTGTTGTCACGTGAACTGATGTGGGAGGAGTGAGCATGTTACGTGCAGATGCTTTGCAGGCTATTTATCCCGAGCTGGAAGACCGTATTGTCGTCACAATCATGGGTGCAGTTGCTGCCGAGCTGTTTATGCTCGGGCACCGTCCCAGCTTCTTTTATCTCGAACACGCCATGGGCCTCGCTTCATCAATGGGGTTGGGGATCGCTCTTTCGATGCCCGAGCACACAGTCATCGTCATCGATGGCGACGGCTCACTGCTCATGAATCTAGGTACATTGACTACGATGGCCCGTTACAAGCCTGGTAACTTGCTGCATATCGTCTTCGATAACGAGAGCCTGCTCTCCGTGGGAGGCTTTCCTACAGCAACGTCCACAGGTACCGACCTCGCGGGCATCGCCAGGGCATCCGGCGTGCCACGTGTGTACGAAGCTGACACACTCGAAAGCCTCAAGAAGAGCGTGTCGGAGGCACTCAAGAGTAACACTCTAACAACGATCGTCTCAAAAGTTGAAGCGATCGGTCCGAAGACCTTTCACATGGATTTACCGCTTCTCGAGAACCGCTTCCAGTTCTGGCGTTGCCTGGAAGCAATGCGAAAACAGTCCAGGGCTTAGATAACGGAAAGGAAATGAACAGATGGCAAACGTTTTGTCGCAGTTGCTTGAGGAATTGAACTCTGGCCGCTTAAAGGTAGTTGACCTGACTTCGCCACTTGGACCAGATACTCCTGTGATCAACCTGCCAGCTATATTTGCGCCATCGCCAGGTTTAACGCTTTTTGAGATTTCGAGATATGACAGTCGCGGACCTGCCTGGTACTGGAATGCGCTCTACATGGGCGAGCACACCGGCACGCACTTTGACGCACCGATTCATTGGGTCACCGGCAAGGATTTGCCGAACAATGCAACGGATACCATCCTACCGAGCAGGTTCATCGGCCCTGCCTGCGTGATCGACGTAACCGCCGACGTGCAGCAATCCCCTGATTTCTTGCTGACCATCGAGCGTGTTGAGCAGTGGGAAAGCGAACACGGTCGCCTGCCGGCAGGAGCGTGGTTTTTGGTACGCACTGGCTGGAGTAAGCGCACAGGCCGTGAAGCATTCCTGAATATCCAGGAAGATGGAGCGCATTCACCAGGCTTTTACCCGACGTGTTCAGCCTTCCTGGCAAAGGAACGCGACATACTAGGCGTCGGCGTGGAAACCGTCGGTACCGATGCAGGGCAAGCAGGAGGCTTCGACCCGGCATTTCCAAGCCACACCTTCATGCATGGCGCAGGTAAATTTGGTCTCACCAGTCTGATGAACCTGGAATTGCTACCACCAACAGGCGCAATTGTGATTGCCGCACCACTCAAAATCGTCAATGGTTCCGGCAGCCCACTGCGCGTAATCGCGATTACGCCGTAGGAATCGTGACCTGTGGGAGCAAAAGAAAACCACTTGAGCGAGAAACAGGCGCGACTACGCGCCCTTGAAAACCAAATTAAGCGATTACAAAGACGTATTGATACCTTAGACCACCACAGCAATCGTATCGGCTGGGCACGTGTAGCCATCTTTTTTACCGGGGTATTGTTGAGCAGCCTTGCTTATTTCCTCGTAGGCTGGTGGTTACTCCTGGCCGGAGTTGTAGTCACACTGACCATCTTCAGTGTTGTCGCGTACATGCATGGTCGGATCAATAGGAGCATTACACGTCACAAAATCTTGATGCAAATCAAATCAACGCAATTAGCGCGCATCAAGCTCGATTGGAATGCTATCCCACCGGCACACTCGCTGGAACCACAAATGGACCATCCCTTTGGGATCGACCTCGACATCACAGGCAAGCGCTCGCTGCATCAACTTATCAATACGGCCACCTCATTCGAAGGCAGCCAACGATTACAAAGCTGGTTATTGAATACTACCCCAGACCTGCAAGTTATTCGCAAAAGACAGGCGCTCATACAGGAGTTAGCGCCTCTGACAATTTTTCGCGACAAACTCCTGGTGAAATCTCTACTTGCCTCAAAAAACACTGCGTATGTATGGGAGGGGAAAAAGCTACTAAACTGGCTGAACGAGCAAGATACGAACAGGCCTCTACTCCCACTGCTATTCGTATCCCTGTTTTTATCAGTGCTCACCATCACCCTTTTTTTATTGAATGTATTTGCGCGGATTCCTCAATACTGGATAATCGCGCTGCTCCTAACAATCATCTTCCTTTTCGTCACAAAAAGCCAGAGAGGCGATCTTTTTGAGGATGCCTACCATTTGAGAGATTCGTTCGCCCAACTGGGTACCATTTTTGAGTACCTGGAATCGTTCCGCTACGGCAAGCATTCGAACTTGAGACGTTTGTGTGAACCTTTCTTCCTGGATCACGAGCAGCGTCCCTCGACTCTTCTGAACAAGATCACTCGCATTGCTTCAGCCGCTACATTGCAAAAGAACTTGCTGCTGTGGGTCATCATAAATGCACTGGTACCATGGGACTTCTACTTCGCGCTTCGCTTTAACCAGTACAAATCACAGGTATCAACGCATTTACCTGGATGGCTGGACGTGTGGTTTGAGCTTGAAGCCCTCAACTCGCTGGCAAGTTTCGCCTACCTGAATCCTGAGTACATCTTGCCCGAAATCGTATCTTGTGAAAATCAAGAGGATACCAACATACTATTTCATGCTCGCAGTCTTGGACATCCACTTATCCCAGAGGAGCAGAAGGTCGTCAATGATTTCGCAATGAACAAGTTGGGCGAAATCGATATTATTACTGGCTCGAACATGTCTGGCAAAAGCACTTTCCTGAGAACCCTGGGCATCAACTTATGCCTGGCTTACGCGGGTGGACCAGTCAATGCGAGCCTGTTCAAGACTCATCTTTTCAGAGTGTTTACCTGCATTAAAATCAGCGACTCCGTAACCGAGGGCTATTCCTACTTCTACGCCGAGGTGAGGCGTTTGAGAGCACTGTTGACGGCAGTTGAAGCGGGAGACAAAATGCCACTCTTCTTCCTCATCGATGAGATTTTTAGGGGCACGAATAACCGCGAGCGGCTCATCGGCAGTGAGGCGTACATTGCAGCGTTAGTTGGACGCAATTGTCTGGGTGTTATTGCGACACATGACCTGGAACTGGTTAAATTGGCGAACATATTTTCGGAGATCAGGAATTATCACTTCAAAGAAGATGTTATTGATGGACAGATGATATTTAACTATATCTTGCGAGAGGGACCAAGCCCCACGACCAACGCCTTGAAGATTATGCAGATGGAGGGATTGCCAATCGACATCAAGGATTTGAGGGATGAATAACGATAGTTAGCGTTGTCGAAGCACCTGCAGGAGATTAACCCTGGCATGGTCGTTCCCGGCTTGCGCATGAGCTGTTTTTTCGTTTAGAATATCGGAGACACGTTTTCTGCGTGTGTCCAAAAAAGGATACAAACGAGGAGAAGCAATGAACGATACAGAAATTCTTCGACAGATTGAAAAGCTGGTGAACGAGGAACACGAACTCATGGCCAAATCGGAGGGTATTGGTTTGGATGATGACGAGCAAACCCGCATGAAGTCAGTCGAGGTTAGCTTGGATCAATGTTGGGATTTGCTACGTCAGCGCCGCGCACGAAGAGGGGCAGGCCTTAACCCGGACGAAGCCGAGGTACGTCCTCCCAAGGTAGTCGAGCACTACCAGCAGTGACTTCGAGTGAAACTACCTAGCAAGTGCGTAGGGACGCGATCAATGGGGTCCAATACGCATCAACCTAAGAATAAGCCCATCAACATCCGTAGGGGCGAGGGCGGTGGAGCGGGGCTGGGAGGGCCTTTATGGTCGCCCGTGGTGGGGCCGCTCCACCGCCCAACTATCCCTTATACGTCAAAACTCGCCCCCACAAACTCTTGGTTCCCCATATTCCCGATCTCAGGCACTCAAGCTGCACAATTTGACTATGATCTACAAAGAGATTCACCTCTGCGCTATAGTTCTTGATGTACCAGGCAAAGACCTCGGGATCAGCAGCCTCAAACATTACTTTCTCCAGCCCCAACGTGTCGATAATCTTAGCTACCGCATCCGTGCGCCAGGTTTTCACGTTCTCGGTAATCCCCTCGGACTCAATCATAATCATGTAGGCGCCAGCCTCCAGGAACCGCTTTGCCTGGCCGATAGCCCATCCCACGTCACGCGTCCCCTCAGCCTCGAGTTCCTCGGCAGTTGTGGCTCCTCCTGCACCGAATTGGATACCCACCTCCGGCTTCGCTTTGAGACCTGCCAGTTGCACCTTCTCAACCAGGCGGAGCCAGTCATCAACAGGGATAGTGATAAACCCACTCGAGATCTCGAGAATGTCAAACCCCACCTCATGACACTCTGCAATGTAGCGATTCACAGCTTCTGCCCCTTGCGTGAGGACATGCTCGATGAATCCTCCTGTAGAAACCAGCACGTCGTAACGATGGACAAGGTCAATGATTTCCTTGAGAGCCTGCTTGGGCATCAGCGTGAACGAGCCTCCCGCAAACTTTAATGAGTCCACATAGGAGCCCATGGTCTCCAGAACATCTTCCAGGTAGCGTTTTCCCATCGGTGTGTAGTAGGGACCACGAATTTCGGTTATACCTCGCGAGCGGGGTTTGCCCTCACGCTCATTAATACGCAGGTATGTAAATCCTCGTTCGGTCTCGCTCATATCAATCTCTCCTTGTCACCTCAGATAAAAGATCGGTCAAATGCTGCACTTCAATAGTTTCCAGGTGCACAACCGCCTCCATGATGTCGCGCCGTAGCTGGTCATCAGTATAGGGAGCCGCAAGTCTCTCAAACTTCATTGCAGCCCTTTCCCATGACATTGGTCGAGCGTGAAACCCCTCGTAATCCCGCTTTTCGATGCTGAGCGTCTGTCCATCTTCGAGAAAGATTTGTATGCGACAGGGCATTTCTTCGGGGAAGCGTTTACTCATCTCTTCGTCGGGCCGGACTACGACCCGTCGTAGCAAGGACTGCACATCTTCACGTACAATCCTCTCTGGCGCATATTGCGCCGGAGTAACCTCTCCATCTAGCAGCGCCACCGCCACCATATAAGGTAAGCTGTGATCTGCCTCTTCTTTGGTGCGCACAAGATGCTTATCTCCCTCCTCACCTCCACCAATGATGTGATAGGACACATCAAATATCTCAATCTCGATCCGTTCGATCTCCTCCGGACGTAATTGATGGGAAGCTCTCAGTTCCAAGATTCCTTCCAGGGCTGATTGTGAGTGAAACTCGGCGTTGTACTTCTTAACGTTGGTGCGCGTAACTGCCTCGAGATTCTCTTGCTGCCAGTCAATGTGAAAATGCCCGGCTATGCTATCCATGAAGCCTTTGTTTCCTTCGAAAACCTCCAGCGGCCCAGTAATGCCCCGCATAGCGAGAAATGCTGCATGTGTAGCTCCAAAAACAGTGTTCGGATAGGCCAGACCTTTCCAATGAGAGAGCCTCCCTGTACGTGTAACCCGCAAAGCATTGAAAGCCGTGCCACTGATAGCAATTGCATTCGCAGTTCGACCACTGTCCAGACCCAGCGCTTTCGCCACTCCAGCGGCTACTGCATAGGCACCCTGCGTGGTGTGATCAAACCCTTTGGCTCGCACTGGAGCAACATCAGAGAGGCGACACTGCACCTGGTAAGCCACGGCAAGGGCTGTGAGGAAATCCGTGCCAGATCCCTTTGTATATTCGCTTGCGGCTAGCACAGCTCCCAGGTTATCGCTGGGGTGACAGGTCTCTCCCTTGGCAAGATAGCTATCGTTGTAATCCAGGTAGCGAACGAGGGCCGAGTTATAGAATGCAGCCCGATCCGGAGCGGTCATACCTCCGCCGATGAGGGTTGCGAGAGGTGTTCCTCCGAAGTCCTCGAGCTGTGCCCGAATCATCTGAATAGGCGGGCCATCGAGCGCCCCAATAGCGCAACCCAGAGCATCCAACACCCGGATTTTGAGTTCCTGGCTGGCCTTATTTGAAAGGCTTTCATACCTCGACTGCACTACAAAGTCTGCAAGCTGTTCTACCTGGGTCATAGCTGCCTCCTTATATTCGACCTGATCCTAATTGGCCTGGTGGCACTCAATGACGTTCTTTTCACCCAAAGTAGTGACAGCATGCTGCCGAGAGAAAAGGACTTGCCACCTACGCTCTACAAGCTCCCGCCAGCGCCATAGTCGGGAACACGTGCCGGTACAGATGGTAATTGATGTAGAAATCTCGCGGGAAGCCCGTGCCCGTATACTCTCGCTCTTCCCACGTGCCATCTACCTGGGTCTCGCGAAGATACGTCAAACTGCGCAGGCAGGCAGCATGCTGGCCCAGGCCGGCCAATTGTAGGGCTAAGACGGCCCAGGCCGTTTGCGATGGCGTGCTCTGCCCGATGCCCGCAAAGGAGCTGTCTTCGTAGGAGTAGCAGGATTCACCCCAGCCGCCATCAGCGTTCTGATGCCCGAGCAGCCAGGAGGAGCCCCTATCAATCATGTCCTGCACGGCGTACCCGCCATCGCGCAGCGCAGCGAGCGCTGAGATGACGCACCACGTTCCGTAGATGTAATTGACACCCCAGCGACCGAACCAGGAACCGTCTGGCCGCTGCGTATGCCGCAGGTACTTGAGCGCCGCTCGTATGACCCGCTCCTTGTCTGGAGCATCTACATGTGCCAGCATTTCCAGCACGTGGGCTGTAACGTCTTCGGAAGGCGGGTCCAACAGCGCCCCGAAGTCGGCGAATGGCAGTCGGTAGACGATCGCTCGCGTATTGTCCTTATCGAACGCTCCCCAGGCCCCATTGCTCGACCGTGTGACCAGTACCCACCGCACAGCACGATCCACTGCGGCCCGCACGGCTGTCTCTGCCCCAGCTTCGAGCAAAGCCAGGACGACGACCGCCGTGTCGTCGATATCTGGATAGATGTCATTCTCGAATTCGAATGCCCAGCCACCACAGGGCACAGGGCCACAACGCACCTGCCAATCGCCGCCTGTGGAGATCTGCTCTTGCAAGAGCCACTGGACCGTACGTTGCATGCTGGGGTGGTCGCGATCCACACCGGCGCGGCGCAGGGCCAGGAGTGCCCAGGCGGTATCCCAGACCGGAGACATACAGGCTTGAAACCGCCACCCGCTCTCGTCTTCCAGCGCGAAGCCCTCCTGCCCCTCGATTCCCCGGCGCATGACCGGGTGATCGGTGCCCATGCCTTCCAGATATAGAGCGATCAGCGAGTACACCCAGGGTGGTTGGATACCACCCCAGCTCCCATCTGCCTCCTGTCGTTCCACGATCCAATCGACCACACGAAGCTGGGCGCGTGACCGACCGGGCTGCCACGGAAAAGTCTTATACAGCTTGAGGAGCTTATCGGTCCACCAGAAGAGCCCTGAGCCGGGGACTCGGGTGAGCAAGCCCTCGGTTCCCGGAACAACCAGCTCCGGCACGCTGCATCCCAGCGACTTTACCGGACGCCGGGAGATCACTATCAGCAGCGGGGCAATGGTACCACGTGCCCAGCA
>WNFI01550762.1_pt1 | contig 17417 bp, 24 predicted proteins | sample 5400471 | NCBI WGS metagenome assembly WNFI01 (sample SAMN13153348, study PRJNA577476) | soil metagenome | isolation source: 100 cm saprolite on Douglas fir-dominated hillslope | place: USA:California | collected 2013-09-17 | reverse complement strand
TCTATCATCATTCCATGTAAGTTATATACATATTTTCCAGGAGCATTGTCGACAACATGATTTTAGAATTTGGTACATTGGACGGTTGATGACTGTACAAAGATTTTTGCAGGACACATGTGAGTGAAACGTGACTTCGAGGTCACGTTGCGCGGAAAAAGTTGGAGGTTGGACTGATTCCGCTGATCGAGAAGAAGCGGCTGCGCAGGTCAACGCAAGCACTCGAAGCTGCCCTGCGAACCGTGAGACCTGCCACAGCAAACATTGCAATGCCTGGTGCTACTCTTGAATACGCCTCGACCGCTCCTTCCCCTCCGCGCTATCCTCGTCTGCCATCACACCACCTTCTCTCATCTGGCGAGCCAGACTACTTGCGGCTCATATTAACCTCCAAGGTCTACGATCTTATCAAGGAGACACCCCTTGTCCTTGCACCAGGGTTGAGTGCACGATTTGGAAATGAGATCTGGCTTAAAAGAGAAGACTTGCAGGAAGTATTCAGCTTCAAGATCAGAGGAGCGTACAACTTTATGGCAAATATACCGAAAGAAGACAGGTGGAAGGGGGTTGTGACGTGTAGCGCTGGTATGTTGTCTCGAGTCACTCTGGAGGAACAGTCAGCCGATGTTCTTTAACTGAAGATGTATCATGGTTTGTCTGTTGGTAGGAAATCATGCTCAAGGTGTTGCATTATCTGGGACGCATCTCCAAATACCATGTACGATCGTCATGCCAAGTGGGACTCCGTCTATAAAGGTCAGAAGTGTGGAGCGATTTGGGGCAAAAGTTGTCATCCACGGCGTAGATTTCGACGAAGCCAAGATCGAATGCGCTCGTCTGGCCAAAGCACATGAGCTCATTTTTGTCCCACCATATGATGACCCCCTTGTCATCGCGGGACAAGGAACAATAGGACAAGAGATACTGAAGCAGACGCCAGACAGTCAAACGCTCAATGGTATCTTCGCGTCCGTAGGAGGTGGTGGCCTGGTGGCTGGCATTGCGTCTTACGTAAAGCGAATAGGCTCTCCGGACACCAGGGTTATCGGTGTAGAGACCTTCGATGGGGATGCTATGGATCGAAGTCTGAAGAGAGGTGACCGAGTAACATTAGGTGAAGTCGGACCCTTTGCGGATGGTACTGCCGTCAAAATTGTAGGAGAGGAGCCCTTTCGAGTATGCAAACAATTATTGGATGGGGTCGTCAGAGCCGAAAACGACGAAATCTGTGCCGCCGTCAAGGATATCTTCGAAGGTAGATGAGTCTCTTCCATATGCCATGACCCTCTTCTCATCTATTGTCGTCTAGACACTCGCTCGATAACAGAGCCATCAGGCGCCCTGGCCCTCGCTGGTCTGAAACGATACATTCTTGACAATAATCTTGTCGGGGCTGGAAAGCGTTTTGTTGTTGTCGTCAGCGGTGCGAACATGAACTTCGATCGCCTACGCTTTGTCGCTGAGCGAGCTGAGCTTGGTGAAGGGAGAGAGGCACTTTTTAGTGTTGAGATTCCCGGTACTCCTGGAAGGTAATAGTTCTCCCCATCTCACTAGTCACGGACGTATCAATAATGTTTCCTAGCTTCGCAGATCTTCACAGCGTCATCCACCCACGAGCAGTCACTGAATTCTCCTATCGTTATAGCTCACACCGCTTCGCCCGCGTTTTCCTTTCGTTTGTCCTCCAGACGAACTCGCGGAGTAAGGAGATCGCAGATTTCATCTCTCAAGTGGAAGCGAAGAACATGGTCGCCCACGATATTAGTGACGATGAGATGGCCAAGAGTCATGCCAGATATATGGTTGGTGGTGCCAGCGACCCTCCCGATGAGAGACTATTTAGATTCGGTGCGTTAATTCTAAGCTGAGGTTGAATAGGCGCAACGACTACTTCTCATAGAATTTCCCGAACGACCTGGTGCTCTTCGGAAGTTCCTTCTGGGACTCAAGAATGATTCATGGAACCTTTCGTTATTCCATTACCGCAATCATGGAGCAGGCGAGTGTCATATGCAATCAGACATCTATGCTAATGCACTTATCGACATCCCATCTAGATCTGGGCCGTGTGCTGGCGGGTATACAAGTACCACCCAGCACTCAAGCCGAATTCACTGCTTTCCTAATTAAACTTGGGTACCACTATGTCGAAGAGACGGACAATGCGGTATATAGACGATTCTTGAGGGCTGGCCCCTGACCTTTTCGTAAGGCCTAGGCATGTACTCGAGAGTGCAGATGCAGAGGGGTGGTATTCCATGAATCACGAACATAGGTGTGAATACAGTTATTGCATTATGTCCAGTACTACAGGGCAATGCGTACTGAGGCACGAAACACAATGAGAAAAATATAAATGCCTTAATGCGATGAAATATTGCGTTGTATATGGTGATGTGATCTTGTCCGATATTCGTTAGTCATGAAGCACATTGACAAAAATTTCTTAAAACTTCCAGTCAGGCTCAACCTCCATTGCCCATGGGACTGGCGAGACGTCAGACGAGTAACCCCGTAATGAAAAGCCTAACTCACACTTCGTAATTAATGTCTTTGAGAAAAGCTTCTCAACAGGAACTTCATGCGCCTTACACCAAGCGACAGTGATACTGCAACGAATGAGCCAACATGTGCCCTAACAGCATCCAAAGGCACACACTTACCGAGGATCCAAGTAGTTGATTTTACTCGTTCCTAAGCTGACCTCCTTGAGGTTATCTTTGTCTGTACGTTTGAACTTCGCAACCTTGATACGCTCATCGAGCTTCTCAATAGAAGCCATGATTTGCTCTTCAGTCTTATTCCCCTTGAGTTCAGCGGTCGTAGTACCACGCTCGGTCTTCAACCGATCATACTCCTCATTGATCTTGGCGATCTTCTCCTGGAGGATCTCTTGCTCAATGGGCTTCTCACCATCGGCTTTGGCCTTCTCGTTGTCTTTCTCCCACTTCTTGGTGGCCTTCTCGATCTCCTTTTCGCGAGACTCATCCTCGTACTCGATGATCCACTCATCGTCAAGGTCACTCTCATCCTCCACATATTGAGGTACTTTCTTGTGCGCCTTATTCATCGCGAGCAAAGCATAGCGGAGCTTACGGCGCTGGTACTTGACAGCTCGTATCTAAGATAAATCCCCGGCATGACTTCTGCACTCCTTATGTCATCCAAAGAGGAAGGACATACCTGATTCCCCAGCTTCTCCATGCTTGCACCATGGGTTTTGCTCACTGTCTTCTGATGGTTACAGAGGATAGCCACTTGCCGATTCGCCTCATTGTACGCAGTGATCTTCTCTATCACCGAAGCATCCTTTGGTGTCCGATTCTCAAGTTGCTCTTCGAAGGTGATGGAGGCATTATACGTTCGGAAGACTTTCGCCGTGAGACCCTTCATGTAAGAGGTGAGGTGCTTGTTGATTGCGGTCGTCTGATGCAGCATAATTTGTCAGTAACGACAATCAGTCGCGAAGCGGAGGTAAATCTTACAGTGACTCGGTCGAATATTGCGTCGCCTACCGTTTTGGGCTCTTTCTTGAACAGTCGTATATTCTTGTACACCTGTTGATCGACGGACACGGTGTTCAAGTACCGAATGGAATCTTTACCCAGGAAATCAAAGCAGAGCTGATCTGGAGGCTCGAGGGTGACGTGCTCGTAGCGAAGCGAACAACAGCCCACGGTGTCTGCCTCATCTTCACCTTTTTCGTTACCAGCTCGAAGAGCGAGTCTGTCAATGAGGTAAAGCGCGGTGGCCAGTTGTCGGTCTAACATGACTTTCGAAATGAGATTCTTTGTGTATTCATCTCTGATAGCGTGGGCGTATTTCTATGACCCATTCAACGTCTAGAATAAAGTAAGGCGGCAGAGATCATCATACCTTCAGCTCGCGAGCTTTTTCGAATTTTTGCATGTCACTCTGACCCTTCAAGGAACTTCCGGCAGCAAGGAAGACATATTTCGAGTTGCCATTGATATTTTCCTTCCAGTGGGCGAGCCAAGTGACAGTATCATCATGAATGACCTTGCCCCATTTGCCAGGTGCGTTCGGAGTAGGGATAGGCACGTCCTTCCCAATATTGAGAGTGATGTCACCAGGATGCAGTCGATTCTACCAGGAGATGTCAGTTTTACCAGCCTGACGATAGACTGGAAAATGTCGGTATTGAAACGGCGTTACCTTCAGAGCACCTTTCTTGGGATGGTCACCACGCCCACGGAACAGACCAGGAGGTTCGGCTCTGAAGTTGCCTACTTTCTCCTTTCGTCCATCAAGCAGACAGTATACATACTTCTCCTCCATCAAGTCCTTCTCTGCCTTCAATTCTTTCTTCTTAGCAGCAGGTAAAGCCTTCTTCTTTGTGCGCTCTTCTTCGTACCACTGAAAGATATTCGAGAAATCACATTTGTCAAATTCGGTGATGTTGACTTTGTTCCGTGGCTAGGAAGAGTATGACGGACTGGCTGAAGTAAGAAGGGGGATGATGGACGTACGGGATGGCGGTTGAGCACCTCGAGAAAGTCATGGAAGAAGTTCCTCTGAAACGTGGCATCTTTGGCGTGGTCCGTCTCCAACATGGTACCGAAGAACCCAGCAACCTCTTCCGACTCCGGGGGAAGATTGACTTCCTTGCCTAGGAAGGTTGCCAACAATGTTGGTAATTCACAATCATCAGAGAGACGAGAGCATACCATCATATATGAGCTTAACATGAGAAGGCAAAGGCTCATATGGTGGTGGGAACAACACGCCATGATGCTCCATTGTATTCCACTTCTTGCTACCATCGCCAAGAGCCGCCTGTTCCCACCAACGGTACATATCCTCCTCCTCCTCCTCCTCCTCTCTAGCCTTTTTGGTGGGAGACTTGAGAGGGGATTCCGGTCCCTCCTTCTTAGCCTTCTTCTTGGCAGGCTTGGAAATGGGGGTCTGAGATACCTTTGAGGTTGACGGCTTAGAACCCTCTTCCTCATCTCCACGTACATCATCAGTCTCCTTCCATGACGAGAAACGTCAGTAGATCGGTGAATGGGTAGAACACAACCCTCACCTTAACCTTCTTCCTCCTGACTCGGCTTTGCTTTGGCTTCACTTCCTGGTCATCAGATTCCTTCTATTTATACAGAATCAGTATGCTAATACGAGGATAACGATATGAATATCCTACCTTTACCTTCTTAGATGCGAGTTTAGCCTTTGTCTTCCCAACCGCCTTGGACAACGGTACATCATCCGAGTCAGACGACTCCTCCTTTACGACAGCCTTCTTGTTCTTGGCTCGGATACTTAACGGAAGATTGTCGTCATCCCCACTGTCGCTACTGTCGGGGTCGACCTTGGGTGTGGAAGGGGAAGCCGCAGCAGCCACTTCAGCCAGATCAGCCGCGAGAGGAACAGCTGGCGAGACGACATCACTCTTCACAGGGGGAATAATGGCTGTAGCAGTGATTTGCTTGGCTGGTGAAGCAAGGGGCTCATCATCATCAGATGAGGAGATTTTGGCTATCTTGCGCTTCCGGTTGGAAAGATCCTTAGAACTTTTCGACTTGGGCACCAGGCCGGATTCAGGTGATACATGGGAGCTTTTCCTCTTTCGCTTTGACTGGGAGGGAATTAGGGGTCGTGAGGGAAGTGTATGAGCAGGAACATGGACAAGGGCGATTAGCCAAATACTGGCAAGTTGATTCCGCGGTCCAGACCAATAGCAGCAACTTACAGGTGGAGCTCCATTGGCAGTCTCATCAACAGCCGACGATGAGAGTCGCCTTTTTGCTTTCTAAAAGAGGGAGTGAGAAGATTGATGACCCGAGCGCGCGAGCGAGTTGAGAGGTAGAGAGAGAACGTGCACAGAAGGGATAGAAAGTGATCCTGGGAGGACCGGCCAGAAAATCTGCCAAGTCCTTGCTTCCGGTGCTTAAGTAAGCCGGTTGCCATTCGCTGCTGCACTGCTCGTTCCTCTTATAACGTGAGTACGCGACGAGCGTTCCGGACTCCTATATGTCTGCTAACAAAGATCACACTCTGTAGGGACGTCACTCAAAGGTTATGGCTGACGGCCCTCTCTACCGCGATCCATGGGCTCGCCGCGAAGCCTGGCGCAAGCTTCCCATCTTCGCTAACACCTCCAACATCAGGAACCTTTTCCCTGGGTTTGGAATAGCAGTAGTCGCATTCGGCGCCTACCTCATTGCCGAGCAGACGGTGCTAAAGTCACCCTCACATAAGCACGAATCTTCCCATCATTAGAATCAGTAAGCTTCTTTGACAATCGGTAGCTAATGAGAACGAGCTAATATAGCGGCTAGGAAGGGCTATTAATGCAGTCCATACACAGAAATAAAAGCATAAATTAATCATGCACTCTTTCTGTGTTCATACGCCTCCTCTGCCACATGACCCTCATCCTGACGCCGCCCAGAAACTTTAACGAAATTCCTCATGATATAATCGGCCCCAGAGACCTTCAACACATCAATACATGGGTTTCCGCAGCTCGGGAATTGCTCACCCATTGCAAAATATCTCTGACCCAAGCCGGGTACGCACGAGACATCCCAGCAATATGAGCATAGAATGGGAGCTTGATGTCTGTCGATTCGTTCATATCTAAGGCGGCTATGATGGCTTTGACGACCTCATGCGAAGCCAGTGGAGGAGCCAAAAAAAGGAAAAGCCACGACGGTAATGGTGATCGTGCTTCGTTGGATGCATATGCAGACCGTGAGAAGAGTGGTGTCTGAATGAAACCTGTGGTAACGAGCGTCGTTCGAATCTGAGGAGCGCAATAACTGTGAAGGCAAACGATATAGGTTATGAGACAAAGATATGGCGTTGCACTTACACCTTGTCAAGCTCGTAGCGGAGAGACTCGTGAAGGCCGATCAAGGCGGATTTGGACGCACAATAATCGGCCATTCTTACCATGCCGCTGAACGCAGTGACGGATGATACAGTAACCTGCAGTTCAAATATGAAAGATGCTGCGAGCCAGGTTAACACATAAAGACACACAATGTGGCCAATCTTCTGCTCCAGAATCCGTGGTAAGAAGGCTTTAAGGATCCAGAAATGAGCAAGAACGTTGACGTCGAATGTCCTGGATGCCGGGTCTAGATGGTGTGCTTGGCAAAGGGACGTATGGGACATACTGTTTGATATCCTCAAGAGTCAGGTCGACAAGCAACTTGCCCTGAACAACGCCGGCATTGTTCACGAGTATGGTAGGATGTCCGACCTAGAGAGTGCATACATGGACCCGTGAGCATATGAGGGTGTGAATGGCAGGTTTGACACACATCTTCGATAATCTTTTCTGACACAGCTTCCACCTCTTCCCACTTCGATACGTCGCACTTGTAGTAATTGATATTGGCTATAATACTCCGTAAGTATACGCCCCCGATAGTAAAAGACGAATGATTACTGACAGTTTTCCGAGACGATGGAGTTGATATCAAGAACGACGACGGTAACATTTCGGATAGCAAGAGTGCTTGCCAGTAGTTCTCCGATACCAGACGCGCCTGAAACATGGTACGAATGAATGCCATTTTCCAAGCGCCCATCAGTTGCCTCACCTCCGGTGATCAAGACAATTTGATCCTCCCATGAAGTACGCGCGGACGTGCAAAACACGGCCCGGCCATTTCGCCATGCCTTAGAGAAGAATCGCAAGCCCCCTATGTATCATTTGTACACTCATATGACACTGACACAAAAGAGGACACTCACAAAAAGCAGATACTAGCAAAAACCACCAAGTGCTCCGCATAACCGCCGGCGTGTCCCATTGTTGGCGCTGAGATGCGATTAAGATGGGGATGAATGCAATGAAGAAAGGGCCTAGTCATGCAATAGCATAAATATAACGTGCAACGCAGGAAACACAAGATGCCCACTAAATGCAGTATGGCTGAGCACTTTTATGAAAACATCAATGTCCAACGCTCCGGATATACCCGAAGTATTGGGGACTTGCTCAGATAGCATCAAGTCCCAAGCAGATGCCTAGTAAGGCCGTCAAAGGATGCGTGCTGGCACTATCGAGAGCAACAGAATGTGATGGCCAAGCAAGGGCTCCGGAAGCAAAAGTCGTGTCCGGACTTTGATGGACTTCATTTCGGCGTCCTTCATTGTTTGCCGTATGGCGCTGGGCGATGTCAGGGGCTTGTTCAATTGGACTAGTAGCACATTAATGTGATGAAAGCAAAGCATGCACTACGACTCTTGGGCAACTAGGCGCGTCAGTTTCGTGGAATGGTGCCTATAAGGTTATCGCTAGACTGCATCGCAGATAAAAGGCCCATAGCATGCTCCCGGTGGACCAACGTGCTCAGGCTGTCGCCTTTGTGGCCGTTGCAGCTCGTTGAGGATGCACGTGTCTCGGGACCGACGAGGCGGGTCACAGCTCCAATTAAATTGGATCACCCTGAACTAGAATACCTCCTCACCCAGAGCCCCAACAGCATGGGCTCATCAGCGGATGGAGGTCCTTCCACTCTAGAGTGTCAGAGTGCGTCAGAGCGACAAGTTCCTGGTCAGTACCACCATCGGATGTGTGTCCCATCCATGCGCTGAGATTGTATTGGGGACCCTGTATTTTGCATAATCTGGACCATCCGATCTCCTTGTCTTACCAGGACATCCAGATATAATCCAAAAATCCATCATGTTTCCCAATGAACCGAAATCGGCTCTGCATGTCATATTCGAGAACGTTGCAATTCAGGATGACGCGCGAACACTCGACGTTCATTGCGTGACGTCGTTAGCCTCATATGGTTGTGAATATGCCCTCATGCTCTCTCCGGATAGCTATGGCGCATTCGTTCGCAGAATAAACATAACAGATCCGTTGATGTTCTCTCCCGTGGATGGAGTCACTACCGCTTCGATCCACCAAGATTCTGTGCCGTCAGCAGAAGGAAATTCTGAAGACGATGCACTGCACGTAATAAGACCAATCCCAGCGAAATATCTAGAGGCCACACTCCGAGCGTGTGTAAATCTCGAGGAGTTCTCTTGGCAATCATCGACGCCTCCTCCTGATGGGATCTGCGAAGTAAGTCAGGGTCCAACGCACCGAACTCGCTCATCATGATATTTAAATACAGGTGCTAGCAATGCATTGCACGAAACTCTCCGGCTTCTTGTTCAACCCTCCTAATCCATTTCTTGCTGAATCCTCGCCTATCGTGAAATCAGGACCTTCTCAGCTTCGGTGGGATAGTCCGTCCTTACCTCACCTCTCAACCTTACAGCTCGCAAGAATATCCATCAGCCGGCTTACTCAAGTTGGCGCTAAAAATTTACTGTCATTCATCTCCAAAACCGCAGACTTCTCTCATTTGGAAGAAGTTCAGCTCGATTTCTTGTGGCTTGATGATACTCTATGTGAGGCACTTAGCCAGAGTGCCCGGAAGCTGAAGCGGCTTAAGTTCGGAACGATTGGGACGAAGCTAACGGATCGTGGTATACTGGCAGTCTTGGAGAACTGTGATGCACTCGAAGAGTTTGAGCTATGCGAAGTGCAAGGTTCCTCTTTTCAAGGTCCTTTTAGCAATCGGCCGCTGATGAACCAGTAGGACGACTTTCTCGTGCATTGTGGACAAAAGTTGAGGATCTACCCCCAAGATTGCGCTCTCTCAAGATCTCAATGAGCGCTGAGGGCCCCCATCATTCTTGGACTGCTGAGCATCTCCAGTCTCTCCATTCCCTGCCATTCTCTATGTCTTCTATCTCCACGCTTTCAGTCTCTCGGACGATCAATCCTTTTGACATGTCGGGCGTCATCGATGAAGTAGCCGCCTTGAAGCCAATCCCTCAAGAATTGCTCGAGAAGTTAAAAGATGAAGGAAGCGGCATAACACGGCTCGAGTGTGATTGGTGGGCTTGGACGCCACTTGACCTGAAAGAACTTCTTGAGGAATGTCCTGAACTGGAAGAGATCCGAATCACGCTCAACGCACCCTTTTCCAAATTGTTCAATCTCGCTAACATATTCGCTAATATGCTCAGGCTCAAAAAGATAGGGGTTGTGATTCCTGAAACGGTTGCTCCTTCTATAACGACCGTTGCATCGCGCGCCACGTCGCGGAAGTCGAATCAGCATGGAGCACAGACACCTGGATCATCTCCTATCGCTGCCCTTGGTTCACTTCCGACACCTGGTGTAACTGCGGATAGCAAGATCCCTTTCAAAAAGCAGAATTCATCATCTTCTCCGGGGACAAATGCCATCGACCTTACTGCACAAACTCCAACTAGTCTGGCCCAAGGTCTGCCCTCGCTTCAAACCGTGAATCCAACTTCTCCGAGCAAAATTCCTCCCTTATCATTTAACATGCATACGATTCACGACTCGCACATTCCGGCCCTTCGTGACGTCCTTAAATTCGCTCGTCGATGTCCCAAGTTAGAGTCAATCGAATGGTACGGGCGAAACGGGCGTGGAACATGGATCATATCGCGTGAGAATGGCACGTCATCTTCCACAACTAGTAGTCAGAGCGCCACAGCGCACTCGTCCGGTAGCGCCAGCGCCTCAACGGGTACCTCAACGATCAAAGTCGACCATGTTACTCCATCTCTTGCCACTCCTGTCGAACGTGCTCGTTTGGAGAGAGAGGAGGACGCGATTGCTAATGGGTGGACGCCAATCATACCTCGAGCTGGAAATGGGTGGACCGGACCCGGTGCCAAGGCTTATGAACTCGCTCTAGCGGAGGAGACTCAGAAACTCTATCATGAGAAAGAAATCAAGGCTAATCAGGGACTATCACCTGTTTCGCCCGAAACCGAGGAAGTGTCACTCCCAGGTACGAGCATAGCACCCCCCAAGTCCAGGAAATCTTCTGTCGCCGGAAAAGTCGAACCTCCGACTCAATCATCACGACGCAAGCCATCCATTGGTAGCGCTGCTACATTGAATCCGAACGCGCTTGGCCTGTCAGCATCTACATCTACTACGAAGTCTGACTCAAGGAGGCCTTCTCACGCCAGGACACTGCCCTCCCCTCCCGACCACTCCTCGAAGCCTCCCTCTGACTCACCCAGCACACAAGTCCCTACACACAGTGGCCAATCTCGTAGCAAAGCTCGAAAAGCTGGGAGCAAAGGCTCATCCGGCCCTGGCGGGAAAGGGAATGCTGCTCCACCTGCTAAGAAATACTACAAGGCTGATGTGCGGATCAATGGTGATACTCCGTCTATGCATGTCTCTGCTTCTGGTGAGAGCAGCCGTCTTCATACCATCCCGAAGAAGGGATCTAGTGCATCAGGTAGGTGGAGAGCATCCAACGGTACTTCTCGAGACGCGAGGGACGAGAAGGGTGCTTCGAGTCGGTCAAGAGATTCACAAAGTGTCGTCGTATAATGCCTTCTCGCTTCTTCTTTCCAGTCCGTTCTTCATCTGAATTCAAACCACCGAGGTCGACATATAACACACTGTAATAGTACATGAATGAAGCCGAATCAAGCTACAGGCCACTTTACGCGCAGCTAGCCAACTTGGGCACCGTCAGGACTAAACTCACAATCAGCCACTTCTGGACAGAGACAGATACTAATGTAAGGTTGGGAGTTGGATATTGAAGATCAAATGATACGCGAGAAGAACTACCGACAATATACTGTATGTTGTTGATTTCCCATTTTTTTGGTGGAAGCTACGGTCTCTGGGACACGCCTTGGGGAGCGTTATTCATATATGTTTCCCTCTCGAGAGCGATGACGAACAGGGTGATGGAGTGGCACAAGTATACATGATGATCCCCTTATCATTACGTACAAAACTTTTACAAGCTCAACATCTATAACACTCGCTCAATCATTGTGATGCCTTCCTCTTCCAGTTTCAGTCGCAAAGGATCACATATTTCCTTTCTGTAAGGTGCCAGGACTCCTGGCGTGTTGATAATGCCGTCAAGGACGGCCTGCACAGCGATACCGCAAGGAACGCCAACGAGCCGTGACATGGCTGAATCCCCGCCAACGAGAGGCGAGCCATATGCTTCCAGTGTAGACGTAATAACTTCCTTTGGGTGACAATACAAATACGATCAATTATGGGACATGTCAGCCCATGCGAAAGCACCCTACCTTCTTTCCGTCTTTCCACTCGACGACAAACTTGTGTTGAAGCATGACTAAATCAGTCTCACCTGGCTCAAATCTCATGAGGCCTTCCAATCGACCGCACAGTGTGTCGAGCAGATTGACTGGTGATCCTTTGGGAGCAACCTTCTCCGTGCTTGACAGGAGACCGATCCACCTCAGACCAGAGATAATACGAACAGCTTCAGCCTCGGACGGGAACCCGACTACTTGTCGAATGTGGTCCGCCAGAGCACTAACGGGATACGATGATGGAGCAGACATACAAGGGGAGTAGAAGAAATACTCACGACTGATCCGTACTCGGGGCACCGCTTGCGAGCTTTGTGGCTTCAGCAAATGAAATGCCATCCTTTAACCATTCCTTGCGGCTGTCATCGAGCCACCCAAGCTTAACCAACGCCGCAATAAACTCAGGGAAACCTTGATAACGCAGCGTTCCACGGATCACAGTCTGTGCCTCTGGGATGTTGTACCATTCGCGGAATGGAGTAGAATCCCGGTTAGGATATGCAACGAAGGCGTAAGCAGGAGAGATGTAGTATGGTTTAGCATGCTTCATGAGTTCAGAACCAGATATTTTGGCGACCTGACCACCCTGGTAGAACGATGCATTATTGAGAAGCGCCAGCAATACACCACGAGACGACCAGGAGAATTTATAACCCAGTGGGTTGTGGGAAGCCGCCGGGCTAGGGAGCCCACCGCAGTAGGACAAGAACTCCAGGACCTATAAATGTCGGTGATTCAATTTCGCAACATCTCGTACGAACGCCCTTGACATACTTTACCGCCTTTCTCATGAACTTCATCAATAGTTTTGACGGCATATAGGTGATCAATACCGGGATCCAGCCCAATCTCGTTCATCACCACAATACCGGCCCTCTTAGCCTCGTCGTCAAGTTCGCGCATTGCGGGGCTGACATAACTTGTTGTAACAACATGCGTCCTGCCCTTGACAGCCGCTTTGATGACAGCCGCGTGGTACGTGTAAGGAATCAGCGACACCACAACATCATGCCTAGCCACCTCCGCTTCTAATGCACTAGAATTAGTTACGTCGAGCGAAATGCCGGACGTGCGGGGCAATTCGTTGGCAAGATTTTGGGCGGTATCAAGCGTTCTGCAGGCTGTAGATGGCTATTGTGTGAGGATTTCTGTCGGAATATAACTCAGGCACCCACCGATAGTGAGTTCATTGGCTGGTTCGCGGACGATGTATTCAGCGGCTGGTTTCGCTACGTAACCACTGCCCAAGAGAAGGATCTTCTTTGATTTCGCTTTTTCGACTACTGCCTTCTCAAGCTTCGGCCTGATATCCTTATCCTCACTCAGCAAGCTACGAGTGAACTCTGGGAGGATGAAGGCAGCCCTATGTACGTCCTTGTTCCAGTATCTGCAGTTAGGCACATCCCGAATTGGGACCTTGATATTTCGTGTCTTCTCCTTGCTAGCGATGATAAATCCGATCTGGCCTGAGGGGTAGGTGGGGATGGTGGTGAATGCATATTCCACAACAGGAAAGATGTTCTTCGTGAGGGAAGAGATTCCCTTAATGAAGGGTAGGTGAACCCATTGGCATTCTGCTTGAGTCGAGATAGAGCCTCCATCACGCAGCGAATCATGAAGGAGCTGGAAGTATGGTTTTTCGAAGAGACACTGTGCGGGGCCAACGGGATCCGATGAATCGGTGATAATCACGTCGTATGACTCCGTGTGCTCCTTTAGGAATGCGAACCCGTCACCGACGTGGACTTCGACGCGTTTATCCTCGAGGAGGGAAGACATATGAGGGAGATATTGTTTGGAAACGCGAATGACAGCCTCGTCAATATCGCACAGCACGACCTGCGCTACTGTCGAGTGCTTAAGCACCTCCCTTACAACACCTCCATCCCCACCACCAATAACGAGGACCTTTTTGGGATTAGGGTGAGACGTAAGTGGTAGGTGTGCGATCATCTCCTGATAACTGCCCAGCAGTAAGTATTGTTTGAATGATACAGACGAATCAAAACACGCACGAGAACTCATCACGCTCGGTGCATTGAATGACACCATCGAGGATGAGAACGTTTCCATACGTCTCCGACTCAAAGACAAGTACGTCTTGGAACTTGGACTTTTCGACGTGCAGGATCTTTCGGACCTTTAGACTCATCGCCTGACCAGGCCATTGAGACGAGATCTCGCGAAACCAACCATCTGGAAGTTAAGGTTACAACTCAGTTTATCTCCTTGGAGCAGCAATATCACCTGTGATTGAAGGATGCGCGAGGGCCATGGCGAACCCGAGAGTCTAGATGGGTTCAGTAGCGAAAGAGATTGTATGATCGAGCAAAATTTATCACCAAAGCGTGAGAACGTACGGGGCCGATTTCATCGATCAGAAGAGACATGATGCTTTTCGTGCATTCCGACATAAAGAGTTCATGTAATACAGAATTACTGCGACACACAAAAAGAAGGGCAATATCGTCTCCGTCTCGGTGTGGGATGAATAGCCTCTTCCTCCCGGGTCTCATGGGGGGCTTCCACACGCTCAGAACTGGATGAAATATCGATCTCCAAAGGATCCTAGACACTCCGCACAAATTAGCTCTTGCCAACGATATAACACCGCGATGGGGCTGTGGAAGACCGACCTTCCCAGCTCTGATCTCCGATGCAGAAGGCATCTTGTTCAGCCTGATTAGTTCTGACACCTTGCTCACGAGTGGGTCGGCTTGCATGCTAGCCACCGCAATGACTTTATCGCCTTTCGTATAATATGCCTGGAACTAGAACCAAATAACGATTTTTCAGCTTCGATATCATCCCATTCTGAACACGAGAAAGAAAAAACCTTCAGAGCGTCGGGGTTTCCGCGAATGATAACATCCTCATAACCCGCACCATACCCAGCGTACCGTAATTGTTGTCCCTGCGCACTCCAAAAGTAAGGCGTCTTGTCGAATGGCATCGGTTTACCAGCAATGGCGGATGCCGCGCAGCGACCTTGGTTTTGCGCGACATTCCAATGCTCGATACGTGCTTGCTCGCCGGTGGTAGGTTCAGTGAATATAGCAATATCGCCTACATATTTTCAATGAGCCTCGTGCTTGAGAAAAGGCAAACTAAATGGAATAAACAATTTACAACTTACCAATGGCGAAGACGTTGTCCACACCCTTAACGCGCATACATTCATCCACAATAACTCCTCCGCCCTTCTGTATCTCAATCCCGCCACCCTTCAAAAACTCCGTCGCAGGTCCGACGCCCACAGCCATGACGACAACATCAGCTGGGATTGTTGCCTTCTCGCCTCCTTTAGATTCGAAACTAACAGATTTGTCGTCGATGGACGTGACCTTGGATTCCCCGTAGAACTTTACCCCGTTTCCTTCATGAAACTTTACCCGTACAAATGACAAAACGAACCAATAATAGAAAGGAAGGGAACACACTCACCTTTTTCAACGCTTCACCAACCCTTTCCCCCAATACCGCTTCAAAGGGAAACCTCGTCATTCCAATAACACTTATGCTGCCCAACCCACGTCCCTTAACCGCAACCGCAAGCTCCATTCCAATGAACGAGCTCCCAATGATCACCAGATTTTTCTCAGACGGACTTTCTATAGCGTCACTGATCCTCTTCGTGTCATCCACGGAACGGAGCGTATAGACGTTTGGCGAGTCCGAGCCAGGAACCGGTAACCTCCTCGGTACGCCACCCGGTGAGAGGACAAGATATTCGTACGATAGGGCTTCGGAGCCTACAAGAACTTTCTTTCCAGCAGCATCAACTCCAGTAACCTTGACTCCAGTGCGCAAATCGGCACTGAACGCCTCGGTGAGTTTCTCAGCGGAGTACCACTCCAATTTGCTAGGGTCCGTCATGAGTGCCTTGCTTAACTTCGTTCTGTCAATTGGCGCATGAGGTTCCGCACTCAGAACCGTAATCTTCCCTACGTAACCACTCTCTCTTAGCCCAATAACCGTAGCGAGTCCACCAGACCCTCCTCCCACGATGACGACACCGGCATCTGTAGCAGGAAGTGAGAGGCCTTTGAAACGCACGGCAGGGAGACGAGACTTGTTTGCGTTGGTAGTTAGAGAAGGGTCGGCGGTGACGTAGATTTTGAAGTCCTTGATGGTAGTTTTAAAGGAATGAATCGCTGCGAGGGCGGGTGCATCTTCAATGTCACCAGTGGAGACGTCGAAGCAGGCGCCATGCCACGGACTGGGACACAACAGGAACAAGGGGGTTCAATGCCCGGGCATGCGTTCCGTTAAGTAAGTTGGGAACGGAGAAGGATGATCGAGATGAACGACGTAACGTACCATGTAACGCGACCAGAGGAGACAAGAACGCCCTCTGTGAGATGAATAACGTTAGCGAGATTTACTAGGCAGCTAGGCTGCATCACTAATACAAGTCCTTACTTGCGAGAGGAGCACCATAGTGCGAACAGAATGCGGAGGTCGCGTGAATCTTCCCGCCTATGTTGCTCAGGAGGACCTTGCCACTTTCAAAATCGACTTCTCTCCTACCCAACAAACGAAGTGCAAGAGAGGTGCAGGTTGATCAACTCAATGCGGATATGATGAGCGGAGGGATCTCGCACTCACAATTGTCCATCTTTTAATTCGCTGACATCAAGCACGGCTATCGTTTTGGTTGAGGTCATCCTGGCAAACAGACCCTGTCGAAGTATCGACAGAGTATTCTTGAGTTTGTGTCGAGTGCCTACGCGCTGGAAAATCGTTCTTTCGAAGCGGAGTCGGCAAATGTGTGAGAGCGGGGGGACCAGAAGCATCCAAAGGATGCTGTATCAGTGCATGGGGTAGTTAGGCTGTGGATGTCTATTTGAGTCGAGACCCCATCCCGACGACACCATGAAGTCAACCTTCTGAATCATCATGATTCATAACATTGGCTCATTTACAACTTTCAGCAAGGAATCTCTCGGTTCTCGTGTCAATGAAGATCGCAGTGAAATGTGGTTGTTGTAGGCATCCAACTTGTCCCTCCCTTAACTCAGCCGGCTCTCTTATGTCTCCCATATTCTCATTCGTGTCGTTTCGTACATAGCCTCCTAGGACAATGAGAAAATATGGCAATGGGTGAGCGATCCGAGCGAAACATGAAGCGGAGCGAGAAGCGGCAAGGCGGGATTGAGGATAGTGAGAAATCTCACATGCAAGGATATACTCTGGGGCGGACTCGACAAATTGCTAGCTTTTGGGTTCGTCTTGAACACCAGACTGTCTATTTTGAGTTAAACACTGAAATTCCGGTGAAGTTAAAGTGCAAG
>WNFI01509361.1_pt2 | contig 17418 bp, 17 predicted proteins | sample 5400471 | NCBI WGS metagenome assembly WNFI01 (sample SAMN13153348, study PRJNA577476) | soil metagenome | isolation source: 100 cm saprolite on Douglas fir-dominated hillslope | place: USA:California | collected 2013-09-17 | reverse complement strand
GCATTATGGCCCCAGGGCGCTCTCGAACGCGGAACTGCTCGCCATCATCTTGCGCACGGGTACCACGCGCGACAACGTACTCGAACTGTCAGGCAAACTCCTGGCAAAATATGGCGGACTGAGTGGTTTGATGCGGGCAGAATTCATGGAACTATGCAACGAATATGGGCTTGGAGCAGCGAAAACGGCTCAACTGAAAGCAGCGCTAGAGATAGGACGCCGGCTCAGCATGGCCCAGCCCAACGAGAAATATCAAATCAAATCCCCCGCCGACGCCGCCAACCTTGTCATGATGGAAATGGCCTTCCTGGATCACGAACAGATGCGCATCTTAATCCTCGACACCAAAAATCACGTCGTGGAAAACATCAATCGTTACCAGGGAACCGTCAATAGCTCAGTTTTACGCGCCGCCGAGATCTATCGACCCGCCATCATCCGTAACTGCCCCGCGGTCATCATCTGTCATAATCATCCCAGTGGAGATCCCAGTCGTGGAAAACATCAATCGTTACCAGGGAACCGTCAATAGCTCAGTTTTACGCGCCGCCGAGATCTATCGACCCGCCATCATACGTAACTGCCCCGCGGTCATCATCTGTCATAACCACCCCAGCGGAGACCCTACCCCCTCACCAGAAGATATCACCGTCACAGAACAATTAGTTGCAGCAGGCCAACACCTTGACATCGAATTGGTCGATCACCTGGTGATTGGAAACCAGCGTTTCGTGAGTTTAAAGGAACGGTTGAGGTGGTGATGATGCTCGAAAAATCTAGGAGATAAGGGGATAACCTGCATATGGTCGTTAACTTTACTGAGAGACTATTATAATATCGATAGTCCTCTTGACATTGATAGTTTAATATGTTATATAGAACACATATTCTATTAGAGATTGGATTCATTCATATGATAGGGCTATTAGGAAAATCTCAGGAACAACTGATAAAGCCGCAAACACGTCAAGTCAGACAGACTGCAGCGGGTCGATCGATCAGTTGGTTTGTAGATGAACAGGTTAATAGTGGCGTCTGGCGGGAAGAAGAAATTGCACCAGAGGTGTCAGGGCTTACTCGCCCACTTACAGTATACCGCGCACCACGAAAAACAAATTTGATTGTTTACGACTGGCATGGCGACAAGCAAACCTTCTGCCCCCCAATGTGGTGGGACTTAGCTATCGGATCAGGCGCTTGTGGTCTAGGATGCAGATCATGTTTCTTAATGCTAACACACCGGATCAAGAGAGATCCTTCCCGTCATCTGCTCTATGACAACCTGGATGACTTTGTACATGCAGCAGAGAAATGGTTGAGTGATCCTGTACGACGGAGACAGCACACACTAGGTGTGGGAATAGATCGATCAGATTCTCTGCTCTACGAAGGTGTTGTACAGCACGTTCGCAGTCTGGCTCCTCTCTTCTCTGATCCGCAGCACAATGTGTGCGGCAACAAGCTTATCCTCTTGACCAAAACAGCCAACACACATTACCTCGCCGATATTACTCCATCTCATCGATCCAATGTAGTAGCAAGCTTTAGCCTAAATCCAGAGCCTATTGCCGACCTGTGGGAAGGAAAATGGCCAGATACCGGCGAGCGTATCACTTCTTCCATCTCTAAGCGCTTGGAGGCGGTTAAATACGCACAAGATTCGGGTTTCGAGGTCAGGGTACGGGTTGACCCTATTTTGACGCCCGATGGTTGGGAAGAGTACTATGCAGCTTTCGTAGCAGAAGTAAAATCTATGCACATCAACTTCCACTATTGGACTTTAGGGACTTATCGTGAAAAGAATGCTCAGCTAGATGGATGGCGTGAGCGCTGGGGTCTCTTGCCGATGGAGTGGCAGCCTCGTGAGGATGAATTGGTCAAGGATGGCACCCACAGACATTTACCCGAGGCACATAGAATAGAGATCTACACGAAGGTACGAGACATCATTCAGCGCGAGTTTCCTAGAGCGCGAGTAAGTCTCTGTAAGGAGACACACTCTGTAAGGCGAGCAGTAGCATTGTGTAATGCTGATTGCAATTGCCTAATCTGATCTTTGTAACAATTGAAGTTTGCGCTCGGACCACTCATGCATTTTGTCAAAAAAGTCTTCCTGGCTTGGCTGTGGCATTTGACCCTCCCACTTTATCTGATTTGGATTTCCTTATTAGAACTTTTGTCGGCAATAATAACATGAATCATAAAACACTACAATATATATGCATATCTTTATCGAGAGTAATACATTTCATGGCGGAAATTACACAAGGAAAGCATTCTTAGCAATTGCTTGCCGAAGCACATCCAACTTAAACGAAGTTAACGCAGAGCAGAAGGAGAAATGACGATCTGATCGTCGGGGGACATCCTATGGCGAACGGAAGTGACTCGATCAACAGGTATGGAGATATTTCTCACCTCTCTCGGAAGACCAAAGAGCAATGGCTTACTGAGGGTACTGCCCACTACCAGGTGCAACGCTATGAGGAAGCCCTTGAAGCCTATACGAACGTGCTTCTCCTTGACCCGAGCCTTGCTGATGTATACAATCGCAAAGGCTTTGTGCTCTTGAAGCTCAGACGCAGCGAAGAGGCCTTTGACGCTTTCTCCAAGGCGAGAGCCACTTATGAATTCCGTATTCATCAGCATCCTACCGATGCCGAGGCCTACATTGGCAAGGGCCTCGCCCTCTATGGCCTCGATCGCCAGCTAGAGGCATTGTTCACCTTTGAGTATGCTCTTGAACTTGATCCCAAGAACGCGGAAGCCCACAATGGTATTGGACTGATCCTCACCGCCACAGGCCACGACAAAGATGCACTCGCTGCCTTTGAACGAGCAATTCTCTGTGCTCCTACCCATGCTGCCTACTTTGTGAATAAGGGCTCCGTCCTCTTGAAACTGAAGTGGTATGCAGAAGCCCTTGGTGCTGCTGAGCGTGCCATCCAGCTCGATCCGACCGACGCCGAAGCGTACCGCATTAAAGGACATGCACTCCGTAAGCTCAAGTGCTTTATGGATGCATTGGGAGTCTACGAACGACTTCTTGCTCTTAACCCAAACTTAGAGCTTGCCTGGTACAACAAAGCGGAAATGCTGAGACGTCTTGGAAGGTCAAAAGAAGCCAAACAGACCTATGCAACATTTCGGCGAATGGCCCAGCGAAGAGGGATGGGGTGGTAGAGGCAGAATGTTGCAATCTTCCAGCCAATACTGTATCCTCTAACTGAGGAGGATAGCTTTATATGTCAGCTGAAATACACGCCCAGGCAGATAGCTCCTCGCCTCTGATTCCGCATGCATATCCAGGAAAACTTATCGCCGCCGAGGGATTGGATGGTTCCGGGAAGAGCACTCAGCTACAACTGCTCCAGTTCTGGCTTCAGTCTGAGGGCTACGAAGTACTGATCGCGGAGTTGACTTCCTCTAAACTCATCAAGCGAGCGCTAAAGGCTGGCAGAAAACAGGGCCATATGGATCCCATGCTTTTAAGTATCCTGAACGCCGCCGATTTTGCCGAACTGCATGAACGCGACATTGTGCCGGGGCTTAAACGCGGTGCCATAGTACTGGCTGACCGCTATGCCTATACAGCCATGGCGCGAGACCTCGCGCGTGGCGTTGAACGCTCCTGGATCGAAGATATCTTCCGTTACGCCGTTCGACCCGACCTGGGCATCTATTTTCAAATTAGCGCCGACCAATCACTGGAGCGTATATTGAGCAACCATCCTCGCCTGAAATACTACCAGGCTGGCATGGACCTTGGTCTGAGCCATGATCCTACCGCGAGCTTTCGCGCTTTCCAGCAGCGCATCATACACGAATATGAACGGATGACCGAAGCTTACGCGCTGGCGAGGCTAGATGCCACCCTACCAGTCAAACAACAGCAGCGCTTACTTAGAACTGCCGTTGAAAAAGTATTGCCAGAAGATTGACATACGAGATAAGGAACAACTATGGCCGATGATCAATTTCAGGCAAACGATGGAGCAGGAGCTTTGCAGCCCATCCTCCACCCCGAACAACCAAAGCTCATCGTGCTCGAAGGTATCGACCTATCGGGACGCACCACGCAGGTACAACTACTGCATGATTGGCTGGTAGCGCAGCGCTATCAAGTCACCACGACCGCGTGGCGAACCTCTCCGCTCATCTCGGATTTACTCGCTCGCGCTCGCGCACGCACAGGCCCACCCCTGCGGCCATTGACCTATAGCCTGCTCTTCTGCGCCGATCATATGGACCGCACACAGCGAGTCATCACACCTGCCCTGGAACGCGGAGAAATTGTACTGGCTGATCGCTACACATATACCGCCTTCGCGCGTGATGCCGCACGCGGCCTGAATCCCACCTGGGTGCGCAATCTCTACCGCTTTTCCCTGCAGCCCGATATCGTCTTCTACCTGCATATTAGCCCCGAAGAAGCCGTAAAACGTCGATTAGCTCTACAACAACAAAACCATTACCGGCAACCGCACCAACGGCATAATACCTCCACACCATCGAAAGTGGAAACAGAAAAATCCGCCCTCTCTGCACCCCCGACCGCACCGCAGCTATCAGGAGAAGCGCTAGAAAGTTTCCGCAATTTCGAACAAAGAATGTATAGTGAATATCAACAAATGCAAAAAGAGTTCGGATTTAGCGTTATTGAAGGTGATCAGTCTATTGACCATGTCCAGGCAGCACTACGTCGTGCTGTCACACATCTATTATTGAGCATTGGATAAACAGAAGAGGCAAAACACTGTGAGGATACTGCACATTTCCGATCTCCACTATCGTGAATCTCCCGAAACCTGGGCATTGCTAAAAGAAGCGGGACGGCAATTTGAAGTGCTGCGCCCTGACTATATCCTGATTACAGGCGACCTCACCAATGATGGCCTCGATGAGCAGTTCGAGCGAGTCAAGCGTTTTGTCGCCTCGCTGGATTTCTGCGAAGTACTGATCATTCCTGGTAACCGTGATGCAGCCCGCACAATAGTCCTGGCCCCGACAGAGCGCAGCGATCTCGAATACTTCTTACTAACGCATCCTGAACCTGTGACGCTACTCGACGAAATGGATTCGTTGGAGAACGTCAACCGTGGACGGCAAGGTAAATTCTTTGACCACTTTGATGCCACCGAATTTTACTATCGTGCTAATGGTATCGCAGCGGTTGGCCTCAATAGCACACCGGAGATCACTCCCCGTCAGATGGAAATCGCCGCCCAGCATTTTAGCAAAGGCCAGCCTGGAGAACTGCGTATTTTCTGCGCCCATCACAGCTTTTTGCCTGTACCCACCAAGAAGCTGAAACCAGGAGATACTGTCCCTCGTGCAGCGGATATACTGCAAACGCTTATCGAACTAAACGTTGACCTGTTGTGCTGTGGACATATTCATCGCAGCCATGTGTGGGATTTGTCGGATGGCAGGCACCGGTTGCTGTGTTGTAATGCAGGCTCATTGCTCGATAGCTCCGGCAAAAAGGACAATGGGTTCCTGGAAATAGAGATTGGCCGTGATCTGCGTATCAGCAAACGGACACTCTTCACACGCCGTACGGAAGTGCTATATAATCGCCAGCACTTTGGCGAAATGCTTCAGAAACGGCAGCAAGACGCGCTCATGCCGCCTACGGGTGATGGCAAGGATGCCGATACAGGACGTACAAAAGCGAAGAAATCAAAAAGCAAAAAATAGCGACCGGCCTTCTGGAGGATAGCTGCTGTCAGACACCCTATCCCCTTGAAGGGGATGGGCTTGCGGTTGGGGTGAGTTCTGCCCGGCGGCTCGCAAGCCACTTCAAGGTCTGACTAGTCTCAGCCAGGGCCGCAAGGCCATCGGGCTACGTTACTGAGGAAAATATAGGTACCCATGCGTGCCTGCTCTAGCGCATGGCTCTACGAGCGTTGGTTAAACAGTCCTGCGGGGTAGGGACAGTGCTGACGATTTTAGACAACCCTCGGATAACTTTGACGAAGAGCACCCTACTTCTGTGCGGAGAAGGACTTCATCTTGCTTGAAGTCACCTGAGAGGCAGACCGCACGTTTGCCTCTTCCTCGCAAGAGGATTGACGGAAACAGAGTACGCCTGCGGGCGCCTTTCTTTCCTCCCACAGCCTGAAGGCGTGTGGGTATCCAGAAAGGGGTTTTTGATGACCGACCAAAAATCAACTCAAAATAGCGACCCGAGGAAAAAGTTGCAGAAACGAGAACAACGTATACTTGAACGATTGCAAGAAGCCAGGGATGCGCAGGTTAAAGCTTTAGAACGGTTCCACCGCGCCGAAGCGCGTTTGCAAAAACGCGTGGCCCGTGTGCAACGATTCGAAGGACGTTTGGCATTCATCCGGCAGCAACTTGACGAGCTGAATACCCCTCCCCTCGTAGGGGCCCAATTTATTGCGCCCTCCTCCTCCGACAAAACCGAAAACGTCAAAGAAGCACCCGACTGGGTCAAAGAAGCTCGCGCCGCCGCCAGAGCTGCCGAAGAAAACGCACGCCAGGCCGTGGCACGCGTCGCCAAAGCTACCTCCCGCGCGGAGCAGACAGGCTTGGGACGTCACCTGGAGCAAGAACTGCGCCAGGTCGAGGCAGAAGCAGACCAGGCTAACGCGATGGCGCAGGAAACCTCAGATGACCTTCCACCATCCTCACTCGAGGAGGTAGCAGAAATTGCAATGGAAGAAGAGATCGTAGAGGCCATCACCGCCAAAACTATCGCAGAGGTTGCTGCTGAGCGTGCTGCTGAAGCAGAGGCATTCGCGGAGGCAAGTAGCGTTTATTCCCAAGAGGCTCGTCAACGAGCGCAGCAAGCGGAACAGGCCTTGGAGGAAGTACATGTCGCTATAAGCAACAGCCTTTTGACAGGCGAGGAAGCTAAAAACGCCCTGCAAAATGCAGAAAGTGAAGTTACACGCGCCCAGGCTTCCCTTGCTGACGCCGAAGCCGCCGAAGAGCAGGCGCTCAGCGTCGCGATGAATGCTGAAGCAGAGGCTGAGGTTGCCGAAGGTATGGCCTTTGCAGCCGCCAACCACACCACCCCACTACCTGAAGAAGAAGAACAGGTTGCCCAGGAACGGGCAGGCGCGGAACAGCAAGCCGCCCAGAATTCCTTCTCACTAGAAACAGTTAATAATGAAGAAGCGGACGTAACCTTGAAAATTTCGCGCGTGCACCCACAGGAGAATCAGTGAACGCCACGTGCATATATGAAAAAAGCCCACCAATATCTCCATCTGCCGCGCACCAGTATGAAGATGAAATAGCTCATCGCTGGTGGGCCTTACCCCTTGATGTGTATTTGCCCTTGAGCAACGGCGATGGCTTTCGACTGCTCTACGCGGGACGTCCGGGTGGCCCTCAAGGGCCAGATGTGCTGGACGCCGTCTTACGCTTCACAAACAACCATCATTCTGCAAAGACGTTTGCCGCTATATGCGGCCAGCATGCCAACAACATCGTGGGAGATGTCGAGATTCACATTCGTGCCACCGATTGGTTTGCTCACCAGCATCATACCGACGCGCGTTATAACAACGTCATGCTGCATGTTGTATTGATTTGCGACGACACGCGGCCAACACTGCGCCAGGATGGAACTACCATTCCCACCTGTTCGCTCCATGATGTACCATATGCCACCCGCCAACCTGCGCAGTGGCCTTGTCATCAGCTAATGGCACGTATGGACGAGGAGGAGCAGACTCGACTATTCAAACTGGCAGGTCTATTGCGCTTTGAACAGAAGACTCACGCATTTTTCGAACAACTGAATGCTGCCCACCCTTCGGACCTCTTCAGCGCGCACGATACTTGCCTCATTCCCGCCCTCGCCGAAGGACTAGGTTATGGGCGTGATCGTGACTTTTTTCGCGCCGCCGGCCTTCGTTTGATTGGTATGACAAGTACTATTCCAGAACCACTCGGTCGCGCGCCTGAGCCTTCCCCCTTAGACGCCAGTCGCCTGCACTTCCTACGTAACCTTGTAGCACAATGGCGTATCACGGGCGCATGGCAACCACTGCGGCAGGCACTATTTCCATCCTCAGCAGCCACGCACCCGCGACCAACGCCTGCAATTAATATATCTATTCTGAACAAACTACGTAATATCTTCGCTGGCCTGGGCAAATCGCGCGCCGATATACTCATCTGTAACATCGTTTTACCCTTTGCCGCTGCTGTAGCTCAACACGAAAACGATACCATACTTGCCGAACAAGCTCGGAATCTCTTCATCGCCTATCCCAGCCTATCCTCAAATCAGATTACACGCGCCATGTGCAAGCAGCTTATGTTGAAGAATGAGCCGAAAGGTGCTTGCCAGCAGCAGGGATTACATTTTATTTACGCGCAAACTTGCCGTGAAAAACGCTGTATTGATTGTATGCTTGGAAAGCAAGACGATCTAAGACTATGACACAAGAACAAGAGCCGGAACAGGAACAAAACGGGGGCGAACGACTCTCTCGCTTTCTTGCTCATGCAGGCATAGCCTCCCGGCGCCACGCGGTAGAACTTATCCACGCGGGACGAGTGCAGGTGAACGGCGTCATCGTCACTACGCAGGGAACACGCATTCACCCCGAACATGATACTGTGCGTGTGGATGGTAATCCTGTGCGTTCCCCCACCAGGCAGATTTACATACTGCTGCATAAACCCATCGGATATGTCAGTACCGCCCATGATCCACAGGGCCGGCCTATCGTACTTGACCTCCTTCCCGCTGAATTGCGCGCTTTGCGGGTGTATCCTGTTGGACGCCTGGATATTGATACCAGCGGCCTGCTCCTGCTGACAAACGACGGAGACTTCGCGCTGCGCCTGACGCATCCGCGCTACTCAATGGAGAAGCATTATCACGCGCTGGTGCAGGGGTGCCCATCTGAAAGCTCTTTAGCTGCGCTTCGTAGCGGCGTGACGATCACAACGGACAATGGGCGCATCCACAAAACCGCGCCAGCCCGGGTACATCTACTGCAACAGGCGGGAAACGACTGCTGGCTGGAGCTTACCATTCACGAGGGACGCAAGCGCCAGGTACGGCGTATGCTGACAGCGGTTGGACATCCAGTATTAAAATTGATACGTGTAGGTATTGGACCATTGGAATTAGGAGATATACCTGCAGGGGAATGGCGATACTTAACGGGTGAGGAAGTCATTGCATTGCAAGGCTCGTATGGAGGTAAAGCATAATGCTCCAAACACCTGAGTCGTTATGATATAATCCTTTTCCAAACCGAACACCCGCGACGATACCTCCTCGACCCCCATCAAATCTCTATTCACAAGAAGTGAATAAACGCGACATCAGATAAATACAGCAAAACCAGCAACGAAGGGCAATATGGGCGAACTGGTATGCAGAATTAGGCTCTCTATCAGACTCATCGGATACTAACCTTATAGAGTCAAAATCTTGTAGCATTGATTAGTGTATGGTATTGTTATGGCTAGGTTTGAGGATTGAAGAGAAAGAAGAAAGCTTTAATGAGAAAAATATACAAGAATCCTCCACTTATCGAAGCTCTGTGCGAATTTTACTTTGCTCCGGAAATTTCCCAAGATTTTGACAGTATAGTAAATCTTCTTTACCATATTGAAGACGCATTTGAGGCCTGTATCACTGATCAACTCAGAAATAAGTTTGAGGAGGTAAAGGAATGCTAGAGCAAAGGTACACTTTTAGGGAACGAGACGAAGTTGTACAGTTGCTTGAGAAATATCCGCTTCTTGACTTGCTTTTAATAGAAATACACAGACAAATTGTACCTTACTTTCCAGGTGCTCAGTTCTTCCTTAAAGCTATCACTGACCCTGAAGCAGCTGATGACCTAGAAGCGTCTGGTGATAGTGAGAATCTAGTAATATCTATTGTCACGCACATACGACCTCGTGAAGCACTCGACAGACTCAAACAATTTTATAGAGATTGGTGGCTTAAAACTCCAGACAGGGCCAAAATCAAAGAAAAGATCAGCTTCAATTTGGAGTGCGTATGAGTTTTGATTTACTGAAAACTTTATAATAACTGATAAGTTTAAAGATTTTCCTTCTCCAAACCGAACGTCCGTGGCAACACTACCACTGACCTTCACCAAATCTCACTCCAGACGAACTAGATATGTGTACCAACAAAAGACTACAGCAATTTTGACAGCAAAACCGAGGGAAAACCACCGACAACTGTAGACACCAGTAGACAAAATGGCGCGAAACAAGCCTCGCCGAGCCTCCCGAAAAAGGCCCAACCAGAAGCCGAAAGCATATGATATAATCCTTTTCAGTATCGTCATCCATCGACGAACGGTATGGAGCATGGAGGAATTATGCAGCGGCCCAGGCAAATTGCAATCGACGGACCAGCGGGATCGGGCAAAAGCACCGTGGGTGAACAACTCGCACGGCGCTTAGGTTACCTCTACATAGATACAGGAGCCATGTATCGTGCGGTCGCCTGGCTGGCGCTCCAGCAAGGTGTCGATGTCAACGACGGGCCTGCATTGGCACGACTCGCCCAGCACGCCGAGATCGCCATCGGCCACCCTAAAGTCGAAGATGGCCGCCAGTACACCGTGACTGTGCATGGGCATGATATCACCTGGGATATTCGTAGCGCGCCCGTTACTCGCGCCGTTCCCCCTGTCTCAGCACATCCAGAGGTACGAGCTATTTTGATTGCTCAGCAGCGTGAAATGGCGCGACAGCACGATGGGATCGTCATGGTTGGTCGCGACATCGGTGCAGTGGTGTTACCCGGTGCCGAATTAAAAATTTATCTTACTGCCAGCCTGCAAGAGCGTGCCCGCCGCCGTTATGCTGAATTAGCCGAGCGTCTTGGCGAACACAATCCAGCGGTCCCCACCATGGAAGAAGTGTTGTTGGATATTCAACGTAGAGACGAAATCGACCGCGACAACATGCGGCCAGCGGAAGATGCCATTGTAATTATCACCGACAACCTCAGCGTTGAGCAGGTGCTCGAGGTCATCTGCAGCTATCTGAAGGAGCCTGTATGACACAGAATATCAACACCACTTCACCTTCGGACAATTCAGAGCAGCCACCACGGCCAGCGCAAGCTGTGCAGCCCGCGAAGTCCGCAAAGGCAAAACCTCAGAAAAATCTTTACGAACCCTACCTTGTACCGATGGCACTCTGGCGGGTCTTCTGCTGGGTCGTCCGTATCATCATTTCCATCGTTTTAGATATACACGTGGTTGGGCGCCAGAATGTACCCGCGCAAGGTGCATTCATTATTGCGTCCAACCACCTTTCATGGGTGGATGTCCCGCTCATTCCGGCATTTATCAAGCGCAGAATAGTCTACATGGCAAAGGAAGAGACTTTCCAGGGCAACCTGGCCTGGCTCGTGCGCTTCTTAGGCGCGTTTCCCGTAAAACGTGGTGAGGCCGACCGCCAATCGATCCGCGCAGCCGACGAACAACTGAAAGCGGGTCGTATACTTGGCATGTTTCCCGAAGGAACACGCAGTAGAATAGGTAAAATGGGGAAGGCCCATGCGGGCCTGGGTATGATCGCCCTGCGTTCAGACGTCCCGGTCATACCAGTAGCCATCTGGGGTACTGAAAATGCATTCAAGAAGTTCCGTCCACACGTAACTATCACCATTGGCGAGCCAATGCTCTTGAAACCAAAAGGCAAGAAGATCACCCGCGAAGATATCGACGAAGCCACAGACCAGGTTATGCAGCGCATTGCCTCAATGCTCCCCCCCGAATACCGAGGAGTGTACGCTCACGAGTTACCAAAACCAGAAGCTACAGAATCACATCAAGATACAAACATTAAGAGTGAATAACCTAGGATGGGCGTGCGTCCGTCGCACAAGGCAGCCTTATTTCCCTTGCGGATAGAAAGTCCAAAACGTATGTCCACGCTCAAGACACCAGAAACCACCGGTAAAATAATCCACCTGCGAGATGGGCGAGCGCTGGGTTATGCAGAGTACGGTAATCCTGCTGGAAAACCCGTCTTCTTTTTCCACGGCCTACCCGGCTCGCGTCTGCAACGCTACCCTGATGACTCGATCGCTGCCGAGCTACATGCACGCGTCATCACCATTGATCGCCCCGGCTTAGGTTTATCCGACTTCCAGCCTGGCCGCAAATTGCTAGACTGGCCCGCTGATGTAGCCCAACTTGCAGATACCCTGAAAATAGATAAATTCGCAGCAATGGGCCTTTCAGGAGGTGGACCCTACCTCTTAGCTTGTGCCTACAAGATACCTGAACGCTTGACCTCGGCAATTGTAATCAGCGGCCTGGCTCCCCTGGATCGACCAGGATCAACCAGGGGGATGAGCTGGCCTGGGCGTATAGCGTTTGGCATAGCTAGAAAAGCACCAAGCTGGCTCATACAACTTGCGTTCAGGCCGATGGCGTGGATAATACAACAAAGCCCCGCACGCGCCTCAAAGATTCTACCAATATCGGCCCCCGAAGCCGATAGAGCGGTGTTTACGCGACCCGACGTACAGGCAATGGACCAAGAAGATTTAATAGAAGCCTATCGCAATGGTGTACGCGGAATATCCTGGGAGGTGGTAGTTGCCACCCGCCCCTGGGGTTTCCGGCTCGCAGACATTGACACAAAGATCTACCTCTGGCAGGGGGAAGAGGATACAACTGTGCCCTTGTACATGGGAAAGTACATGGCCTGTACACTTCCGAATTGTGAAGCTAAGTTCTACCCCGGCGAGGGTCACACTCTGATGTTTAATTACTGGCGGGAGATACTTGCTAAAGCTGTTGCTTGAACAACATAGAATCCCCGTCATGCATGCAGAAGAGCTATCCCTATGCTGGATTATGCTGTAGCCCAAGCACATCAGCTGGTTCTCATTAGTTCTCATTTGAACCTTTCAATGCTTTCACATGTGTCGCCTCGTCATAATTTTCATGTTCTTCCATATCAATAGAAGTTCGGAGTTCTAATCTTAATTACCATTCGCTTGATACAAGACACAAAAAAGGCTATACTTTTTCCGAAAATGAGTTTTTCTGCTGTATTTATTAAAATAGGAAAACTTTCACATTTACCTGAATAATGTGGCAGAATCTAGTTAGGGAGGGATAAATTGAAAATAGAGCAGGATCAGATTTCTGAAAGCAACCAAGTAAGCGGACCGATTACTGAAAGCGTCTGGAAACAAAAGCTCAACAGGATCAGGCGTGGTGGCAAACCTCGTGTCCTCGACTTATTTGCAGGTTGTGGCGGCTTATCTCTTGGTTTTCAAACCGCAGGGTTCGATATTGTTGGTGCAATAGAGATTGATCCCATAGCAGCAAGATCACACGCTTTGAATTTTTATAAAGCATCACCAGCAAAGCAAGAGATTCATGCTCAGGCTCGTGATATTACTACTACGGAGCCAGAACAACTCATAACTGAACTTCAAATTGGCTCAGAGGTGACGACAGGCGTTGATTTAATCATAGGTGGGCCTCCATGCCAGGCATTTGCAAGAGTTGGAAGGGCTAAGCTGCGAGAAGTGGCTGCTCATCCCGAGGCATTCCGACAGGATACAAGAGGAAATTTATATCTTAGATATCTGCATTATGTAAGGAGACTCCAACCACTTGTAATTCTTATGGAAAACGTACCCGACGTAATCAATTACGGCGGACACAATATTCCTCAAGAAATGTGTGAAGTTCTAACCGAAATGGGATATATTTGTAGATACACGCTTCTTAATGCCGCATTCTATGGAGTTCCACAAATGCGAGAGCGTATGTTTCTCATTGCCTGCGCGAAGGAAGTGAATGCGGAGATAGAGTTTCCGTCACCTACGCATTGGGTTGAGCTTCCGAAAGGGTATGAAGGATCCCGACAGGTCGCATTGAAATCGCTAATGGGAAGTCTATTTGCCTTTACTTTCACATTCTACGATCCACCTCCAAAGGCTTCAGCAGAACTACTACCGGCTATTACCGTAGTGGAAGCTTTAAGTGATTTACCAAAAATTACTCATCATCTTGAAGGGGGCTTGAAGCGGGGAGCAAGACGATTCAACGAGAGGATACCTTACCCGAAGAATGTGCCAATTTCCGACTACGCCCTTCGAATGCGAAATTGGCCTGGTTTTGAAAATCATGAAGGAGTTGCAGATCATGTGATTCGCTCTCTTCCAAGGGACTATGATATCTTTCGACGTATGAATCCTGGGGATCAATACCCTCAAGCATATGAACATGCCGTGAACTTGTTCCACGAAAAACTTGAGCAGCTTACTAATGAGGGAAGGAATGTAAAACCTGATTCTGCTGAGTATGAGAGGTTAAGGCGCGGAATAATTCCTCCCTACGATCCAGGTAAATTTCCTAATAAATGGCGCAAAATGGAGGCTAACTATCCTGCTCGAACATTAATGGCTCATCTAGGTAAGGATGGTTACTCTCACATCCATTATGATAGTACGCAAGCAAGAACAATTTCGGTACGCGAAGCAGCACGTTTGCAATCTTTTCCAGATGGTTTTGTATTTGAAGGGACAATGAATCCTGCATTCAGACAGGTCGGCAATGCCGTTCCCCCTTTGCTGGCATTGGCTATTGCAAAAAAGATTATGAGTCACATTAGAGGAGAATAGACATGGCACGAAAGCTGGCAATTAAGCGCTTAACAGCTTCAGATTTAACATTTTTTGAGTGGCAATTTAGAAGCTCTGTAAGTAAACAAAAAGCAATCAACCTCAACGCAGATGTTTTTGTTGAAAGATTATATCCCGGGCTCAGTGATCCATCATCACCGAGAAGGCTTCCAGTAGATATTTTTATTTATGGACCAGGATTAGAAGGAGAATACAACCTTCAACGCAAAATTCTCAAACCAACCGGTGCCAAGAATTGGAGATTAGATGGAGAGATTGTCCGTAATCCTGATGATAGTTCTCAAAGATTCAACTCTCTGGAAGCCAACGATTTTGTAGTCTTTGATTTCAGTGAGGGGATGTTTCCAGTCTCCCTTAATATGGTATTCATAGCCAATACAGTTTCGGAAGACAGAAATATTCATAACTCTCTTGATCAATTTTTAGGAGCAAATGGGATGCTGGCACTATCGCCTTCCGAATTGGAGGCGGTAGTAAGTCGAGCAGCTCCCGTAAAAGAGCATCCTATATACAGATTAACCCTTGATACCGATAGCCTCGATCCTGATCTCGAAGATGTTGTTATGGGTGGTAGCCGAGGAAAAAAGAAGCTGCTTTCAAGATCATCTAGTAGAAAAATCTCGCGTGAGGATCTTCAAAAAGCAAAGGAGAATGCTGACCGTATTGGGAGACGTGGAGAAGAGTATGTAAATGATTACCTGGCCAAATTACAAGAAAAGGGTAAAATACAAAGTTTTGAATGGGTCTCCGATGATAACTCGATAAGCCCTTATGACTTTCATGTACATGATGGAACTTCGGAGATAGTGATAGATGTAAAATCGACGCAGGGAGAATTCGAGCGTGAACTTCACGTTTCTTTGAATGAGTTACAGAGGATGGCTTCAGGGTTCGAGAAATATTCTATACTTAGAGTGTTTGAGATCAAAGAACACACTGCCCGACTAAGTATCGCCGAAGACGTCAAGAGTTTTGCAAGAAGTATTCTAGAGGCTCTTGAGCACCTTCCCGCCGGAGTCTCTTCAGATAGTGTTTCCTTTGCTCCTACTCTTTTGCCCTTTGGAACCGCGGTGACCATCGAACTACCGGAATTGATAGAAGAAGAGTAAAAGAAAACAATATTTGTTCGATATTTATTAGTGTAGTTAAAGCTCTCATGTACAGTTGTCAGTGAAGCTGATGAGCGAGATTGAGCTTGTTGCAACTAATAATCATACTATAGAGGCAGTTTCCTTTCGTAAAGCCTTGATTAATTGGGGGACGGAAAACTTCCGTGCCTATCCCTGGCGATTCACAGATAATCCATATCATATTTTGATAGCCGAAGTAATGCTGCATCGTACACAGGCACCTCAAGTGTTGCCTGTGTACGAACGTTTTGTTGAGAAGTATCCAGACGTAGCGTCATTAGCAGGAGCTGAGAAGGAGGAACTTCACACTGTACTATATTCATTGGGTTTGCGTTGGAGAATCGACTTAATTATGGATATGGCCTTGAAGCTGATCGAGAAGTTTGGAGGACAGGTGCCACGGGAAAAAGCTGACCTGCTCTCTCTTCCAGGTGTAAGTGAGTACGTTGCTAGTGCCGTAAGGTGCTTTGCCTGGAATTTGCCAGAATCAATAGTTGATACCAATACTGTTCGGGTAACAGGTCGTATTTTCAATTTAAAGATAAAAGACTCGTCAAGAAGAAACCCATTGTTTCGTAGACTTATAAAAACCCTGGTCGATTTAGAAGAACCGCGAGCATACAACTATGCACTACTTGATCTTGCTTCTCAGGTATGTACGAAAGTACGCGAGCCAGCGTGTGAAGTCTGTCCTGTACAGAAGTATTGTGAATATGGATCCAGAATTAAGAAATGAAAAAAAGAGGCAAGAGATGTTCTGGAAAGAGAGGCGCTCTACGCCGGGCAAATCAAAAAGAACGGGCAACTTGGACAAACAAACACATCGGGCTTAGGCGGGAACTCATTGTTCTCCAAACCCAGAATCGCCTGCTCAAGCTCGTTGTAAAGCCCCTGCTCCTTCTTCTCCGTCAATTTAATCTGAAACGATTCGCCAGTGCTCATGTTATGAAACAGCAATTCAATATTCCGCCCAGGGTGGTGTTGGCGCGAGGCGCGCGCGTACAATAGTTCGCGGGCCGTTGCAGATGGTTTTTCCTTACGTTTGCCGAAGCGCGTCCGTACAAACTTCACAGGCTCACCATCCTGCGCGGGCGTTTCAACACGATCCACCGAAACCTCGATTGTTCTACCTGCAATATCCACCGTGAAACTCTGGCGCAGTTGCCAGCTTATATCCCCACTTGCCAGCAGTCTGCGCCGTATCAGCTCGGTAACCTCGTGCCCATGCCGCTCGTACAACGCCGCGAAAGGAACCGTATGCCCACCCAGTTCTGTCCAGTAATGCGTATACAGTGCCTGGGTCTCCTCCTGTGTTGGAGATTGTGCATCCCCATCCCCTACTCCTTTGTTTGCCTCCAGTGTATGCTTTAACGCTTCAAGCGTATCTTGTGTCGCCTTCCAGAAAAGACGATACGCCGCATCTTCACCATGAAAGCCATAGATCGTGCCGTACATATACTGGCGTGGACAGCGCTGATACGTCTCAAGAGCCGAGATAGTCAGCGTTCTCGGCTTCATAGCCTCGACAAAACGTTCGCTGGGCTGCGATGAAACGGGTTCGAACCAGGCAGAGGAGGATGGCCGGGTGGAGGATGGTGACCGGGCGAGGGAGGAGGGCTGGGCGGCGGGGGGCCGGGCGGGGGC
>WNFI01036104.1_pt1 | contig 17418 bp, 16 predicted proteins | sample 5400471 | NCBI WGS metagenome assembly WNFI01 (sample SAMN13153348, study PRJNA577476) | soil metagenome | isolation source: 100 cm saprolite on Douglas fir-dominated hillslope | place: USA:California | collected 2013-09-17 | reverse complement strand
CCCGCGACCTTCGGGTTATGAGCCCGACGAGCTACCAGGCTGCTCCACCCCGCGCCAGTAGTCTGAAAACATAACCGGGAAACGCTGTTGGGGTCAAGCTGAATAACGCGCGGCGACAGACGTTCGCCTGTGTACTACGGCCTCTTTACGCCCTTCGTGCTGTCCGGCGCCCCGAGCCAATACAGCAGCTCCTTGTCGCCACGCACCATTCCAAGATTCTCACGCGCCAGCTTCTCCTGAAGCGCACGGTCAGTGTCGAGCTGCACGCGATACCGCCGCAGCGAATCGACTTTCCGGGCCAGCGAGTCATTTGCTCGCTCGAGCGCACGCTTCTCTCCCCGCTGCGTCCATAGATCGTACGTCCCCCACTGTCCTCCCTCGATGGCGAAGTAGAGAACAACTATGCCGACGGCGATTGCAAGCAGGCGTCGAAGCAAGTGGGATGGTGGATTGGTGGATTAGTGGATTAGTGGATTAGTGGATCGGTGAGTTCGACAACTGTCCCACTATCCCACTATCTCACTATCCCACCGTCGCAGCAATCACAGTCCATACAAGGCACCGCCGGGAAACTCCGCCGCGCCACCCAGTTCCTCTTCGATGCGAAGCAGCTGGTTGTATTTGGCGACGCGATCGGTGCGGCTGGCCGAGCCTGTCTTGATCTGGCCCGCGCCCGTCGCCACAGCGAGGTCGGCGATGAAGGTGTCTTCGGTTTCGCCAGACCGGTGCGAGATCACGGACAGATACCCGGCCGACCGTGCCATCTCGATCGCTTCCAATGTCTCACTCAGCGTTCCGATCTGGTTCACCTTGATCAGAATCGCATTGCCGACGCCGCTTTCGATCCCGCGGGCGAGCCGCTCGGTGTTCGTGACGAAGAGATCGTCGCCGACGAGCTGGCACCGGTCGCCAATCGCTGTCGTCAACTTCTTCCAGCCGTCCCAATCGTCTTCCGCGAGTCCATCTTCGATCGACACGATCGGATAGTCCTCGAGCCATTTCGCGTATAGCTCCACCATGCCCTCGGCGCTCTTCGTGCCAGCGCCGCTCTTCTTGAACGTGTAGCTGCCATTCTTGAACAGCTCGCTGGCCGCGCAATCGAGCGCGAGCGCGACGTCCTTGCCGGGCGCGAAGCCGGCGGCCTCGATCGCCTCGAGAATGACGGTGATCGCTTCCTCGTCGCTGCGAAGATCGGGAGCAAAGCCGCCTTCGTCTCCGACGCCGGTAGCCAGCTTTCGAGTCACAAGCACTTTCTTCAGCGCGTGGAAGATCTCGGCCCCCATACGCAACGCGTCGCTGAAGCTGTCCGCGCCGACGGGGACGATCATGAACTCCTGGAAGTCCACGGTGTTCGTCGCGTGCGCGCCGCCGTTGATGATGTTCATCATCGGCACGGGCATGACGCGCGCCAGCGGACCGCCAAGGTACCGATAGAGCGGCATCTTGCTCTGCGTCGCGCCCGCCCGGGCGCAGGCGAGCGATACCGCAAGAATTGCGTTGGCGCCGAGCTTTGCTTTATTCGGTGTTCCGTCGAGCTCGAGCATCTGCGCGTCGATCCCCAGCTGGTCGGTGATCACATGGCCATGCAGCGCGGGAGCAATCTCGTCCTCGACGTTCTGCACGGCTTTCAGAACGCCTTTGCCGCCGTAGCGGCTCTTATCGCCATCTCGCAGCTCGATGGCCTCGTGCTCACCGGTGCTCGCGCCGCTCGGCACCGCGGCGCGGCCCATGATGCCGTTGTCGAGGGTGACGTCCGCTTCAATGGTGGGATTGCCGCGGCTATCGAGAATTTCGCGAGCGCGAATTTGGCTGATCGTGGGCATTGGGGGGTATGGGAAGGCGAGGAGCTCTCAGCCGGCAGCCAACAGCCTGAGCCGTCAGCTACTTCCAGCTGACAGGTCGATTGAGCTGACGGCTCCGGCTGCGAGCAGTCAGCTGACGGCTCAACAAGGTCGAAACCTAACCAGTCCTTTCGAGCTTCGGACTCGCCACTCCGTACTCCTTCTCGAGGAGCACGTCCATTCGCCGGTGGGTCTCGGCCATGACTTCGGAGCGATCGTCGTACGTGCGGCCTCTTGTTTCGATCGCCTCGAGAAAATGGATGTGCACCGTACCCGAACGCACCCGAAACGACTCCTTGCCCATCACTTCGCGCGCGCCGTAGATGACCGTCGGGATGATCGGCTGCTCGGAGCCGATGGCGAGCACAAACGGGCCCTTCTTGAAACTCCGTAGATGATAGTCGAGGCCCCGAGTGCCTTCGGGAAACACGACGATTCGGCGCCCGGCCTGGACAGCGGCCGCGGCGACCTTGTACGACTCGAATGCCGCCTTCCGATTCTCGCGGTCGAGAAAAACCACCCCCGCCGATTCCGCACCCCAGCCGAACACCGGAATGCCGCGCAACTCGTGCTTGGCAACGAAGGTGCACCGGGGAAGCTTCGACGCGATGGCGAAAACGTCGAACCAACTGACGTGATTGCAGATGTACACGCCACCGCCGGCGGTGATGTGCTCTTCGCCATGGAGAACGACCGTCACGCCTGCCCCGCGAATGAGGGCCCCCGCCCACTGCTGCATCGCGCGTTCGTAGACGCTATTCGGCCGCGTGGGGCGGCGCAGCAACTTGGCGACGATCACGAGGATCGCTGAATAAATCGTGACGAGTACCGTAACGACGATGGCGAGGGCCGAGCGGATCATTTTGAAAAGTGATCGTACCCGGCAAGTACGGCAACGCGCGCGCCGTGCTCGAGCGTCGCCACCCCCGGTGCTCCCTCTACCACGACGCCGACCTCGGTAAGCAGGAGGCCGAACGTCGCCCTGAAAGCGCCCGTATCGAGGGTGGGCGCGGTAACGAGGAGCTCGTACTCTTCACCGCTGCGTGCGGCATCAGCGAAGGTGACGCCTTCAATCGACGGCAGCCGATCGAGATGGATTTCGATCATCCGTCCGCTCGCCGCCGCGATGTGGCCGGCGTCTGCAACCAGCCCGTCGGAGATGTCGATACCCGCCGTCGCGCCACGGTCGGCGAGCCAGCGCGCTTCGCGAATTCTGGGCACGGGGTGCGCAAATCGGCCCCGGGCAATCGCGCTCGGCTTGGCTCCTGACTCCCAGGCCGCAACGGCCGCGCCGGGCCCCCCTAGGGTTCCGGTGACGTAGAGTCGATCGCCGACCGCCGCCCCCCTGCGCGCCAGTGATTCAAAGGCGTGACCGATGACGGTGGTCGTAATCGACAGCTCGGTTCCGGCGGCGATGTTGCCACCAACGATCGTCGTGCCGCTCTCACGAACCGCGTCAGCGACTCCGTCGGCTATCGCCCCGAGCCGGTCATGCCAGGCATGGGGAACGTTTATGGCAAGGAGAACCCCGAGGGGCAGAGCCGCCATCGCGGCCAGGTCACTGAGCGCGGCGGCGGCCGCACGGTAGCCGATCTCTCGCGGTGTGATCCAGCTTAGCTCGAAGTGGCGGCCTTCGACGAACGCGTCGACGCTGGCGACGATTCTTTCTCCGCGCGGGAGACTCAGCATCGCGGCGTCGTCACCGATGCCCGTCGACGCGTCACCCCATCGTGCGACGAAGTCCCTGATCACGTCGAACTCGCGATCCTCGGCAAGAGAGGCCTGCGCCTTGCTCCTATCGCCTGGCGCGGTCACTGTGACATCACCGCCGGAAGCTCGGCGATGATCGGATAGCGCGGTGGAGTAGCGTCGATCATCCAGGCGTTGGGTAGTGTTTCGAGGACGTCCTCGAGCGTGGTGCCTCTGACGCGCGGACCCGCCAGCTCGGCAGCGCGCCCATGGATCCAGGCGGCGATCGACGCGGCAGCTCGCGGGGCCGCCTCCATCTGCGCCAGCATCGTCCCGGCGATTCCCGAGAGAAGATCGCCGCTCCCGCCGGTGGCGAGCGCCGGCGTTCCCGTCGCTACGACCAACTGTGATCCATCCGGACTACTGATGATCGTCGGTACACCCTTGAGCAAGACCGTCACGCCGGTTTTCCGCGCGACCTCCGCGCCGATCTCGAACCGGCGTTCGAGGACGGCTTCGGACGATTGACCGGTCAGCCGCGCCATCTCGACGATGTGCGGCGTGATCAGCACCTTCCGGCCGCCGAGACCGACGAGCGCACGAAGGCCGTCAAGATCGCCATCGAACGCGGCCAGCGCATCGGCGTCGAGAAGGAGGGGGCCGCTGAACCGGCGCGCCGCACTCTCGACAGCCTGGCGCGCCTCGCTGGTGCGGCCGAGGCCTGGACCAATCACGAGGACGTCGGCCCAATCATCACGGCTCACGTCGTCGACAGCGGGCCACGGTTCGACGAGCGCCGACGGGACTGCTCCATGAACCGCGTCGATCGACGACGGATGGACGCGCGCCTTCACCATTCCGATTCCCGACCGCAGCGCCGCGCGCAGCCCGAGAATGACCGCGCCCGCCATGCTTGGCCCACCGCCCTGAAGCACCAGCTTCTTGCGCGTGCCCTTGTGCGCCGAGGCGTCGATTCGCGGCACACGTGCCGCTACGTCCCAGCCATCGGCGAGGAACGTGGCATGTCGCGCGTCGGACTCGAGCCCAATATCCACGACGACGATCGTTCCGCAGCTGCCGCGGGCCACAAGATGACCGCGCTTGATGGAGCCGAAGGTGATCGTGGTATCGGCGCGGACCGCGCCATTGGCCGCACCCGTCGTCGCATCGAGCCCGGAGGGAAGATCGATGGCGACGATGATCGCCCCCCGTTGTCGGGCGATTTCCAACACCTTCAGGGCCGTCGCCGTCTCGCCGGTCACCGGTCCCGAGGCGCCAGTGCCGAGCAGCGCGTCGACGACAACGCCTTCACCGGTGTACACCGCGTCCAGATTCCATGGCACGTCGATGACCGAGGGACGGGCGAGCGCGCGCTCCGCGACACAGTCGTCGGCTTTCGCGCCGGCCGGGGCGATGACGCGGACGTCGAAGCCTGACTGCGCCAGGGCCCGCCCGACGACCCACCCGTCTCCTCCGTTGTTACCTGGCCCCGCGAGAACGAGGACGCCTCGTCGCAGGGCGTCACCGTGCCTCACTGCAATCTCCGTCGCGGCCGCGGCCCCTGCCCTGCCCATCAGGGCTCGCGAGGGGACGCCCGCGGCGATCGTCGCCGCGTCTAACGCCCTGGCTTCAGCGCTGGTAACAACCGGGATGAGGGAGCGCAATCACGACACGGCGTGGGCTCCGCACCACGGATATTCGCGCTCGAAAGCCTGGTCGAAGTCGAACACGTCGGCGAACTCGTCGCGGGTGTCGGTGGGCTGGCTCATGAGCAGTCCGAGATCGACGAGGGCAAAGACGGCGTCACCAAGATCGGCCGTGCTCGTCACGCCCCAGCTCTCGAGGACGATGCGCGACATGACGCCAAACCGGTCGAGGGCGAGGTCGCGGCACGCGAGGGAGAGCTCGCGGCCGCTGATATGGCGACGTTCAGGGAGACGCTGCTGGCAGAACTCCAGAGCGGAGAGGACAAAGAGGTACGCGCGCTCGTCGAACCGTTGCTCGCGCAGTCGAATCCTGTCCATGATCCCGTCACGAAACGCCAGCTCTGCCACCCGTCCCAACCTCCGCGAAGAAAGCATCAGATGCGATACGCGGCGAGCACTTCGCTCGCCGCTCCCTCATTATGTGCGACGCGGCGCGCGTCCACAACTGGCAGTTTTCAGGCCTTTCCGCGCACGCCAGTTGGCACGAAAGCGCAGACTATGTAACCTCAGGGTCCCTCGATGCGTACCGATATCGTGAGTCAGGACATTCCCGCTCCGCCGCAGACACCCACGGCGGCCAGTCGTCAGATCGGCAACGACCTTGGAAACACCATCCGTCAAGCGGTTGGCGGTGTTTTGCAAGAGGTCAGCAGCGGGCTGTCAAAGGAGCTGGCCCGGGCAACGCAGAAGCGAGACGGGATCCAGGGACGGCTGGACGCGGCGACGTCATCGAAGGAGCGCGCCTCACTGAGTCAGCAGCTGACCAAGGCCAACGAGGAGGTAGGTAAGCTTCAGGCCGCCGTCGACAAATTGAACACCAAGGCCGGCGATCTGACGAATTCAGAGCCGCCTCCGCCGTTCACGACTATGACGGAACCGCCATTCAACGTGAATGATCAGGTTCCGACGACGATGATCATTTCAGTCGTCGGTCTCATATTCGTCGGCTTCCCGCTGGCGATCGCCTTCGCCCGGCTTCTCTGGAGGCGCGCGAGCTACACGCCGCCGGCGCCGGCGTCGCAGCTACCGGCCGACAGCACTCGGCGCTTCGATCAACTCGAACAGGCTGTCGATGCGATCGCCATCGAAGTCGAGCGCATCTCGGAGAATCAGCGGTATCTCACGAAGCTGCTCAGCGAGCCGCGGGCGAGCGCCGCGGTCGGCGCCGGACGCGGAGGCGCTCCTCCGGCTTCCTGAGGAACATGACGCCAAGCTGACGGAGTCGTTGACTTCGATCCGCCGCCCCCTCCATCGCGGCCGCGGAGAAGGCAGAAAGGAGTTAGCTGACTTTCTGGGCCGGATACAAAGGGAACCGCCCCGCAAGAACTTCGACCTCCTTCTTGACCGTCGCGGCGACAGCCGCATCTTCCGGCGCCTCGAGCACGCGGTTGATCAATCCAGCGATGGTCTTCATCTCGGCTTCGCGCATGCCGCGCGTCGTCACCGCCGGCGTTCCGATCCGAATTCCGCTCGTGATGAACGGCGATTCAGTCTCCTTGGGAACCGTGTTCTTGTTCACGGTAATCGCCGCCTCATCGAGCGCGATCTGCGCGACCTTGCCCGTCAAACCCTTGCTGCGAAGATCGACGAGCATGAGGTGGTTGTCGGTCCCACCGCTCACGATCTTGAAGCCCAATCGCGTCAGCTCGGCGGCGAGCGCGCGCGCGTTGGTGACGATCTGAGCCGAATACACCTTGAACTCCGGCGCGAGCGCCTCCTTGAACGCGACAGCCTTCGCCGCGATCACGTGCTCGAGCGGGCCGCCCTGCGAACCGGGAAACACCGACTTGTCGATCGCCTTCGCGTGCGCCGCCTTGCAGAGGATCAACCCACCACGTGGACCACGAAGCGTCTTGTGCGTGGTCGACGTCACGACGTCGGCATGCGGCACCGGCGACGGGTGAGCCCCGCCGGCGACGAGGCCGGCAAAGTGAGCCATGTCCACCATGAACGTGGCGCCGACCTCCTTCGCCGCCGCCGCGAAGCGCGCAAAGTCGATCACCCGTGAGTAGGCGCTGTACCCGGCGAGGATCAGCTTCGGCCTGTGCTGGCGGGCCTTCGCCTCGAGGTCGTTGTAGTCGATGATGCCGTCCTCGGTGACGCCGTACGAGACGGCCTTGAACAACTGGCCGGAGAAATTTACTGGCGAACCGTGCGTCAGATGTCCGCCGTTCGACAGGTCCATGCCGAGAAAAGTGTCGCCCGGCTTGAGGAAGGTCGTCATCGCCGCGTAGTTCGCCTGGGCGCCCGAGTGCGGCTGCACGTTGGCGTGGTCGGCGCCGAACAGCGTCTTGGCGCGGTCAATCGCCAACTGCTCGACCTGATCGACCACCTCGCATCCGCCGTAGTAGCGCTTGCCCGGCAATCCCTCGGCGTACTTGTTCGTCAGCGGCGATCCCATCGCCTCGAGCACCGCCGACGAGACGAAGTTCTCGCTCGCGATCAGCTCGAGGCCGCGATTCTGACGGTCGGTTTCCTGACGAATCAGCGAGGCGATTTGTGGATCCGCGGCGTCGAGCGCCTTACCAGGCGGGCATCTATCCCAGTTCGACCAGTTTCCCATGAGGTGGGTTGGTGGGTTGTGGATGGCCAACTACGTCTCTCTTTCGATCTTGTCTACGCGACGAGCGTGGCGTCCGCCTTCGAACTTCGCGGCGAGCCAGCTATCGACGATCTTCTCCGCATCGGCCGAGGAGACAAAGCGCGCCGGCAGGACGAGCACATTCGCGTCGTTGTGTTGGCGCGCGAGCGTCGCGATCTCCGGCGCCCACGATACCGCCGCGCGAACACCCGGATATCGGTTGGCAACGTAGCTCATGCCGAGCCCTGTCCCGCAGATCAGTACGCCCTGTTTCACCTCGCCCGACGCTACACGGGTCGCAAGCGGATGCGCGTAGTCGGCGTAGTCGGTTGACTCGCCGCTGCTGGTGCCGAGGTCTTCGACTTCGAATCCGCGGTCGCGGAGGAGACGCTCGACCCGCTCCTTGAGCTCGTACCCCGCGTGATCAGAGGCAATAAGGATTTTTGTCGCGTTCATCGCAATACAGATCCCTCGCGGAGTTGACCCTGAGCGAAGTCGAAGGGCTGAGGATGACACTGCGCCTTGCAGCGCGGTGTCACTTGTTCGGCCACTGGGGCCACGTCCGAACCATTGAGCCGACTTCTCTGATCCGTTGCTCGGCCAGACGGTCGGCGGCGACATAGGTCGGCACCTTATCCGCTTTTGCGATCGCGAAGACTTTGAGCACCGTGTCGTAGATCTCGTCGGCTTTGCGAAAGGCTCGCGCCGACGTCCATCCGGCAAGCTCGCTGTACACGTTGATCACACCACCGGCGTTGGCTACGTAGTCGGGTGCGTACAGAATTCCCTTCGCCTCGAGCGCGTCCCCGTGACGCTCCTCGAGCAGAACGTTGTTCGCGGCGCCGGCAACAATCTCGACTTTGAGCTGTGGAATCGTTTTGTCGTTGATCACGGCGCCCAGGGCGCAGGGTGCAAACAGATCGGCAGTGACCCCGTAAATCTCGTCCGTCTTGACGGCCCGTGCACCGAATTCAGCGGCGGTACGTTTGACGCGCTCGGCGTCGATATCCGCGACGACGAGCTTCGCGCCGGCCTCGTGCAACTCCTTGGCGAGAAAGTAGCCTACGTGACCGCAGCCCTGAATTGAAACGATTCGGCCGGTGACGTCATCCGACCCCCACCGTTCCTTCGCCGACGCCTGGATCGCCCGGAAGACGCCGTGCGCCGTAACCGGTGACGGATCGCCGGAGCGCCCAGCGAGACCACTGACGTAGTTCGTTTCCATGTGCACAAAGTCCATGTCGGCCGTGCTGGTGCCGACGTCTTCGGCGGTGATGTACCGACCGCCGAGACTCTCGACGAACCGACCGTGCGCGCGGAAAATAAGTTCGCGATCGCTTTTCTTGTTGTCGCCGATGATGACCGACTTTCCGCCGCCGAGGTTGAGGCCAGCCACGGCATTCTTGTAGGTCATGCCGCGAGCGAGGCGGAGGGCGTCGACGATCGATTCTTCGTCAGACACATAGTTCCAGAACCGCGTTCCGCCAAGCGCCGGCCCGAGGACGGTGCTATGGATCGCGATAATTCCGCGATAGCCTGCGGCCGGATCATGACAGAGGACCAGTTGTTCGTGGCCCATGCTGCTGACGGTATCGAACAGCTTCATTTAGTGGTTTGATGGATTGGTGGATTGGTGGATTGGTGACGACAATGGACGCGCCGGGTTGTTGCAGTGCCCAACCCACCAATCCACCAATCCACTATTTCGAATACAGCTCTCTCGCGATCACGACTCTCTGGATCTCGCTCGTCCCTTCATAAATCTCGGTCACCTTGGCATCGCGAAACAGGCGCTCGACGGGATAGTCGGTCACATACCCGTACCCGCCGAAGATCTGGATCGCTTGCGTCGTCACCCACATCGCCGTTTCGCTCGACAAGAGCTTGCTCATCGCACTGAACTGCGTCATGTGCTCGCCGCGATCTTTGGCGGTCGCCGCATTGTGCAGCAGCGATCGCGACGCCGCGATCCGCGTCGCCATGTCGGCGAGCTTGAACTGGATGGCCTCAAATTCTTTGATCGGCTTTCCGAACTGCTTGCGCTCGGCGGCATAGGCGACCGAATGACGCAGCGCCGCTTCGGCGATGCCGATCGCCTGGGCGGAGATGCCGAGGCGGCCGTTGTCGAGCGACTGCATCGCGTAGACGAACCCCTTCCCTTCCTGCCCAAGCACGTTCGCCGCCGGGACACGCAAATTGTCAAAGATCAGCGAGACGGTCGCGGACGCCCGCAACCCCATCTTGTCTTCCTTCTTGCCGACGGTGAAGCCGGGCATATCTGGCGTGACGATGAACGCGCTGATGCCGCGCGGCCCGCGCCGATCCTTCGGTGTATCCGTTCGCGCCATGACGACCGCCACTCCCGCGTACGCCCCGCCCGACACCCACGATTTGGTGCCGTTCAGCACCCAGCAATCGCCGTCGCGCACTGCCTGACAGGTGAGCGACGCGGCGTCCGATCCCGCTTCGGGTTCAGAAAGCGCAAAGACGCCGAGTCGGTCGCCGCGCGCCATCGGCTTGAGGTAGCGTTGCTTCTGGTCCTCGGTGCCCCAGCGCAAAATCATCTGCGTCGGCAGTGAGTTATGGACGCTCACCGTCACCGCTACCGACGCATCGACCGTCGCGATCTCCTCGAGCGCGACCAGATAGGTCAATGTATCGAGCCCGAGCCCCTCGTACTCCTCCGGGATCATCATCCCGAGGAACCCCAGCTCGCCGAGCTTCGAGATCAGCGATGGCTCGAAATACGCGTCGCGATCCCAGGCCTTGGTGTATGGCGCAAGCTCCTGGCGCGCGAAGTCCCGTGCAACACGCTGGATGTTGCGTTGGTCTTCGGTGAGAGGAGTGAGGGCCCAAGCCATCGGTGGATTGGTGGACTAGTGGATTGGTGGATTGGAGCGGTGCGACGTGCGGGTGTGTCGGCTAGCGGCTCTCAAGGCACTCATCCACCAGTCCACCAGCCCACCAATCCACTTCTCAGTAAGCAAAGAACCCGCGCCTCGTCTTCCGCCCCAGCCAGCCAGCCGCAACATATGTCTTCAGCAACGGACACGGCCGGTACTTCGGATCGCCAATCCCCTCGTGGAGGACGTCCATGATCGCGAGGCAGGTGTCGAGGCCGATGAGATCTGCCAGGGCGAGCGGGCCGAGCGGGTGGTTCATCCCCAGCTTCATCACGGTGTCGATCGCCTCGGCGCTTCCGACGCCTTCCATCAGACAGAACATCGCCTCGTTGATCATCGGCATCAGAATCCGGTTGGCGATGAAACCCGGATAATCTCGCGCTTCGACCGGCGTCTTGCCGACCGCTTTCGAGAGCGCGACGACTTTCGCGGTCGTTTCGTCGGACGTCGCCAACCCCCTGATGATTTCGACCAGCTGCATCACCGGCACCGGATTCATGAAGTGCATGCCGATGACGAGCTGGGGACGCTTGGTGCGCGCTCCGATCTCGGTGATCGAGATCGAGCTCGTGTTGCTGGCGAGTATGGCACCTGTGGGCGCCTTCGCGTCGAGCTCAGCGAAGATCTTGAACTTGAGATCGCGATTCTCCGTGACCGCCTCGATCACCAGCGACGCGGCGGCGACAGCATCCAGCGATGACGCGGTCTTGATGCGCCCCAGAATGGTGACCTTGTCGGCGGCTTGGAGCGCGCCCTTCTTGATCTGTCGGTCGAGATTCGAGGCGACGGTGTTGCGACCGCGTTCGAGCGCCTCCGTCGATACATCGATCATCGTCACGTCGAACCCGCTCTGGGCGAACACGTGCGCGATCCCATTCCCCATCTGTCCGGCGCCCAATACGGCGACGCGTTCCGCCATCTATACCTTCCTCTCCCCGCGGCGTCGGAGCCGCAGCAGCAAAAGTCCAGTCCCGCCGATCATCGCTACACCCGCCGGAATCCCACCTTCGGGTCCCCAGACTCCACCGGTCGCCCAGTCAGGACCCGCATCAACATAACGGTAGCCGGGAGCGTCGAACGGCAAGCCGCTCACCGAAGCATGAAAGACGGCCGCCATCATCCAGTTCCAGGCGAAGTGCGCGGCCCACGCCGCGTAGAGGCTTCCAGTGGCAACTCGAATCGTCGCCAGAAAGACGCCGGCAAGCGTAACAAGCATGACCGACTGAAAATTGGCTCCGGGGTTGCGCAAGTGCAGCAGTCCAAAGGCGATGCTCGTCACCGCGACGGAGGCCGGCCAGTTCCACGCATCACGCAGCACGGTGAGCACGTACCCGCGTGTCAGCAACTCCTCGGCAAGCGCGGCCGGAAGCAGCAGCGCCGTCACGCGGACGATCGGATGACCCCATTGAACGGTCGTCACCGGCGTCGAACGCAGCCAACCGACGAGTATGAGGAGACTGATCGGCAACGCGATCGCCACGCTGCCGAGCACGAACCCACCGGCGATCGTTTTTGGATTCGCGGCGCTTCGACCGAGGCCAACCTCGCTCCACGGCTTGTGGTCGATCCATCGCAGCGCCACCCAGGTCGCGGAAAGCGTGGCGAAGGCGTCGATGACGCTCGCGATCGTTTCGGCGCCGATGCCCGGGGCGGTGTAGAAACTTGCCAGGAGCGGCGCGATGAACAGGGTCGCGGCGATGGCAGTCGCGATCAACGCCGCGGCAAAAACACCGAGCCGCCAGGGCGCGCGAAGCTCCCCGGCGCCAGTGCGGAGTATCATCGTAGAATTCAAAGGCCGTTCCCTGTCACTGCGCTCAGGGCGACCAATTCGTGGTTCGTGCTATTCAGGTCGGGCTCTTGCGCGTCCTGGAGCCACTCACTGCCGCGGCGACGAGCGCCTTCGCGAAGTCGAGCAGGAGGAACGGCGTGATGCCAAGACGAATCGCCTGGCCGATCGACCCGGCGTAGACGCTCAGATGGGCGATGCCACCGACAAAGATCATCGCGATGCCAACGCACGCCGCGAAGAATCTGCGTCCGATGTGCTCGTGCTTCGCACCGAGGGCGCCAGCTGCCCAGGCAGCGACGGGATAGGCGATGAGGTATCCGCCGGTCGGTCCGATGAATCGGAGGACGCCGGGAGCGCCGAGCGGCGAGAACACTGGCAGCCCCACCGCTCCTGCCGCGAGGTAGAGGATCATGCTCGCCGCGCCAGCGACCGGGCCGAGCATCAGGCCGGCGAGGACGACGACCAGCGGCTGAAGCGTGAACGGAACTGGCGTACCGGGCAGCGGAATCGTGATCTGTGCGGCCGCGGTGAGCGCGAGCACGAACCCGAGAGTCCACCCGATGGTGGACGGCTTGGTCGCGCGAAGTGTGCTGGTCAACGACGTCATGTCAGTTCTCCCGTTCGACGCTCATGGCGACGGCATCTCCGCCGCCGAGACAGAGGGTGGCAAGTCCGGTCTTCGCATTCCGATCTTTCATCGCGTAGAGTAACGTCGTCAACACCCGGGCGCCGCTGGCGCCGATGGGATGGCCGAGCGCGATCGCTCCGCCATTGACGTTGACGTGATCCCATTGCCAACCGAGGGCGATGCCGTCCGCGATGGCCTGTGACGCAAACGCCTCGTTCGCCTCGATGAGATCATAGTCATCGATCGTCGTGCCCATCTTTTTCATCAGATTTCGGACGGCGGTGATCGGCGCGAAGAACAGATCCTCCGGCTTGGTCGCGCCGGTCGAATATCCGGTGATCTTCGCCAGGATCGTCAGCCCGTGCGTCGTCGCGTATTTCCGCGATGTCACGACCAACGCCGCGCTGCCGTCGTTGAGCGACGACGCGTTGCCTGCGGTGACGCTCAAGTCTTTCGGCTCGCCGTTACCAGGAAACGCCGGCTTCAGTTTCGACAGCGAGTCCGCCGTGGTGTCGGCGCGCGGGCCCTCATCGGCATCGATGACGGTCGGACCTTTGCGGCCGCCAATCGTCACCGGTGCGATCTCGGCTTTGAACTTTCCTGCCTGCTGTGCGGCGATAGCCTTTCGGTGCGACGCCGCCGCGAACTCATCCTGCTGGCCGCGCGTGACCCCGGCTTTCCTCGCCGTGTATTCGGCGTGACTCCCCATATGGACGTCGCAGACGGCACACCAGAGACCGTCCTTGATCATGCCATCGACCATCTGTTGGTCGCCGAGCTTCACGCCCGCCCGCATACCATAGATGTAGTAGGGCGCGTTGGACATCGACTCCTGACCGCCGGCGACGACGACCTGCTTGTCGCCGGCCTTGATCGCCTGCGCGGCAAGCATCACAGCCTTGAGCCCAGAGCCACAGACCTTGTTGATGGTCATCGCCGAGACGGTCGCCGGAATACCCCCCTTGAGCGCCGCCTGGCGAGCTGGCGCCTGGCCGACACCGCCCTGGATGACGTTGCCCATGATGACTTCTTCGATCTGGTCGGCCGGCACTCGGGAGCGTTCGAGTGCCGCGCGAATGGCGACAGCACCGAGCTCGGGAGCCGAGAGTGGAGCGAGGCCGCCGAGGAACTTGCCTATAGGAGTACGCGCGGCCGAGACAATGACGGGCTCGCGTGAGGAGTCGGACATGTTGGTTTCGGGACTGAGTGCGTTCCGAAACCTATTCGGCGGGCGGGGCGAAGCCCATGTCGACTCCCACTCCGCTCCTGCAACCGTGGTTCTACTCCGACCTCAGTGCGTTCGCCGGATCCAACGACGCCGCCCGATATGCCGGTATCCAACAGGCCAGCACCGTGATCACCACGAACAGCAACAAAATCGCGGCATACGTCGTCAGGTCGGTCGGGCCGACTCCAACCAGCATCGACCGCATCACGCGGGTCAGCGCGAACGCCGCCCCGAGTCCGATCACGAGACCCAGCCCGCTCAACTTCATCCCGTCCCCGATCACGAGCCCAAAGATGCTCCGGCTCGTTGCCCCGTACGTCATTCGCACGCCGATCTCGGCGGTGCGCTGCCGCACCGCGGTCGACAGCACGCCATAGAGTCCAACGCAGGCCAGGATCGCAGCAACAGCGGCGAATACGCCGATCAAGGTCAGCGAGAACACCGTCCCCGACATCGCGCGATCTACCATTGCCGACATCGGCTGCATCTCCGCCACCGGAACGAGTGGGTCGAGATCAGCCACCACTTGGCGTGCTGGCGCCGCCAGCCGCGTCGGGTCGCACTTGCTTCCGGCTTGGCAGTTGATGCGCACCGCCCAGCGTCCTACGACCCCGGCGCCAAAGAACTTGTCGGGGAGAAAGATCGCCTCGCGTCCCTCGGTCGCGAGCGACTCGTGCCGCTGATGAGCGACGACGCCAATCACATTGAGCCACTCCGGGGTCTGGCCGCGCGAGCGGACGTAGAGCCGCTTCCCGATCGCCGACTCGCCCGGGAACGCCTTCGCGGCCATCACGTTGTCGATCACCACACCGAGGAATGTTTGGCGATTGTCATCGTCCGTGAGGGTCCGACCGGCGATCAGCCGCGTATGCATGGCCTCGAAGTATCCTGGCAAAACAACGTGTAGATTCGTTTGGTGGAACTTCGACGGATCCTTCGCTGCTTCCTCGGTGCCCCAACGAGCGTTGGCCAAACCGCCGTCGAGCGGAAGCGGTGAAGCTGCCGTCACTGCAACGACACCGGGCAGCGCGCGCAGACGCGACCGAAGCTGGCCGATGAACGCCGACGTCTGATCCGGCGTGCGTCCGCCACGAAAGCCGACGGTAAAAGTCAGCACGCCTTTCGGATCGAAGCCTGGATCTGTACGCGCCAGCGCGATGAAGCTGCGCACCATCAATCCGCCTCCGACGAGCAGCACGAAAGACAGTGCGACTTCGGCCGTGACCACGCCGTTGCGCAGCAGCTTGCCGCCGCCCAGGCTCGGCGTGCGCCCCGACGCGCGGAGCACCTCAGCAAGGTCGGGCCGCGACGCACGAATCGCGGGAACGACGCCAAACACAGTCGCCGCGATCAGCGCGGCGAGCGCGGTGAACCCCAACACCAGGGGATCGATCGCCACTTCATCGAGCCGTGGGAGATTCGCTGGCGCCAGATTGATCAGCAGCCTGATGCCGGCGGCCGCGAGCGCGAGACCGGCCGCCGCGCCGGCCACGGCAAGCACGAAGCTCTCGGCGAGAAGCTGTCTGATGAGACGGCCCGGCGAGCTGCCGAGGGCGGCGCGGATGCTGAGCTCGCGCTCGCGAGCCGCCGCGCGCACGAGGAGCAGGTTCGCGACGTTGGCGCAGGCGATGAGAAGGACGAAGACGACCGCCCCCATCAGCGCCAGGATCGCCGGTCGCACGTCGGCCACGAGATCGTTGTGCATGCCTTCGACGCGGTTGTGCGAGTCGGCAGCCTTCATGATGGCGACCTTCTCCCGCTCGCCGGCGGCGACGCGGTCCGCGTCCTGATTAGCGGCCGCCAGCGTGACGCCCGGCTTCAATCGCGCGACGAGCCGCAGGAACACGTCGAGGCGTGACGCCGTTTCATAGTTGATACGCTGCGCCACTACGATGTCCGGGTTTGGCTCGACGTTGGTGTTGGGCGGAAAGAGAATCTCGAACCCGGGGGCGAGCACTCCGACAATCATCCCCGGGTTCCCGCCGAAGTCCACCGACTTGCCGATGACTCTTGTGTCGCCTCCGAAATGGCGCTGCCAGTACGCGTTGTTGAGAATGAGCATCGCGGGTAGCGGCGGCGGCGGGGCGGCGGGCGCCACACCTGGAGCCGGCGGTGCCCGCGGCGCCGGCGCGAACCCGTCCCCATCCGTGAAGTCGCGCCCGAGAATGACGCGCGCTTCGAGAATCGACAGCAGGTTGGGCGTCACGCCCAGCGCGCGCACTTGCTCCGGCCGCTCGTTGTCGACGGCGAGGCCCACCGTGAACGGGGTGATCCCCCCGATGTCCTTGAAACTCGTCGTCTGTTCCCGCAGGTCCCTGTAGTTGGGAGGAGAAAACGGAAAGTCGGTAACACCGCGCGCCCGCATATCGCCCCAGATGAGGACGAGGCGATCGCTGTTCGCGTACGGCAGCGGCCGCAGAAGCACCGCGTTGACGACGCTGAAGATCGCTGTGCTCGCGCCAATGCCGAGCGCGAGGGTCAGCGTCGCCGTGAGCGCGAACGCCGGATGGTTACGCAGGGATCGCAGCGCGTAGCCGAGGTCCTTCAACAGAGCGTCCATGGATGCTCCTTCCGTTGGGCTCGCGCTCTATCCCGCGATCGCCTTTTCTTCGTCCGTCATCTCCGCCGGTATATCGGCGAACAGCGGCGTCGAGAGATATCGTTCGCCTGTATCGGGCAACATCGCGAGCACCGTCGAGCCTTTCGGGGCATCGGCGCAGACCTGAATCGCGGCGGCGAATGTGCCTCCCGCCGAGACACCGACGAAAATCCCTTCCTTCTGCGCCAACTGGCGGCTCCACTTCATCGCCTCGGGCGCCGGAACCGTGATCACGCGGTCGATGTAGCCCGCGTCCACCGCGTCTCCGGCGAGCTTCGGAATGAAGTCCGGACTCCACCCCTGGATCGGGTGCGGCTTCCACGACGGATGACGCGACGCCGGTGAGCCGTCGGGGTTCCGCTCCTGCTTCGTCCCGCTGGTAAGCATCGGCGCGTCGGCGGGCTCGCTGACCACGATCTTCGTCTCCGGCCGCTCCTTGTCGAGCACCCGGGCG
>WNFI01216162.1_pt1 | contig 17419 bp, 16 predicted proteins | sample 5400471 | NCBI WGS metagenome assembly WNFI01 (sample SAMN13153348, study PRJNA577476) | soil metagenome | isolation source: 100 cm saprolite on Douglas fir-dominated hillslope | place: USA:California | collected 2013-09-17 | reverse complement strand
CCGTGCGCGAACCACGCGACGGGAATCTCCGTGCCGCGCACCTCCTCGCACGGCTGGTGGCAGCCGGTGAACTCCGGCTGCGGCGAGCCGTCGATGCCGTCCACCTGGAAGCTCGCGAAGGGAGTGGGTCGCGTCTCCTCCGAGATGTCCACCAGCCAGAGGAACGCCGGCACGCCCGGCGCGATCCGCATCACGTCTTCGTCGGCCACGAGCAGCACGCGCCGGCCCTGGAGCGGGAAGGGAATGGGCAGCGCGGTGTGGGTCGGCGTGCTGAAGGGCGGGCTCCAGTCGACGCCGGATACGAAGCGCGGCTTGCCCAGGTCCTCGATGTCGAGGATGACGAAGCCGCCGTGCCAGTACGAGACGTAGAGGCGGTTGCCGAGCCGGATCGGATGGTGACAGCGGTGCGCGCGGCCGTCCCACGTGGGGGTCTCGCCACCCGCGATCCACTGGCCGGGCATCCACCAGCGCCCGATTTCCTGGGGATGCGCGGGATCTTTCAGGTCGAGGATGCCGACGATGTTGCCGCGATAGCCGTCGAGATCGGGTGAGAGGTACGCGTAGCGCCCGTCGAAGGTGAAGCGGTGGACACCGTTGCACTCCCAGAAGGCGATCTCGCGCGGCGTGCCGGGGTGCGAGACGTCGAAGATGCCGAGGCCGCCGCGAAAGCCGGGACCGGGCTTGCTGCGCGGCGGCGCCTCGCGATTGACGAGCATCACGTCGTTCACGACGCGCACCTTGTGGCTGTGCACGTCGGGCGGGATCGTGATCTCCGCGAGCCGGCGCGGCCTGGCGGGGTCGCTCACGTCGACCACGGTGGTCCCGTGGGGCGCCTTCATGTGGGCCACGTACGCCGTGGTGCCGCTGACGACGACCTGCCCTCCGCCCGGGCAATCGAAGTAGCCGACCTGCGTGATGCCTCGCGCCTGTGCCATGGCAACCTCCGCCGTGTAATATACGTCGCCACGGAGGACCTCATGAACCGGACCCGGGTGTTGATCGGCGTCGTCGCCGCCACGCTCGTCCTGATCGCCGTCGTCGGGCTCGTCCCCGTCGCGCGCGCGGCCGACCCGATCAAGATCGGCTTCGGCATGGCCCTGACCGGCGGGCTCTCGGCGAACGGCAAGCCGGCGCTGCTGGCCATGCAGATCTGGAAGGACGACGTCAACAAGAAGGGCGGCCTGCTCGGGCGGCCGGTGGAGCTGGTGTTCTACGACGACCAGACCAACCCGGCCACCGTGCCGGGGATCTACACGAAGCTGCTCGACGTCGACAAGGTCGATCTCGTCACGTCGGGCTACGGCACCAACCTCATCGCGCCGCTCATGCCCATCGCCATGGAGCGCAAGCTGACCATCATGGGCATGTTCGGGCTCGCGAACAACGAGAAGTACCAGTACCCGAACTACTTCCAGATCCAGCCGGCCGGCCCCGATCCGCAGACGAGCACGGCCATCGGCTTCTTCGAGCTCGCGGCCAAGCAGACGCCGAAGCCGCAGACGGTGGCGATCGTCGGCGCCGATGCCGAGTATCCGCAGAACGCCATGGTCGGCGCGCGCGAGCTCATCAAGAAGTTCGGTTTCAAGACGGTCTACGACAAGAATTATCCGCCCAGCACCGTGGACTACACGCCGATCGTGCGCGCCATCAAGGCCACCAACGCGGACATCGTCTTCGTGGCCAGCTACCCGCCGGACTCCGTCGGCATGCTGCGCGCGGCTCACGAGGTCGGCCTGCAGCCGAAGATCTTCGGCGGCGGCATGGTGGGGCTGATGTTCACGACGGTCATGACGAGCATGGGCCCCATGCTCAATGGCATCGTGAACTACGACTTCTGGGCGCCGGAGCCCTCCATGCTGGCGATACCCGGCATCAAGGAGTTCCTGAAGGAGTACCAGGCGCGCGCGGAGAAGGCCGGCGTCGATCCGCTCGGCTACTACCTGCCGCCGTATTCGTACGCGCTGATGCAGGTGCTCGGTCAGGGCGTCGAAGGCGCCAAGGGCCTCGATCAGCAGAAGATCGCCGATTACATCCGCGGCCACGAGTTCAGCACGGTCGTCGGCAAGGTGAAGTTCGGCAAGAACGGCGAGTGGGCCAAGGGCCGCACGCTCATGGTCCAGTACCAGAAGATCCAGGGCACGGGCATCGAGCAGTTCCGCGGGCCGGGCAAGAAGGTCGTGCTCTATCCCGACGAGCTCAAGTCCGGCACCATCATCTATCCGTATTCGGCCGCGCTGAAATAGCCCGGGTCCCGTGTTCTCCTGGGACCTGCTGGCGAACGCGGTGGTCGCCGGACTGCTGCTCGGCGGCTTCTATGCCGCCGTGAGCCTGGGCATCTCGCTGATCTTCGGGCTCCTCGACATCGCCAACATCGCCCAGCCCGCGTTCGTGATCCTCGGCGCGTATGGCGCGTACGTCATGAACAGCGCCTACGGTCTCGATCCGATCCTCGCCGGCGTGCTCTTCACCCCGCTGTTCTACCTCGTGGGCGCGGCCGTCTACCGCATCTACTATGCGGCGTTCGAGCGGCGGGGCGACGAGGCGCTGCGCGGTCTCGTGTTCTTCTTCGGCGTGCTCTTCATCATCGAGGTCAGCCTGAGCCTGAAGTTCGGCGTGGATTACCGGCTGGTGCAGGCCGGGTACATCGGCAAGTCGATCGACCTCGGGGGCGGCGTCGGCATCGCCTTCCGCTACCTGGTGCCGTGCGTGGTCGGGGTCATGATGACGCTGGCCCTCTACCTGTTTCTCGGCCGGACGTTCTACGGGCGGGCGATCATGGCGGTGTCGCAGGACCAGGGGGCGCTGCGCCTCATGGGTGCCGATCCCGTGCAGATCAAGACGATCGCGTTCGGCATCGGCATCGCCGCCGCCAGCGTGGCCGGCGCGCTGCTCATCAGCATCGCGCCGGTGATTCCGTCCACCGACCGCGACTACATCGGCCGGATGTTCGCCATCACGGTGCTGGGTGGCATGGGCAGCATCGGCGGCACGCTGGTCGCCGCCGTCATCCTGGGCGTGGTGGAGAGTCTGATGGCGACGTTCTTCGGGCCGTCCTGGTCGCTCGCGGTGTCCTTCGGCATCCTGCTGGCCGCGCTCGCCGTGCGCCCGGCGGGACTGTTCGGTCGCTAGATGATGCGCGCGCTCCCGACGCTGGCGGTGGGCGTGCTCGTCGTGGGGGCGGGCATCGCGCTGGCCATGCTGCGCGTGAACAACTATCTCTACTTCGCCGGCTACATCATTCTCCAATACGTCGTTATCGCCACCGCGTGGAACATCCTCGGCGGCTATGGCGGCTACGTGAACTTCGGCACCCCGGCCTTCTTCGCGCTTGGCGCGTACACCGCGGTCTTCCTGATCCAATCTATGAAGGCGCCGCTGCCGGTGCTGATCGTCGCCGGCGGACTCGTGTCGGCGCTCCTCGGCCTCGGCATCGGCTACCTCACGCTTCGGCTGCGCGGCACGTTCTTCTCGATCGCGACGCTGGCGCTGTCGGTCGTGCTGCAGACGATGATCATCAACTGGGAGTACGTCGGCGGCTCGCGCGGGATCAGCGTGATCCGGCCGAGCGGTCCTCCCTTCGGCAACTACGGCGTCTTCCTCTTCACGGTGATGGTGGGCCTCGCCGTCATCGCCGTTCTCGTGGCGCGTTTCATCGAACGCTCCTGGATCGGCCGCGGCCTGGCCGCGTTGCGGGACAACGAGGAGGCCGCCGAGTGCATGGGCGTGCCCACGCTGCGGCTCAAGCTGTTCGCCACCACCGTCAGCGGCTTCCTGCTCGGCGTGGCCGGCGCGCCGTTTCCCTACTACGTGACGTTCGTCGAGCCCAACTCCGCCTTCGCCCTCGACTATGCGGTGAACGCGCTGGCCATGCCGATGATCGGCGGGACGACGAGCTGGGTGGGGCCGGTGATCGGCGCCGTGCTGCTGGGCACCACGCAGCAGCTTGCCACCGTGACCATTTCCTCCGAGCTCAATCTGTTGATCGTCGGCGTCGTGCTGGTCGCGTTCGTCGTCCTGGCGCCCGAGGGCATCCTTGGCCTCGTGCGGCGGCTGCGGGCGCGCTGACGATGGCCGGCGCGCTGCTCGAGATCAGCGGTCTCACCAAGCGCTTCGGCGGGTTCCTGGCGCTCAGCCAGGTGAGCATCGCGGTGAAGCCCGGCGAGCGGTTCGGGCTCATCGGTCCCAACGGCTCGGGCAAGACCACGCTGATCAACTGCGTGTCCGGCTCGCTGCCGGTGGACGGCGGCCGCATCGCGTTCGAGGGGCGAGACATCACGGCGATGCCCGCCCACCGGCGCACGCGGCTCGGCATCGTGCGCAGCTTTCAGATCCCCAAGCCGTTCACGAGCATGAGCGTGCTCGAGAACCTCGGCATCCCGCTGGAGAACGCCGCCCACGGGCGCGGCGCCGACGGCGCCGACGCCATGCAGATCCTCGAGGCCATCGGCCTGGCCGGCAAGGCGCACCTGCGGCCGGCCGGGCTCACGCAGATCGAGATGCGCAAGCTGGAGCTGGCGCGCGCGATGGCGGCGCGGCCCAAGCTGCTCATCTCCGACGAGGCGATGGCGGGACTGTCGCACGCCGAGGTGGACGACATCCTGGCCATCCTCTTCGGGCTCAACGCGCGGGGTATCACGATCATCATGATCGAGCACATCATGCGGGCGGTGATGCGCTTCTCCGAGCGCATCGTCGTGCTCGACGCCGGCGAGCGGATCGCCGAGGGCACCCCCGACGAGATCGTGCGCAACCCCGCCGTGGAGAAGGCCTACCTTGGCGAGTAGGATCGTCGTCGAGAACGTCGACGCCGGCTACGGCGCGGTGCGCGTGCTGCACGGCGTCTCCATCGAGGTCCGCGAGGGCGAGACGGTCGCCCTGCTCGGCACCAACGGGAACGGCAAGAGCACGCTCATCAAGTGCATCATGGGCATGGTGTCGCCGGAGGCCGGCCGGGTCTTTCTCGAGACCGATGGCGTGCGGGTCGATCTCACGCGGAAGTCCACGGAAGAAATCGTGAGCCTCGGCATCGCGCTGGTGCCGGAGGGGCGCCGGCTGTTTCCCAGGCTGAGCGTGGAGGAAAACCTCCTGCTCGGGGCCTATCGCCGGAGCGCGCGCGCGGACATCGCGGCCAACCTCGCCTTCGCCTACGAGGCCTTTCCGGTGCTGCGCTCGCGCAAGGGCCAGCTCGCGGGCAGCATGAGCGGCGGCGAGCAGCAGATGCTCGCGGTGGCCCGCGCGCTGATGTCCTCCCCACGGATCCTCCTCGTCGACGAGCCGTCGGTGGGGCTGGCGCCCATCCTCGTGAGCCGCGTGATCGGCAAGATCAAGGAGCTGAAGGAGCGGCGCCACCTCACCGTGCTGATGGCCGAGCAGAACTTCAACCAGGCGACCAAGATCGCCGACCGTGGCTACATCATCGTGCACGGCAAGATCGAGTTCGAGGGCCGCAGCACGCAGGAGCTGCGCGAGAACGAGCTGGTGAAGAAGTACTACCTCGGCGTGTAGTGGCTCACGCCGTCCACTGGCGCGGGCCCTCGTCGTCGAAGCCGCACTGCTCGCACGCGTGGAAGTAGTGCATGGCCGGCGGCATGGCCACGGCCAGGCGCAGCGAGAGCTCGGTGCCGACGTTCCGGATGTGGTGGACGGTGCCGCGCGGCACCCACACGATGTCGTCCTTGCTCGCGCGCACGACGGTGCCGCCCGTCAGCTCCCACTCCAGCACGCCGGCGAGCACGACCCACCACTCGTCGAAGTCGCCGTGCCAGTGCGGGCGGTTGCCGCCGCCGGGCGGGCTGGCGATCAGCGTGACCAGCTGCCGCTCGTCGGCGATGATGCGCTTGGACCACGGCGCCGGCTTCATCTGGGCGATGACGTCGGCGACGCGCGTGTGCAGCACGTTGGGCCAGGTGGCGTTGGCGGCGGTCGGCGGAATCGGTCCCTGCACGATGAGTGGGCTCATGGCCGTATAATGCCCCACTCCCCGACGCGGAGGACCAACGATGCGTCCACGACTCGTCCTGACGGCGGCGCTGCTGCTCGCGTTCGGCTCGCCGGCGCATGCCCAGGCGCCACGCGCCGGCGGCGAGCTGGTGTTCGTCCTGGGCTCGGAGAGCCCGTCCTACCACGCGCACCGCCAGGAGACCTTCGGCCTCATCCATCCCGCCGCGCCGCATTACAGCACGCTGCTGCGTGTCGATCCGACCGATGCCAGCGGGACCCGGGTCATCGGCGACCTCGCCGAGAGCTGGACGGCGTCGAAGGACGGCCTGACCTACACGTTCAAGATCCGCCGCGGCGTGAAGTTCCACGACGGCTCGGCGCTCGCGGCGCGGGACGTCAAGGCCTCCTACGACAAGATCATCACGCCGCCGCCGGGCGTGATGAGCCTGCGCCGAGGCCAGTACAGCGTGGTGGAGGCGTTCGAGGCGCCCGACGCCGAGACCGTGATCTTCCGCCTCAAGCACCCGTCGGCCGGCTTCCTGTCCAGCCTCGCCTCGCCGTGGAACTGGATCTACAAGGCCGACATCCTGGCCAAGGACCCGCACTGGTACGAGAAGAACATCCTGGGCTCGGGACCGTTCACCTTCGTCGAGCACGTGAAGGGCTCGCACTGGGTGGGCAGGAAGTTCGCGGACTACTGGGACCGCGGCCGGCCCTACCTCGACGGCTACCGCGCGATCTTCATCCCCAACACCGCCGCGCGCGTGGCGGCGGTGCGCGGCGAGCGCGCGCTGATCGAGCCGCGCGCGTTCAATCCGTCGGCGCGCGACGTGCTGGTGGCCGCGCTCGGCCCCCGGATCGTCGTCAAGGAGAGCCCATGGGACTGCGCGCTCTGGGTCGTGCCGCACCACGAGAAGAAGCCCTGGGACGACCCGCGCGTGCGCCGCGCGCTGACGCTCGCCGTCGACCGCTGGAACGGATCGAAGGCGCTGTCGCGGATCACCATCGTGAAGGAAGTCGGCGGAGTGCAGGTGCCAGGCACGACCTACGCCGCCACGGAGGCCGAGCTCGGCCAGCTCGCCGGCTACGGCCGCGACATCGAGGCGGCGCGGCGGGAGGCGCGGCGCCTGCTGCGCGAGGCGGGCGTGCCCGAGGGCTTTGCGTTCGTGTTCAACAACCGCAACCTGCCCGAGCCGTACGAGCCGCTGGGCATCTGGCTCGTCGACCAGTGGAAGAAGATCGGGCTCAACGCCAGCGTGCGCATGCTGGAGAGCGCCGCCTGGTTCCACGCGCTGCGCACCGGCGACTTCGAGGTGAGCCTGGACGGCCAGTGTGGCTCCATCGTCGAGCCCGCCCTCGACCTCTACAAGTTCCTCTCCTCCGACCGCACCGACGCCAGCTACGGGCGATTCACGGACCGCGCGCTCGACGCGCTCTACGACCGTCAGGCCCGGGCGCGCGACGTCGACGAGCGACGGAAGATCGTCCGCGAGTTCGAGAAGCGCCTGCTCGACGAGCAGGTGCACGTGATCCCGACGCTGTGGTGGCACCGGATCGTGCCGCACCACGTCCGGGTGCGCGGCTGGACGATCACGCCAAGCCATTTCCTGAACGGTCAGCTCGACACGGTCTGGCTGGCGGAGTAGCACCATGCGCCCACGGCTCATCCTCGCCGCGCTGCTCGCCTCATCGCTCGCCGTTCTGGCGCTGCGGCCGGCCGCCTTCGCCCAGGACAAGCCTCGCCCCGGCGGCGAGCTGATCTTCCTCGTGCCCTCGGAGCCGCCGTCGTACGACGGCCACCGGGAGGGCACGTTCGGCGTCGTCCACCCACTGGCGCCCCACTACAACACGCTGCTCCGCATCGACCCGACCGATCGGACGGGCACCAGGCCGGTGCCGGACCTGGCGGAGTCATGGTCGATCGCGCCGGACGGGCTGACATACACGCTCCGACTGCGGCAGGGCGTGCGCTTCCACGACGGCAGCGTCATGACCTCGCGCGACGTCAAGGCCAGCTACGACAAGATCATCGCGCCCCCCGCGGGCGTCATCTCCATGCGCAAGGGGGCTTACCAGGCAGTGGAGGTCGTCGAGGCGCCGGACCCGTACACGGTGCGGTTCCGGCTCAAGTGGCCCGAGGCCTCGTTCCTGATCAGCCTCGCCTCGCCGTACAACTGGATCTACAAGGCCGATATCCTGGCCAGGGACATCCGCTGGTACGAGACGAACGTGATGGGCACCGGGCCCTTCAAGTTCGTCGAGCACGTGAAGGGCTCGCACTGGATCGGCAAGAAGAACCCCGACTACTGGGACAAGGGCCGCCCGTACCTCGATGGGTATCGCGCGATCTTCATCAACTCGAACTCTGCCCAGGTGGCCGCCATCCGCGGGGAGCGCGCGCACATCCAGTTCCGGGGCTTCGCCCCGCCCGACCGGGATGCGCTCGTCGCCGCGCTCGGACCGAAGATCACGGTGCAGGAGAGCCCCTGGGACTGCCTGTCGCTGGTGACCATGAACCAGGAGCGCAAGCCCTTCGACGACAAGCGCGTTCGCCGCGCGCTGACGCTCGCGCTCGATCGCCACGAGGCGGCCCGCAACCTCTCGCGGATCGCCGTCGTGAAGGAGGTCGCCGGCATCCAGGTGCCGGGCACGCCATGGGCCACGCCGCCGGCGGAGCTGGAAAAGCTCGCCGGCTACGGGCGTGACGTCAAGGCCAGTCGCGCCGAGGCCCGCCGCCTGCTGCGCGAGGCCGGCGTGCCCGACGGCTACGCGTTCACGTTCAAGAACCGCGGCCTGCCTCAGCCTTACGAGACGATCGCCATCTGGCTCATCGACCAGTGGCGCCAGATCGGATTGACCGTGAAGATGGAGACCATCGAGGCCTCGGCGCACGTGTCCATGCTGCGGCGCGGCGACTTCGAGGTGGCCAGCGACGCGCAGTGCAGCTACATCGTCGAGCCCGACATCGACCTCCAGAAGTACCAGTCGGTGGGAATCTCCGACAACAACTACAGCCGCTCCAAGGACCCCGTGCTGGACGACCTCTACACGAGGCAATCGCGTGCCGTGGACCCCGAGGAGCGCAAGCGGCTCCTGCGCGCTCTCGAGAAGCGGCTGCTCGACGAGGAGGTCCACTACCTCTACACGCTGCAATGGCACCGCATCGTGCCGCACAGCGCCAGGCTGCGGGGCTGGACGATCACGCCGTCGCACTTCCTGAACCAGCAGCTCGACACGATCTGGCTGGCGGAGGAAGCGCGGCTGGCGCGCGAAGAGAGAGACATGACCACGAGAGTCGTGGCGGCCGTGATGGCCGCGTTGCTCGTCGGTGCGTTGTCGTTGCCCGCCTCCGCCCAGGACAAGCCCCGCCACGGCGGTGAGCTCATCTTCCTGGTGCCCTCGGAGCCGCCGTCCTACGACGGCCACAAGGAAGGGACCTTCGGCGTCGTACATCCGCTGGCGCCGCACTACAACACGCTGCTGCGCATCGATCCCACCGACCGGACGGGGACGAAGCCGGTGCCCGACCTGGCGGAGTCGTGGACGATCTCGCCGGACGGCCTCGTCTACACGCTGAAGCTGCGCCAGGGCGTGCGCTTCCACGACGGCAGCGTGATGACCTCGCGCGACGTCAAGGCCAGCTACGACAAGATCGTCTTCCCGCCGCCCGAGACGTCGTCGTACCGCAAGGGGCAGTACCGCGCGGTCGAGGCGGTGGAGGCGCCGGACCCTCAGACGATCCGTTTCCGGCTCAAGTGGCCGGAAGCGTCGTTCCTCGTCACGCTGGCCTCGCCCTACAGCTGGATCTTCAAGGCCGACATCCTGGCCAAGGACGTCCGCTGGTACGAGAAGAACGTGATGGGCACCGGCCCCTTCACCTTCATCGAGCACGTGAAGGGCTCGCACTGGGTCGGCAAGAGGAACCCGAATTACTGGGACAAGGGCAAGCCCTACCTGGACGGGTTCCGGGCGATCTTCATCTCCTCGTCGTCGGCGCAGGTGGCGGCGATCCGCGGCGAGCGCGCCCACATCCAGTTCCGCAGCTTCAGCCCGTCGGAGCGCGACAGTCTCGTCGGCGCGCTCGGGCCGAGGATCACCGTGCAGGAGAGCCCGTGGGACTGCGCGATGATGGTCGCGATGAACCACGAGCGCAAGCCGTGGGACGACAAGCGCGTGCGCCGCGCCTTGACGCTGGCGCTGGACCGGTACGAGGGGGCCAGGAACCTCTCGCGCATCGCCGTGGTGAAGGACGTCGCCGGCATCCAGGTGCCGGGCACGCAGTGGGCGACGCCGCCGGCGGAGCTGGAGAAGCTCGCGGGGTACGGGCGAGACATCAAGGCCAGCCGCGCCGAGGCCCGCCGCCTGCTGCGCGAGGCGCGCATTCCGGACGGCTTTTCGTTCACGTTCAGGAACCGCGGCATCCCCCAGCCCTACGAGCCGCTCGGGATCTGGCTCATCGACCAGTGGAAGCAGATCGGGCTGAACGTTCGCCAGGAGACGACCGAGGCGTCCGCGCACCACCCGATGCTCCAGCGCGGCGACTTCGAGGTGGCCATGGACTTCCAGTGCAGCTTCATGGTCGAGCCGGACCTGGACATCGACAAGTTCCAGTCGGTGGGCGTGTCGGACCGCAACTTCTCGCGCTACAAGGACCCGGTGCTCGACGACCTGTTCGTCCGGCAGTCACGCGCGCTCGACCCCGAGGAGCGCAAACGGTACCTGCGCGCGTTCGAGAAGCGGCTGCTCGACGAGGAGGTCCACTACTTCTACACGCTGCAGAACCACCGGATCATCCCGCACAGCGCCAAGGTGCGGGGCTGGACGATCACGCCCAGCCACTTCCTGAACCAGCAGCTCGACACGGTGTGGTTCGCGGAATAGGCCCTAATCGCGGAAGTTCGGCATCACCTCTCGCGCGAACAATTCCATCGAGCGTCGGATCTTATCTTGAGGTAAGCCGCCGAAGTTCATCCAGCAGAGCACGTGGCCCACGCCGGCGGCGCGCATCGCCTCGATCTTGCGCGCGACGGTGTCCGGCGAGCCGAAGGCGACGGTCTCACGGACCAGATCGTCCCAGCTGATCTTGGCCAGTCGCTCCGCCAGCTGGCGGAAGTGCGCTTGCAGGCTCGGGTGCGCCTCCTCGATGCGGTCGGGGATCACGAAGCGGCGGAAGGACTCCTGGTACCACATCTCGGCGTCCTTGGACTCCGCCTGCGCCTGCGCGTCGGTGGGCGCCACGTAGATCTGGCGCGACACGCCCCACTTCTTCAGCAGGCCGGCGACGTCGGCCTCGGACCGGCCGACCTTGCGCAGGGCGGCGACGTACGCCTCGCGATTCGTGGCGAGCTGCTGCTCGGCGTTGCCGCGTAGCACGGAGTTCAGCATCGGCCAGCCGCGCGCGGCCGTGCCCTCGATGCTCTCCTTGCTGCCGCACACCTGGTAGACGGGCGGGTGCGGCTTCTGCAACGGTTTCGGCATCACGCGGGTGTCGCGGACCGTGAAGAACCGTCCCTCGTACGAGAACGGCTCCGTCTGGGTCCACGCCTGGGTGATGATCTCCACCGCCTCCTCGAAGCGGTCGCGGTTCTCCTGCTGCGGCACGTTGTAGCCGCGGAACTCCGCCGGCCGGTTGCCGCGCCCGAAGCCGACCTCGAGCCGGCCGCGCGAGACGATGTCCACGAGCGCCGTCTGCTCGGCCAGGCGCAGCGGGTGATGGAAGGGCAGGATCGCCGCCGCCAGCCCGATACGCACGCGCCGGGTCCGCGAGGCGGCCACGGCGGCGAGGGTGCCGGGATCGACGGCGAGGCCGTAGTCGATGAAGTGATGCTCGGTCAGCCAGATCTGGTCGAAGCCGAGCTCCTCCGTCCACTCCATCTGCTCGAGCTCGCGGTGCACGACCTCCTCGTGGCTCAGCCACGGGACGGCCTGGAAGAAGTAGAAGGTCCCGAATCGCATGGGTGGGTTGGTCTCCTAGTCGAGCGGCTCCAGCTTGATGACGGAGGCGCCATGATTGCTTCCGACCCAGAACGTGACCGGCGTCGTCGAGCTGTCGACGAAGACGCGCCGGATGTTCGTCGAGCGCGGCAGCAGGTACTCGGTGAAGACGCCCGTCCTGGGGTCGAGCCGAAGGACCCGGTCGTCGAGCATCGAGCCGGTCCACGCCTCGCCGTTCTTGTCGAGCGTGACGTCGTACGGCTGCGACCACGGCCGCGGCGCCGTCCATTCCGTGAAGCGCTCGGCGCGCGTGTCGAACATCCCGATCTTGTTGCCGCGATACTCGCCGAACCATAAGCGGTCCTGCGCGTCCATCTGCCCCCGGCGCGGCGCCGAGCGCGGCGTCGGGATGGTGAAGAGGGTGAGCACGCCGGTCTTCGCGTCGATGCGGCCGATGTGCTCGTTCAGGAAGTCGGTGAAGTACGCGTTGTTCTTGCTGTCCGCGATGACGTCGTAGATGTTGTGGTTGCGCCCCCGGGCGGCGCTCTCGCGGAACGGCTCCCACGTCTCGAACTTCCCGGTGGCGAGGTCGAGCCGGTGGACGGCGGCGAAGCCGTTGTTGTTCGTCCACACCTTGCCGTCGACGCGCGAGTGGAGCGGACTCGTCATGTTGACCTGCGTCATGTCCCTGTTCACGTCGGGCGGCAGGCTCCAGGTCTTGAACGTCTCCGTCTTGCGGTCGAACTTCGCGATACCGCCCTGGAACATCATCCCGAGCCAGAGGTTGCTGTCGCCGTCGAAGCGGACGGACAGGGCGCCCGTCGGAAAGCCCGGCTTCAGCTCGGGCACGCGGTACTCCGTGACGCGCCCCGTTTTTGGATCCAGCTTGCCCAGCGTCTGCTCGCCGAAGTTGCAGTACCAGGCGACGCCGTCGGGAGCGACGATGACGTCGTGGGGCTGGATCGTGGGCCGCGGCAGGTCGTACTCCGTGATGACGACGCGTGTGCTGCGGCCGGTCGGACGGGGCAGCGTCCTGAGCTCGTATGGCCACGACGGGCGGCCGTTGAGATTGACGCCGCTCAGGAACTCCGCCAGCGCCTGCCGCGCGCGCTGCCGCTCGTCGCCGCGCATCTCCATCAGCCGCTCGGCGCGGCGCAGCTGGATGTGCGGCGGCGTGCTCTGGTTCACGTAGGTCCCCATGCGTTGCTGGACCTGCAGGAGGCCGGCCGCGTCGTATGCGGTGCGCAGCACGCGCTCGAGCGTGTGGCAGTTGACGCAGCCGAGCAGGGCCTTTCTCTGATCCTCGGTGCCGGGCATGCTCGCGAGCCATTCGGCATTCGTGAGCTGCGCGGCGAGATCGCGCGCCTTGCGGAGGCGGAGGTCGGCCGTGACCGGCCCGTTGGCGCCGACGTCGGCCACGTGCGGACGGTCCAGCTCGTAGCCCACCGCACGGATCGAGATCGCGTACGGTCCGGGCGTCAGCCTCGGTCCCGGGAATCGATAGCGACCCTGCTGGTCGGTGACGACGGTCGTCGTGATGGTCGATCCGGCCTTCTTCACGCTGACGAGCACGCCTTCCATCGGCCCTTCCTCGGCCGACGTCACCTGTCCGGTCAGCGCGGCCGCCGGCTGGGCCTGCGCCGGCCCCGCGCTCGATCCCGGCCGAGCCAGCGTGAGCACGATGAAGGCGCCTGCCGCGAGCAGGTAGCGAGTGGTCATCGCATGGGCTCCGCGGCGCGCTCGCTCATGGCGGTATGGGTATACCATGGCGCGCGATGACCGAGCCGCTCCGGGTCCACCTGCGCGTCCCCGGCACGGCGCCGATGCCCGACCTCATGCGGCTGCTGCGCTCCATCGAGGCCGCCGGCTTCGACGGCGCTGGGATCCTCGACAGCCAGATGCTCTCGCGCGACACCTTCGTCGTGCTCGGGCAGGCGGCGACCAACACCTCGCGGCTGACGCTGTTTCCGGCGGTGACCAATCCGTTCACGCGCCACCCCTCCGTGCTGGCGGGGGCGATCCAGACCGTCGAGGAGATGGCGCCGGGGCGCGTGAAGTTCGTGATCGGCACCGGCTACACCTCCGCCAGCACGATCGGCCGCAAGCCCGCGACGCTGGCCGAGATGCGCGCGTGCATCGGCATGGTCCGCGGCCTGCTCGCCGGCGAGTCGGTGGATTTCGCGGGCATGCCCGGGCGCCTCGGCTACGCCGCGAAGCGGCGCATCCCGATCGTGATGGCGGCGTCGGGACCGAAGGCGATCGAGCTGGCGGGCGAGATCGCGGACGGCGCGCTGCTGCTGGTGGGCTTCAACCGCGGTATCGTCACGAGGGCGCTCGAGCATCTCGAGCGCGGCGCCAAGCGCTCCGGCCGGCGGCTCGAGGACCTCGAGATCGTCTGGGCCGTTCGCGTTGGGACGGCGGTGAACACGGCCGAGGCGCGGCGGCTGGCGCGGCCGACGGCGGTCCACTGGGGCGTGCTGCGCTGGGGCGGCCACTGGGTCGAGCCCGCCGGGCTGCGGCTGCCGCAGTTCGAGATCCCGGAGGCGGTGTCGAAGATCTATCCCGATCTGTCCCATGCGCACGACTGGGAGGCCGCCATCGCCGCGACGTCGTTCGTCCCCGACGACGTGGTCGCGCAGCTCTGCGACGCGCTCGGGCTCGTGGGCACGCCGGTCGACTGCGCCGCGCGCATCGTCGAGATGACGAAGCTCGGCGTGCGTAACCTTTACCTCATGCCACTGCTCACCTTCGGGCTACCGGAGCCCGAGATCGCGGCGTTCCGCGACGTCGTGTTCCCGCGGCTGCGCGAGGCGGGACTGCGCGGCGCGCGTTGAAGTGATCGTCACCAAGGAGGAGCCCATGCGAACCGTGCTCGGAATGATCGTCGTGGCGGCGCTCGGTCTGGCATTCGCCGGAGCGGCGCTCGCGCTGGAGGTCGGCGACAAGGCGCCCGACTTCACGCTCAACGGTCCCGACGGCAAGCCGGTGAAGCTGACCGACCTGACGGCCAAGGGACCCGTCGTCCTCTACACGTTCGTCGCCGCGTTCACCAGCACCTGAACGAAGGAAGTGGCGGGCTTCGACGCGGCGCTGCCGCAGTTCGAAGCCGCCGGCGCCCAGGTCGTGGGCGTGAGTGGCGATGCCTGGCAGGCCCTCGCGGCGTGGAAGAAGGAAAACGGCATCAAGCACCTGCAGCTCTCGGACTTCCGCCGTCAAATGCTGCCGACCTACGGCGCGCTCGTCACGGACCAGGCGAGCCCGATCTACCGCTATCCCAAGCGCGCGTACTTCATCATCGACAAGAACGGCGTCGTGAAGTTCGTCAAGGTGCTCGAGAACCCGACGATGCTGCTCGAGCCCTCGGAGGTCCTGGCGGCGCTCAAGGCCTCGAGCTCCTGAGAACGTGGGGGGCCCCGAGATGGCCCCCCACACCCCCCAACGTTCGGAGCGCCCCGGCAAAGCCGTGGCGCTCCTCGAGCACCGCCAACGCTCGGGGCGTCCCGGCAAAACCGTGCGGCCCCTCGACAACCTTTAAACAATGCAAATCTGGGTCGATGCGGATGCGTGCCCGCAGGTCATCAAGGACATCCTGTTTCGGGCCGCCGAGCGTGCGCAGGTCCTGACGACGCTCGTCTCGAACATGCCGCTCTCGCGTACGCCGACGTCACCGTACATCCGGACCATCCGGGTGGCGAAGGGGTTCGACGGCGCGGACGATCGGATTCTGGCCGAGATGCAGCCCGGAGATCTCGTCATCACGGCGGACCTGCCGCTCGCGTCCGAAGTGGTGACGCGCGGCGGGCACGCGCTCGATCCGCGCGGCGAGCTCTATTCCGAGGACAACGTCCGCGAGCGGCTGGCCATGCGGAACCTCATGCAGGAGCTGCGCAGCGGAGGCGAGCTGCTCGGCGGCCCGGCCCCATTCCGACAGAGCGACCGGCAGCTGTTCGCGAATCAGCTCGACCAGTTTCTGACACGCCGCCGCGACGGGTAGGCATCTGCACAGCGCGCTCTTCGAATCCACTCCGGGGCCGCCGGGTGTCTAAATAGGTGACCGAAGGCATTCGGCTCACGAGGTGGCGTGATGAGTGTAACGAGAGAGTCGACCGAGCAAGCAACCCGCCCTCCATTGCCGCCATTTACGCGGGAGACAGCCATCCAGAAGGTCCGTCTGGCGGAAGACAGCTGGAATTCGCGCGATCCCGAGAAGGTGGCTCTGGCCTACGCGGTCGATGGCCGCTGGAGAAACCGCGCAGAATTCGTGAGCGGAAGGCAAGAGATCATTGCGTTTCTTACACGCAAGTGGGCGAAGGAGCTGAACTATCGCCTGATCAAAGAGCTGTGGGCCTTCGAAGGACATCGCATCGCCGTGCGCTTCGCCTACGAGTGGCACGACGATTCGGGACATTGGTGCCGGTCGTACGGCAACGAGAATTGGGAGTTCGATGCGGACGGTCTCATGCGGTTGCGGTTGGCATCCATCAATGATCTTCCCATCAGGGAATCAGACCGGAAGTATCGGTGGCCGCTGGGTCGTCGTCCGGATGGCCATCCCGGATTGACCGATCTCGGTTTCTGAATGCCGCGTCGTCTTTCCAGGTGCCACGATTTTGAGCGCGGCGCCCCGCGATGCGGGAACGCTGGGCACGCGACCCGCACCCGACTCAAGCTAAGTCCCTGAATTCGCGTCGACGCGGCGTGGCACTGCCCTTGCCGTAGTGGGCGACCATGAGAACTCAAGAGGCCGCACACAGCAGCACGCGTTGGCGGGTGGCGATCGTGGACGATCACGAGCGATCGCGCTCGGAGCTGCGCAGCGCGATCTCGGCGGCGGGCGGCGAGATCGTGGGGGCGTCCCTCCGCTGCAGGGATACGCTCGCCATGATTCGCCAGACGTCGCCGGACATCGTCGTGTGCGCGGCGGGTCTGCCCGACGGCGATGGCGTCCAGGCGGCGGCGCAGGTGACGCAGGCCGACTGTCCCGTCGTGCTGTTCACCAGCCACATCGACGACGCGCTCGTCGAGCGCGCGCGGACGGCCGGTGTCATGGGCTTCCTGCTCAAGCCGCTCCGGACGGCGGCCCTCGCACCGGCCCTCGATCTTGCCATCGCCCGCTTCCAGGAGACTCGGCAGCTCAAGCAGGCGCTGGAGGAACGCAAGGTGATCGAGCGCGCGAAGGGAACGTTGATGGCGCGGTTCGGGCTCACCGAGGACGACGCGTTTCGCCGGCTGCGCCGCGCGGCGATGGACAATCGCCGGCCGATGGTCGACATCGCCAAGGCCCTGCTCACCTCGGCAAGGGTCGAGAAGGCGTGACGAGACGAGCGGAGCGAGTCCTTTCGGAACTGAACAGCGCCTGAGGTGCAGGGGCTTCTAGACAATATGGAAGGACCGGCCTGCCATATCGCATAGTCGTGGGTTGTCCCCGGCAGGAACAGAGCCACACGCGATAGGAGGCCGGTCATGGAGAAGGATACTACCTACGTCGCGCTCGATGACAGCAAGCGGAAGATCGTAGTGGGGATTCTGCGATCCGGCGACACGC
>WNFI01035992.1_pt1 | contig 17419 bp, 7 predicted proteins | sample 5400471 | NCBI WGS metagenome assembly WNFI01 (sample SAMN13153348, study PRJNA577476) | soil metagenome | isolation source: 100 cm saprolite on Douglas fir-dominated hillslope | place: USA:California | collected 2013-09-17 | reverse complement strand
CCAGCTTTAACTTGACGGCGCAGCAAGCCTATCTCAACCAGCCGGACGGAGAGGCGGTCTACTCCTGGGGCTACGGTTGCAACGGCACGGCGCCGAGCTTTGCTCCCACGATGGCCGGCCAGAATTGCCCAACGATGCAGGTACCGGGCCCGACGCTAATCGTCCACGAGAATGATGTGGTCACCATCAACCTGCTGAATGGTCTCCCCGCCGCGGCCGGCAATACGTCGATCCTGTTTCCCGGGTTTACCGTGACCGCAACGGGCGGCGTGGCAGGCCTGTTGACGCAGGAGGCGGCACCGGCCGGCACCGTGACTTACACTTTCACGGCCTCAGCGCCAGGCACGCACGCCTATTACAGCGGCACGCAAGGCGACCTGCAGATCGAGATGGGCCTCTACGGCGCCATCGTCGTCCTTCCGGCAGTCGTCCCAGCCAACTGCACAAGCGGTTACCATGCGGCGAACTTAGCGGCGGAGGCGTACTGGAAAGAAACCGACTTCCGGCTATCGCAGGCTGCCTACGACCACCCTGGAAGTTGCTACGACCGGGAATATTTGTTCCAGTGGGCCGAGATGGATACCAGGATTCACCGCCAGGCGCAGGCGCAGGTGGCGGCGCGGGCCAACTGCACGGCCGGCAGCGCGGGATGTAGTCTCGAGGTACAGACTGAGCCCTACCACCCTGCCTACTTCTTGATCAACGGACGCTCCATGCCTGACCTCATGGACCCCAACTTTGCCGGCGAGTATCCGCACCAGCCCTACAACGGCAACCCGCACATGCATCCAGGTGAGCTGACCTTGATCCGCACCATCGGGCAGGGCCGCTGGCAACACCCGTTCCACGAGCACGCCAACCACGTGCGCATCCTGGCGCGCGACGGGAATCTGGTCCTGAGCAGCTCCACCACCCCCATTTCGTATAGCACCCCCGGAGGCACAGCGGCGTCGGGACCCCCGCTTGCCGGGCTACTGATGTTCAACACGGACACAACTCCGGGCGAGGCGTTCGATGGCATCTTCTACTTTACCGGCCGGGGATTGAACTGGGACCCGTACGGTCACCATCCCGTGTCCAGTACGAACGACCCGCTGGCCACGCTTGGCTGTACTGCGGACGCAAACGGTTACAACACGGGCGACCCCACCGCCGTCAATTTCTTTGAGTGGTGCCAGGACCACAACAAGCCGGTGCAAGTGGACCCATTCGGTGATGTGGCGGGGGGCGGCCCGGTAACGCTTCCCGATCCGAATGTGTTTACGAACGGCCAATGGTACGGCGGTACTCCCTACTTAGGTCCGGATGCGACCCTGCGGGCGGCGACGCCGACCTGTGCGGCTAACCCTTACGGCACGCCCAACCCCGCGAACGCCAATTGCACCACTTTGAACCCGACCAACACCCAGGCCAACCCGGCCAGCGAGCGCGGTTGGGCGTTTATGTGGCACTCGCATAATGAGCGCGAGATTACCACGAACAATGTCTTCCCCGGCGGCATGCTGATGATGATGCTGGTGGATTCCCGGGAATTTGTGATCGATGAGACGCTGTGAGCTGACGGTGAGGGACGAGTTTAAATTGACGGAGAAAACAATGCGAACCAGCGACTTCAATGGCAGGGTAATTCTGAAGGCCGCCGTACTAGTGGCCGCTATGCTTCTGTTTGGCGTGAGCGCAAGCTTCGGCCAGCAAACCATTAACTTATCGGCGGCGCCGGCGACGACGACCTTGCCGGACGGCACTACGGTGCCGATGTGGGGATATTTCTGCGGCACGGCCGCCACCGGCGCCACGGCGACGTGCGCCGCCTTGAATCCTCTTGCAGTGGTGACGCCGACTACGCCGAACCCTTGGTCCCCTGTGGTCATTACCGTTCCTTATGTCTCCACGGGGACGAGTCTGACCATCAATCTCACAAATAGTCTCTCGTTCATGCCCACAGGGGCTACCGCGGCCAATACTGTTCCCACCTCCATCGTAATCGTGGGGCAGGTGGGCGGCGGTCTTGGCGCCTTGGCCCAGCGGACCACCACGGCGAGTCCCAGCCACACCGACGCGCAGGGGTGTGTCACTTGGTTCATCGCCGACCCCACGAATACCCCGCCGGGCGTCCCATGTACCACGTCGACGCCACTGGCTAGTCCGCCTGTCCAGGGGAACCGCCTGCAGTCGTTCAGCACGGAGGTAGCGGCGACTGGTGCGACCCTAGTCGCACCCCAGGTTGCATCCGGAAGTGCGCTCACCTGGACTAACCTGCGACCGGGCACCTATCTGCTCGAGTCGGGCACGCATCCTTCTATTCAGGTCCCCATGGGGCTGATCGGCGTGCTGGTAGTCACCGCCGCGCCCTCGGGAACGAAGGCCGGCACCGCTTATCCGGGTGTGGCCGCTACATCCACTACCGCCGCGGTTCCTGCGGTGCAGTACAATGCGGAACTGCCGCTCGAATTCAGTGAAATCGATCCCGTGCAAAACAAGGCGGTCAGCACGGCAGTGAACACGGCGGGCTTCAGCGAAACGAGGGTCTGGGATGGTCACGTGGGCGCCTGCGGAAATCCCAACTCGCCTGTGGGGGTTGCGAACACTTGCTATCCGCCGGCAGTGAATTACACACCTTTCTATTACCTCATTAACGGGCTCGCGTTCAACAAGACCAATTCGCTGGCCTCGCTGGCCTCGGTGTTCACGGCTACGGCTGGTGTTACCGGCACAACTCCTGTCACGACCGGAATCACCGGCACCGTCTTGGTGCGCCTGGTGAATGCCGGTCTGCGGATGCACGTGCCTTCGATCGTCGGATCGCAAACACAGGGCTTTAGCGGAGCAGGGGCGCCTGCCACGGTGGGTGGATTCACATTGATCGCGGAAGACGGTAACGTAATCCCCGGTGTGGCTGTTGCCGGCGCTACCACTACCCCGGCGGCTCCCCGTGTACAGACCGATGTCTTTATGGCCGCAGGCAAGACTTTCGACGTGATGATCAATGCGGTCAATGTGCCCGCCAGCACGACGGCCCTCCCTGTTTACGACCGCGAGTTGAGCCTGTCGGCCAATTCTTCCGCGCGTGATGCCGGAATGCTGGCCTACATCAATGTAAATGGCATTGGAGTCCCGGCGGCGACGGCAGGCGCGGGTGCGTTCGCACCGGCTCACGCCAACCCGGATACCTACAGCTCCCTTGTTGCGGGCAAGACGTTCACAGTATCGGACGTGTCCAAAGGAGTGATCGCCAACGACGTTAATGTTTACGGCGTGACACTACTCACGCAAGCCGGCACCGGCACCGTGGTTCTCAACGCCAATGGGACGTTCACGTATACCCCGAGCGGGACCGCGACGTCCGACAGCTTCACCTACTGCGCCAACAATGGTTTTGTTGCGGCGACCACTACTACCGCGGCGAGCTGTTCTCCGTCCAATCTGATAGCTACGGTGACCCTGGGCGCTTCAGCGCTCACCGGAAACCCCACTGCAATCGCCCAGTCGTATACGGCAAAGATGGCCACGTACCTGAAGATTCCGTCGCCCGGCCTACTGCTGGGGAACACGGACCCGAACAATCTAACCTTAACCGTTGTCCCGTCCACTAGCTCCGGAATCATTATAGATCAGGATGGCGGATTCAACGCGTCGGGAACAGCGGGCTCAACCCTTCCATTCAGCTACACGGTGCGGAACTCCCAGGGAAGGACGGCCACCGGAACCGCGAGCGTCACCTTCCCGCAGCCGAGCAACCTAACGGTGACTGTGGTGGATGCCCAGGCTTACAATCAGTGCAATGGCGGCAGCACCTGCATCAGCGGATTAACTCCCATTACCGACTATCGCTGGATCATTGAAGAGGACAAGACCTTCTGGGTCGACCCCAACTGCACAACCAACACCAGCATTAAAACCCCGGGCTGCCCCACAGTTGTGGGCCCCGCGGGCAGCGCGAGCACCATCCCCACCCAAGGGGTTCAGTTCCACACGAGCACCATGGATTATGTGGCCACGGGATGCACGGGGAAGAAGTCGTGTGAAGGTGGCCAGACCATGTTAGACACAGGGACCCCGTGTACTAGCCCAGGAGTTCCCGCGGGGTGCAGTGCGACCGCCGGAACGCACATCCCGGCGGTGTGCGACGTTGGCAACGGCGCCTGCCGGCCCGATCTGACGGGAAATGGTTATACGGCTGTGATGCCGGGCTCGGTCCATCTCGATCCCAGCAAGCGCTATTACATCTCGGTGTTGCCGGGCGATGCGGGCGACCCCTTCCCCGCGTACGCTGGCCAGCCCACTTGTTCATCAACGACCGGTGCGAATCCTGGTGATCTCGGCTGCGGCCACACCATGGGCGGCGCTCAGGTTCCTCCGGCCTGCAACATACTGGGTGGGACTAATGCATGTACCACAACCTCCGCCTTCGCACCCGTAACGGTGCTGGTGGTACCCACTCCGCTTCCAACAGGCAAACTCTCATTGATCGTGTTTGAGGATGACTTCCCACTGAATGGCGAGCAGGATGCCGGGGGCGGTATCGACGTTCTATCGCCCAACGAGCCCGGTCTGGGCGGTTTCGAAATCATTCTGTGGGACACCTATGGCTCACTCGGCGACGTGACCGGCCAGGATACCCACGACATGTTCAACCAGCCGTTGTCGAACAGTTTGGCGGGAACCACCGATCCCTCTACGGGGTTTGACGCGTGCCCGATCTCGGCGCAGGCCACTACGGATCCCACGCAGGCGGGCATCACGGGTAGGATCGTAACCTGCCCGAAGTATGAATCCGATGGGAAGACTCTATCTCCGCTGGCAGGCCAGGCGGTGGTTGCCAATCTCATGGCGGACAAATTCAGCGTGCAAGCCTACCCGGGGGCCGACCGGATTGCGCGCGGGGAAGAGTGGATCCAAACCAACACTCTCGATGGACAGCACCCCCACGATTCTTTCATCCGCGTTGGGGAGCCCAGCTACTTCCAAGAGTACGGGCCTGCCGGCTACCACGTGAGCATTGGCTTTGCCAATCCGAAGATCATCAATGACCGCCACGATGCGGTCTGTGCCGGCTCCTTCGGTGCTGTCGGCCCTTGCACCAACATCATTGAAGGGCAGGTGGATGTCCAGCGCCTGAGCCGGACACCGGACCAGAGACTCTACCCCAGTGGCTCGCGCGATGCCCTCGCTTGGACCCAGTGCTGGGTGAGCTTGGGAGACCCGGACGCAGAAGACTTCATGTTCACCAAGTGCGACGCCAACGGGAACTTCAAGTTCACGGGCGTTCCCGGCGGCAACTGGAGACTGACCCTCGGCGACCAATGGAATGACCAGATCATTGATGGCCTCTCGACGGCCGCCAACGTGGGCTGCGTTCCCGCGACGCCGGGCGCAGCTTGCCCCGCCGGCACCGTTACCGACCTCAAGATGGGGCAGATTGGCGCCCAGCAGTGGCAGGCGAATGTCTACACTCGCACTTTCGTTGACGATAACAAGAATGGCATCCGGGACGCCAACGAGATCGGGATTCCGTTGGTCTATACCTTTGTTCGCTACCGCGACGGCAGTCGGGCCAACGCTCTGACGACGGACTTCGACGGCGTTGCCAGTTTCAACGAGACGTTCCCGCTGTTCAATTGGTATGTCGTCACAGCGGATTCGGGCCGCTATAAGACGACGGGGATCCACACTGTTTACGACGCGGGCGGACCGGCCGACGGCACGACGTACTGCGGGGGGGCAGGTCGGCCTTGCGGCACCTCGACCGATTACAACTTCCTGGCGAACACCTACGAGGCGGTTCCTCTGCCCGCCGACCTGTCTGTACCTGGCGCGGTCTATTGCGCCAAAGCCGATTGCAAGGCTGAGGCCGCTACGTTCGCAGCCGGCACGGCGATCCCCAGCTCGTCAACCGCTTCCACCGGCCGCATCGACCCGCCGTGGGTTACCGCGGAGGGCTGGTCGGGCGAAACAAGCCAGGGCAACTGGATTGAATTCGGCAAAGCGCCCTTTGCGGCCTGCGACCCAGCCCTACCCGCAAGCGCAACAAACTTCTGCGTGAGCGTGCCCAATCTGCTGTACAACCCCAACCCCACCGCCGGCGGAACTACTCCTTCCACGATCCCGGTGGGCGAGAACGGCGGCATCCATGGACTTGTCAAATATGCCGCCACGCGCCCCTTTGACGACGCCTCGCAAATGGTCGAGCAGCCGTGGGCGCCCGCTGTGGCGCGCGTCACCATGAACCTCTACCAGGAAGGCTTTGCGGCGGATGGCGTGACCGCGACTCTCAAGTTGGTGGATACGACGCAGACCAGCAGTTGGGACGACTGGGCGCAAGGGTTCTACCCGGGCAGCAGCGCCGGCTCCGGAACAGGGGCAGGACAAAAGCCCTATATGAGCTGCCCCGGCCAAGGTGTGGCTCCCGTAGCCACCGGCACGCAACCGCCGAACGCCGACCTTTTCTTCTTTACGCTGTTTGACCAACCCAACTACTTGAATTATTACAACTCCCTGCACGGCGGGCCGGCCCTGAGCACCACGACTCTGCCGTACAACTCGCAGTACAAATGCTATGACGCCATGCACATCTGGAACCAGGTCCAGCCGGCGCCTTTCGACGGCATGTACTCGTTCCCGAGCTCGCTGGGCATCAATTATACTACCGGGAAGTCGCTGACGACTTTTGGATCGACCAATGGCGTCACGTCAAACATGGCCGGGACCAACTGCACGATCTGCGTGGCGAATCCTGACACGACGGATGCTTATAGGGTCGGCACGCCCATGCTGCCACCCGGCAAGTACGTGGTGGAAGTGATCATGCCCCCGGGCTATGAGGTCCAGAAGGAAGAAGACAAGAACCTCCTGATCGGCGACAACTACATTGCGCCGGCTACGCAGCAGTTCGCCGGCTTGGGTGGCTCCATCTTCATCATTCCCGACCAGGCGTCGGTGGCTTCGCTTTACGACGAAAGCGGCGCCGGCTACAACCCCACCAACTACCAGAACGCGACTACGTCCCTGGGTTATGGGAATCAACTCTCACTCCCGGCTTTCCCCGGCTTTCAGGATCCAGTATGGCCGTGCGTGGGCGAGATGCGCGTGGTGCCCGACTACCTGAGTCTGTTCCCGCAGGTGCACGAAACTGCTCCATTTGCCGGCGCTACTCGTCCCCTGTGCGACCGCAAGGAAGTGACCCTGGGCAACCAGATGTCGGTGAGTTCGAAGTTCTACGTCTTCACCTCGACGCACATCGCCTCCCACTTCACCGGCGTGATCACGGATGATTTCACTTCCGAATTTGATCCCTTTTCGCCTCAGTTCGGCGAGAAGTTTTCCCCGCCCAACCTGCCGATCTCGACGCGGGACTATCTCGGAAACGAAGTCTCGCGTGTGTATTCTGACCACTGGGGGATCTATGATGGTTTGAATTTTTCGAGCTGGGACGTGAACCCGCCCAACATCACGGGATACTCGCCCTCGATGATGGTGCAATGCATGAACGACTACGGGCCGATCCGGGACACCAATTCAACCAGCCCGACATATGGCAAGATGATTAACGACCCGTTGTATAACCCGGCCTATAGCGATTTCTGCTACGAAGAGCCGTACATGCCGGGCACGACGACTTACCTCGATACGCCCGTGGTGCCCACGCAAGCTTTCGCGGGCGCGGGGTACAACAATCCCGATTGCGCCTATCCGGATGCCACGCCAGCCATCAATGAGGTGGATGGCGACGGAATTGGACCCTGGGTGAGTGCCGCCGGTCACAAACTGACGATCACCGCCTTGGGCAACTCGACGGTGGCGAATACGGGCACCTGCACCATCGCGAGTACCGGCGCCGATATAGCCGTGAACAACTTTGCTTACGCCGGGCCCTCGGCCTCAGCGGCACCCTTCGATTGTAAGACCGTCAGCCGCCACTATGGCTTCGGGACTACGCGCGGAACGGTTGCCTTGGTCGGGAGCGATGGCGTTGCACGTTCTCTCACGGGTGTAGGGTGGGGCGACACAACGATCACTGGCAATGTGCCTGTCGGCCTGCCGGCATGCACCATCCAGCAACAAGCACAATACGGAGGTCCGGGCGCATTGGTAGGTGGAGTCCGGGTCTCATCCGCGCTATGCGGTGAGTTGCGGATCACAGCCGCCAACGGCAAGCGATCGGTCGATACTGTGACCGTCACCGTCGGCGGCAAAAACCCCGTCCACGTCGCCGCCTCGGGCACGATCCAGAGTGCGATTGACGCGGCGGCTCCGGGCGACCTGATCATTGTCGACCCGACGTGCACCACAGGTACCACAGTGGTTCCGTGCACGACTGGCGGTGCTGCCAAGACTGGCGCTACTCACACCGAGATGGTAATTATGTGGAAGCCCGTCCGGCTGCAAGGCGCTGGCGCCGCTTCCACCATCATCAATGCCAATGCAATTCCCGCCGGCAAACTGCTCGATCCCTGGCGCCGGCATATCAATTGCCTGTTCGGCTTGACGGTTAAGGGTGTGCCGTACACGGCGGCGGGCGGCGGACATCCTTACGATGCAAGCGGGAACTTCAGTTGTCCTGACACGGGTTGGAAGTACTTCACCGCCCAACCCAACGTTCCGCAGATTGACCGGTTGCCGCTCGAGGCTACCGTCGGTTGGGACGCCACCCTGAACGGCAACCTGGCCGAACTCTTGCAAGAGCCCTCGCTGATGGGCGCCTATGAAGGAGCCGGAATTACGGTGCTGGGCAAAGGGCTGGATTTCCACGGACAGGATCCGTGGAGCGACGGCACCGAGGCAGGCGCGTTCCCGACCGTCACCACGCTGCTGACGGGGGTCGTACGTAATCCAGGTTCCACCACCGGAGCGGGTCGCCTCATGACGGGCGATGCCAATCCCCTCTGCCACACGGTGAGCTACAGCACCACGGGCGTCCCCACGGTCACCAACCAGACTAACGCGTACCCGAGCAACTTCATCTGCAACCCCTCGAGCATCGATGGTTTGAGCATCACCAACAGCTCCCAGGGCGGCGGCGGGATCTTTGTGCACGGTTGGGCGCATTTCCTCGAAATCGCCAACGACCGTATCTATAACAATGCCGGAACGCTCTCGGGCGGCATCAGCGTCGGCCAGGGTGAATTCGCTCCCCCGTACATCCAGGGCGGCGCCACCAACGCAGCGCCCGGCTCCTGCAGTGATGGGACGGGATTGGTAACCAACCAGCATCTGCCGATGTGCTTGCAGTTGCACCCGAACGTCCACAACAACATGATCACCGACAATTCCTCGATCGGCGATGAACTGTTCTCGGCCACGTTGTCGGGCGGCGGGGGCGTGAGCTTCTGCACCGGCAACGACTACTACAGGTTCAATTACAACTGGGTGTGCGGCAACATCAGTGCCGGGGAGGGCGGCGGCCTGGTTCACCTCGGGGAAATCTACAACGGGGACATCGAGCACAACTCGATCGTGTTCAACCAGAGCGCCAATCCCACCATTCCCACCAACGGCGGCGGGATCATGATTCAGGGCACACCGGACACCGACCCGACCTGCGGCACTATACCCGACGCGGATTGCCCGCCGGGATTAAGCGACGGCACGGGTCCCGACTTGGTGATCAACGCCAACCTGATCCAGGGCAACTCGGCGGAAAGCGGGTCGGGCGGCGGCATCCGTCTCCAGTCCGTTAACGGGACAGAGGTAGCCACCTTCAACACGCGACCGAACCTCTGGCACGAAGTGACCATTTCCAACAACATCATCGTCAACAACGTGGCGGGTTGGGACGGCGCGGGAATATCGTTGCAGGACGCGTTGAACGTGAACCTCGTCAACAACACCATCATGCACAACGATAGCCTTGGCACCTCGGGCGTGCTCACCAACAGCATCGGGACGCCCATGGCCAGCGCCGCGGCGGGGAACTGCACCATGAACGGGCCCACCGGGACGAGCACGGCGTCGTGCCCGCAGTCGGCCGGGGTGACCAGCGCACCGAACTCCGCGCTGCTGACCACGACCTTCGTGGTGCCCATCACCTGCCCCTTGGGACACCCCAACTGCACGAGCTTCTCGAACCCCATTCTGCTTGGTGATGTGATCTCGCAGAACCGCTCGTTCTACGTCGGCGTGGGCACAGTTGGGAATGGAACCCTGAACCAGCAGAACCAGATTTCACTCTACAGCGCATTCACCAACACGCTAGCTCCGACCCAAGCGACCACCGGCGGCTGCTCTGCAACGAGCGTCACCTACTGGAACCTCGGTGTACGCGGCGACAGGACACTAACCGGCCACGAATCGGGGCACACGCTGACTCCAGTGGCCTCGTACGTGTCCGATTCGAATCCAGGCGTTATCGGCCAGTACTGCAACGGCTCGCGCGTTCCGCCGGAATGCACCGTGGCGAATGGATGCGGAGGGCTCCACGGCTTTGGCGTTCCTCCAGGCATCCCCGACTCGCTAGCCGGGGCGCCACTGTTTACCCTCGTACCATCGGCAACGGTGGACGAGGGCAACAACTGGATCAACGTGAGTTGGGGCCCGCTGTCGCTGAACAACACGTCGGTCACCGGCGGGACATACGGAAACTATGGCGGCGGCTTGCCGCTCGGCAATTACGGTCCGGCGACTGGCTCGCCGCTAGCTGACTTTATCACTTGCACGAACGCCAACGCGGCCGGGCAGGGCTGCCAAGTGAATGCTTTCCCCGGGCTCACTATCACACTCCCGAGGACTGACTTCTACGGCAATCCGCGGCCCGACCCCAACGCCGGTGCAACGAAGAAGGCTAACGCAGGCGCGGTCGAAGCGCCTTAATTGGTCAGTGTGCTAACAACCCGTACAGGCCGGGCATCTGATATGGTTGTCCGGCCGTAAGAGTCAGGTTAACTTCTAAACACTAACCAGGTTCCGGGAAATTGGAGAATTGCCAAGCCCGGGACCTGCTGCTCCGAACGGAAGCTGTGAGAGGCAATGAATAGGAATAGGAAGAATATGGTAAGACCAGCGACCAAGATGTTGCTGCTTGCGGGAGTCCTCGCCGGCAGCATTTGTGCTTCACAGGCAGGGGCGCAATCTGTAACCCCAGCCGGCCAACATGCGGCGCCGTCCCGACACGCGCAGCCCGATTACCTCCCGCTGCGAGCAAAGATGTATTACCAAGGCGCCTGGGGAGTTGACTCGTTCCGCGTCAAGTACACGGAGTCGGGCGAGATCATTCGATTTAGCTACCGCGTGGTAGACCCGGAGAAAGCCGCCGCGCTCAATGATAAGAAGTCCGAGCCCACCTTGATCGATCCGCGGGCCGGTGTCAGCCTGGTGGTTCCGGAGGTGTCAAACGTCGGGAAAATGCGCCAGACCAGCACACCGAAGGCAGGTATGACCTACTGGATGGCTTTTTCGAACTCAGGCAGGCCGGTAAAGCGCGGAGACCGGGTTGACGTGTTGATTGGGAAATTTCGAGTTACAGGACTCGAGGTCGAATAGCGATTGCTGTGGCCAGTTCCGACGAGGTTCGTGTCTTTTGGTTAGAGGGAGAAATTTTCCGAAGTTTGAGGTAGCGCAAAGAACATCGTTCGGATTGCTTTATACTCAACTGAGCTTGGTATCCGATTCAACCGGGAGGACCCGCAAATGCTCCGAAAGACTTTGACAATTCTCATCTGTACGGCGTTTTCGCTTTCCCTTGACGCGCAACCGCGTACGTCTCCAATTGTGTCTACATTGTCCGCGGCCCAGATCGTGGAAAAGAGCGTTGCGGCCCGAGGTGGTTTGCAAGCCTGGCGAGCGGTCGAAACTTTGACATTGACGGGGAAAATGGGCGTCGGGGGCAATCGGCGGGCTGCTCTTGGCCGTCCAATCCCAGGAAGGCGAAACGACGAAATGAACCTGCAGGGGGTTCATCAGCGACCGGTCGACGAGGTTCAACTGCCGTTTGTCATGGATCTGGCGCGCCCTCACAAGCAGCGGTTTGAACTCGTGTTCAACGGACAGACGGCAATCCAGGTGTATGACGGCACTCACGGCTGGAAGCTGAGGCCATTCCTAAACCGGCGCGATGTGGAGCCCTTCACCAGCGAAGAAATGAAGATCGCTTCCAGTCAGGATGACCTCGGTGGCCCGCTGGTCGATTATCAAGCCAAAAACACTAAGATCGAGCTCGTCGGCACAGAGGAGGTTGAGGGTCGCAATACCTATAAGGTTGAGCTGACCACGAAGGACGGGAACTCGAAGCATGTGTGGATTGACACCCAGACCTTTTTGGAAACCAAAATCGAAGGGCAGCCCAGGCGGCTCGATGGCACCTATCATCCCGTGGAAGTCTACTTCCGCGATTACCGCCAGGTGAGCGGCGTTATGATTCCCTTTGTTGTGGAGACCCACGTTCTCCCGGTGACCAAGACTGCTACGGGGCTCCGGGATACCCCCGTTCCCGTGGAGAAAATCACCCTGGAAGAGGCTGTGGTGAATCCCAAGTTCGATGCCTCGGTCTTCGCGAAACCGGGAGTTACCGTCGCGCAGAAAACCAAGTAGGCTGAAACGAGAACAATTTGTCGAACAGCTGGACGACGTCTAGGTTGAAGTTCTCCGGTCTGTCCTGAATGTAATTGCATTCCGGAGGACGCATTGAGTTAACACTGCTGGCCGTGCTCGAGAAGCTGGTGGGCGTTCAAATAATCGACGTTTGGATTCCCACGGTGGATGCGCGCTGGCTGATTCTTCCCCGTAACACGCAGCCGGAAGCAGAGACCAAACTTCCTCCTGGAGAAGCTCAACTTGGAGACCTAACGGGACTTTACTTCCATAGTGCCATCGTCGGTCTGCTGTGGTCGGGTAACCCTCTCCGAACAAACCACTTGTTTGCGCGCAAGTTTGCTAATATATGTATTGCCTTACGTAATGATTTAGCTTACTGCCAAAAACAATATCAGCACTTAGATGGGTGCATCCTAAAATGTAAGCTCCAGGCCAATGCCGAGATTCTCAAGGGCTTATCCTCGAATTAGGCTCCCTGTTATTGGTGGAACTTCGGTTAACGCACTTAGAGACGTTCTAGTTTGACGGCACGTAAACCGTTCGTACTAAGGGTACTACTCGAGACACAATCTTGCAGTTTACGCTTCAGCTGATCTGCTAGCGCGCCTGTCGTCTTCACGAATTGCTGCCGTTTCACGGCGCTTTCGCCTTCTCTTACGTAATCAATTCGTTGGCTTTCAGGTCCCTCAAGATTTCCACAAGCCCGCTGGGCCGGCGAATCTCCAGCAGGTCCACTTTCTCCGCTTTCCCCTGTCCGAAGTGAATTCGTAAATCATTCTGAGAAAATAGCCGCTGCTGCTGCGCACTTCATTAATCTGCAGTGGGGACTCTTTTCGTCGGCGGGTGAGCTGACGCATTTCAGACGCGCACATGCCGCTGCGATTGGACTTTGTGCCGATCTTGCATCTCAGACTTATCTTCGAGGTTCTCATTTTGGCGGCGGCGTGGCGGGCACCGCCTTCTTCTGTGGTTGTTGCTCTGCCGCGCGCTGGGCACGCATGCGCTTGCGAACTTCTGCCTGCTGCTCAGGCATTAGCACCTTGAAAATCTCACTGTTCTCCCTGCGTCGGTACCCCGTGAGGAATGCGTCCTTCTGTTCCGGGCTTAACTTTTCGTCCTTGACCACAGCATCCACACGCGACTTTGAATTCTGACGAATCTCGGCAATCTTGGCTTTCTGGTCATCCGTAAGTGTCAATCCGGCAAAATAGTCGATCGGAGGAGTGTCTTTCTTCGGTCGAGCTGTAGGTGAGGCCGCGAGCGGAGTCGGCGCTGCACTAGGCGGATTGCTCTGCGCACTCGCCGGCGCTCGTGCCGCACACAGAAAAAGGAATCCAAACGCAACTACCGCTCGTTTCGCAATGCGGTTCTTGTTCAAGCCCACCTTTCCTAGATTGAAATGTGTTCTTTTGCAGAATGAATCTAGTACTTCTTATGGGCTCTTCGCTCGGTTAGATTCAACAACTTACTGCTTAGCACGAAACGTGCCAATACAAGATGAGACCCGAGCGAAACCTTCCGCCTCCATCCAATCCCTGTTGGACCCGCCGCCTTCGCCTTTCTGCCTTCGACCAGGCATTGGATGACCTGCCGTGATAGCCCGCCGTCCTATGCTCCCAAGCAGCCTACGAACACTGGAGTCCCAAGGTGGGATGCCCGTTCAGTCAATCCAAGTGGTCTGGGACTCTACAGAGCCCATTCCTAGGCGCCGACTTCTGAGGCGCAGGCGGTTTCGAGCCGAGTTTCGCATTTGCGCCTGCGCAAAGACCCTCCGACCCCTTTATGTTTATGATTATTGTCCGTCATTGCACGGCGCCAGAGTCGGCCCGCGCGCAGAGCGATAAGCCTAGTCCCGAGTCGACTCCACCCAAGCCCGCACCTGTGGCTCGGACGCAAAGAGTCCCTAGCAAGGGGGGCGACTTTGCCGGACTGAAGTACACCGACGAGCAGAAGGAAAAAATTCAGGAGATTCATCAGAATTTTAAGTCACGTATGGATGTTGTGGTCAAAGACGGAAAGCTTACCGCGGACCAAAGAAACGCGATGCTCGAGGGGTACGTTCGGATGGAGCGTGGTCAGGTTTTCAACTTGCTGACGCCGGAGCAGCAGAAGGAAGTCCGCGAGCGGATCCGGGCCCGGCGCGTGGCGGAGCAAGAGGCGAAGAAGCAGTCCCCGCCAAAGTGAAGATATGAAAAACAGTGGATCCATCCCACCGATTTTTCTTTCGAAAGTTTAGGTAGCAATGAGAGTACTTATGCAGGCGCCCTTCGGGAACATAGACAGCAAACCGTCGTCCTTTCAGGCGACCGTACAGGACGTAACTGGCGTGCTGTTCACCCGAACCATTTATCCAAACTGCTTTGAATGCGAAACCAAATCGCGCCTCGCGAAAGTGCGGGGTACTGGAGACTCAATGCTTCGTGTCCTATTAAGTACAGCCCTGCTGGCGTGCGTCATCCCGGCAAGCGCACAGAATCCCGTCGGCAATGCGCCGGTTACGAACTCACCGGCGATGAGCAGCAATCGACAGACTGGTCGCCGCCCGGCAAAAAGCGCAGAGCACCTCCCCACTCCTGTTGATCTGCCTCCCGCTACACCGGTTGTGACCCTCAATGGCGTCTGTGATCCCGCAAAGAAATCGGACAGCAAGGATTGCAAGACGGTGTATACCCGAGAGCAGATGGACAAAATCGTGGCCACGATGGCGCCAAGCGCTCCTCAACTGTCTCGCCAGCAGATTGCGATCAACTGTGTGCGAATGCTCGCCGCTTCGAAATTAGCTGACGACCGCAAGCTAGCGACCAATCCTGCAGTTGCCGCGGAGTTGGAGAAACAAACGCCACTCGGCCGCATGCAAGTGCTGGCCAAGGCGTTTTACCGGCAGATCGAAGAGGCCGCCGAAAATCCGACGATCGGCGAACTGCAACAATACTATGCGGAACATTTGTCCGAATTTGAGGAAGGCGAAGTGTTGCGATTGTCCATCCCCAAGTCTGTATTTTCGCCGAGGGGCGGGCGATTGGATCCCGCGATGGTGAAAGCCGAGATTGATAGTCTCCGCGGCCGGGCAACGGCTGGCTATGATTTCGACCAGCTGCAGGCTCTGGCCTACGCGGATTTGGGGATTAATCAAATTCTTCCGCTGAGGCGGTTGACAATGGCACGGCGCAGCAGTATGCCGTCGGATCAAGCGGAGGTGTTTAACTTACAGCCCGGGGAAATCACTCCGGTGATCGACTCCTACACAAACCTGGTGATTCTGAAGCTGGTATCGAAGCACACGGCATCGTTCGATTCGGTGACACCGGAGATCCGCTCCGGCCTTAAGCCTGCTTTGCTGAAGCGAGAAATTCAGAGTGCCTCCGAGAACGTCTCAGCGGAATTTAACCTGCAGTATCTGGGGATGTCCGCCCAACCGGAGCTATTTCCACTCACGGGGAACGCGCTGGCGCTTTCCGAAGCGCGTACCTCGCCGCGCGCACGGAATCGAACCTTATCGCAGCGACGCATGCCGGAAGCACCGGGACGGACTCCTCCCCAGCGACAATCGAACCCGTGACGCGAGGATGCATCTTGAAACGGACTACCTGTCTCGAGCAAGCCAACGAGTTGTTAGCGCTCTGTAACGAGTAGCTGTCATCGTTCTTGGTTTCGTCGGTAGACGAGGAAATTGCGTTGTCATCTACCGTGCCGAGAGCTTCGCCGTTGATACCCCTGGTCGCTTTTATGCGGAGCTGCGCTGCAGCAGCTACGATTCTGTGGATTTGATCATTTTGCAGAGTATTTTTAGCTCGGCGGCGTGGCGATAGCAGGCGTAAGCGGAGAAAAAACGTAATCGCGCCGCGCCGGTGAGCTAAAAATGCATTGGACTGAACCGCTGCAAGGTGCGTGTCCTATGGGTTTTGATTGGTGAGTGGAAGGCAACCTAGGGAGGAGAGGAGGTAGGTAACCGCGGAGACGAAAATGGTGTGCTGTAATTCGATGTCTTGTACGGGACTGCGCAGGGCAACATGGGGAGTGCGAGGCTGGCCTCGGGGTGTTCTAAAGGCCATGAAGCAACACCGCTCCGCTGACTCGATACTGTGGAGTTCGTGGGGAGAGCGATTTGGCGTCGCAGACGATCGATCATGACGTGTCTTGAATGGCTGGCAAAGAGCGGACCTGAGGCAGAGCCTTGACCGTGATCATGCGACCTCGATGGCACACGGGACATTCCCGAAGCGAGCGGCCCGTGAGCCTCTCATGTCGATCACGATAATCCTCTTGTGGCGCGGGCTCGGTAGAGCTTTCCTTTGGAGGAGCCATGCCGAGAAGTTGGCGGCAACGCTCCAACTTCTCCTTGCGGTGTCGATTGCCGAGGAACCCGTAGTAGCGAATGCGATGGAACCCACTCGGCAGAACGTGGAGCAAAAATCGCCGGATGAACTCGTCCGCCGTGAGGGGCATGGTTTTCTGCTGATTGTTGTCGCGGTAGTCTCTCCAGTTGAATTTCACTTGGCCATCTTCGATGTCGACGATCCGGTGATTGGAAATGGCGACGCGGTGCGTGTAGCGGCCGACATAGTCCACCACTTGCTGTGGCCCGGCGAAAGGTGGCTTGGCGTAGACGACCCATTCCACATTTCGCACTGGATCGAGATAACGGGTGAAAGCCTCTGGATCTTGCAGTGCCTGAAGCAAAGAGAAGAACTGCAACTTACCACCGTCGAATGCCTCCTGCAGATACCGCAAGAACAATCGGCGGAAGAGCCGAGAGAGCACCTTTACCGGTAAGAAAAAGTTGGAGCGGCAGGAGATCCACCGGGCACCATCAAGTGAAATCCCGCCGCCTGGAACGACACAATGCAGATGAGGATGGAAAAACAGGTTCTGTCCCCAACTGTGAAGTATGGCG
>WNFI01143058.1_pt1 | contig 17420 bp, 14 predicted proteins | sample 5400471 | NCBI WGS metagenome assembly WNFI01 (sample SAMN13153348, study PRJNA577476) | soil metagenome | isolation source: 100 cm saprolite on Douglas fir-dominated hillslope | place: USA:California | collected 2013-09-17 | reverse complement strand
CGAGGCCGCCCGAGACTGCGCCCGTTGAGGTTGGTTGGAAGGTGACAGTCACGGTGCATTTCGCGCCGCCGGCAAGCGTCGCACCGCAGGTTCCTCCGGTCACCGAGAAATTGCCGCCCGTGGCGAAGCTCAGATTCAGTGTGCTGGTTTCGTTGTTGGTCAACGTAACCGACTTCGCGGAATGATTGCCCACTGCCACAGTGCCAAGATTGAGCGCTGCCGGCTTAAACGTCAGCGGTGCCACCCCGGTTCCGGTCAGTGTCACCAACTGCGGGCTGCTACCGGCGTTGTCAGTAATGGTAAGCGCTCCCGTCACCGCCCCCAGCGCGGACGGCGCAAACTTGACTCCAATCGTGCAGTTCGCTCCCGCATTCAACGATCCGGGACAACTGTTGTTGGCAACAAAATCTCCGCTCGCCGTGATCGTTCCGATGATTAGCGGATTCGCTCCCGTATTCGTAAGCGTCACCGCCTGGCTGGAACTCGTCGAGCCCGCGGCCTGATTGCCAAAGGCCAGGCTCCCGGGACTAACGCCGGCAGAAGTGCCGCTTCCATTCAGAACCAGAAACGACTTCGTGGAAAACGCCGCACAGGTCGCGCCGTTGGGAAAATTCTGCACGAAAACCTGGAAGCCGCCCGGACTCGCAATGTCGGAGGCGCTCACCGGCACCGTCAACTTGGACGAGTTGACGAAGGTCGAAGCCCGAAACGTGTTGTTCAGGAACACCACCGTGTTCGCCGTAAATCCTGCTCCGTTGATAGTGAGCGTGAAACCCGCGCCGCCCGCGACCGCCGAGGCCGGACTCAGGCTGCTGACCGCGATCGGAGTGCTCACCGTGTTGTAGTCGGCGGTCACGTAAGTCTCGTCGCTGGCGGTCAGGGTGATGGGACTCTGCGTGCCGGAGAGATCGTGCTGCCAACCTGTGAACGTCCAACCCGCTTGAGGAGTTTCGCTGAAGGTGAGCAGCGTGCCGGAATCATAGAAGCCGTCGACGGAGGAGGGCGCCACGTTCACGGTGGCCGCGCACGGCTGATTGGCGAAGTCGAAGAGCTGATACTGCGCGTCAAAGTTGGCCGTATACGTCGTACTGGCGGCGGGCAGCGTGATGTTGTGGTTCAAAGCTCCGCCATCACTCCAGTTCTGGAACGGATACCGGATGGTCGTGACAAAGGGCTCCTGAGGATCGGAGGCGCCGACGGTATGCGAGGTGCCGGTCGTCCATCCTGAGTCATAGGCAGGCGAGAATTTGATGGGCGCATACCAGAAACCACCATCGACGATCACGCCCGCACCCACATCGCTCAGGTTCGTGCCGAACGTGTACACTGGGGACGACGTGAACAATACCTGCATGCTGATGCCGTTGCCGTCGTCCGGTGTGTTGAATGTCTTCGGATTTACACTCAGCGAATACAGCAACCAGAACGGCGAATTGTAGAAACCGTAGAAGTTCTGTCCACCGTTGGGCGTAGCTTGCAGCGTCACCTGCTGGCGGGCCGTGTAATAGACGCCTGTGCCGCCGGGAAAGGATTGCGCGGGCGGAGTCGCAGTAAAAGTGCCGCTGTTCGCCGGCGACACGGTCGCGGCAAAGGGCACCAGCATGGAGAAGTCCGCGCTGTACACCGTGATTGCGGGCGACGTGGCAGGTTGCGCCACCAGGCCGTTACCGGGAGCAACCGTGATCGTGTGGCTCGCGGACGTGCTGTCATTCCAACGCGCGTAGATATAGGGCGTCGTGTTGAGTGTCTGCACCGTGGTCGGCGCGCTCACTGTGTGTGTGGAGTTCAGCGCCCAGTTGAAGGTCTGCGGAGTCGCGATCTGAGCGCCATCCACGGTAACCTGCAATCCCACCGGATTTGAAGTGATGGTGACTGCCGTTGGGGCTCCGCCGTAAATGCGCTTCACCGTGTCGATATCGCCCGCGCTATATCCGGGAAACGCCGAGACCAGCGGGATTCCGGAAGGAATCGATTCGAGCGTCGGCTGGCCGTTCTTCGAAAACGTGGTCGGGCCATAGTGCATGATGGAGGCGTAATCGTAGAGTCCTACATCCTGCCCGTTGTCCTGAATCTGATCGAAATTGATGGCCAGAGTCTTGATGATGTTCGGGTAGAGAACATTCACGAACGTATTGCGGTTGGACCGCGATTGCTCGTGGAACAGCCCAACCGCGTGCCCCATCTCGTGCAGCTGGTTGGTGCAATCGATCGAGCCTCCGATCGTCTGCTTGCCACCCACACGGCCGACTGAGGAATTGCAGACCCGGCTGTGATCGTTGACGTCGAGATTGAAATCGACGTAGTCGGTTTCCGTCGATCTCGGCACCCACTGCATGAAGCCGGTGAAAATAGTGTTGAAGGAATTGATGGAATCAGTGACCTTCTGGTCGCCGCTGGTGATGGTGTAGGGGACTTGAAAAACGTTGCCGACCTTCGGCCAGAAGTTCGATGGATAAATGATCCCGATTCCGTTCGTGCCATTGCCTGAAGGATTCGGCTGCTCGACCCGCTCGAGGATGATGTCGCCCTCGAAGATGTTCTTCCCGTTGATGACCTGATAAACGACCCTTCGTCCCCGATAAAGGCCGATGCGAGTCTGGCCGACCTCGGTGTGTTCCGCGAAAGCGAAAAGAGAAAGAGTCAGGACGGAGCACAGCAAGGCGCAGGCACGGGTCATCGAAAACACTCCTGGAAGATTCGTAGGGGGAGAAACAATAGGGCCGACCGGACGTGGGGGCGTCCGCCTGTAGTTTCAACGGCGGGCTGGACGCGTGTCAATAGCCCAAAACGGGAGAATTCTTGGAACGAGCCATCGCGGGTGTTGTTGGTGGGGGTGTAGCCGATGTTGTACTGGCTGCGCAGTTCCTCCGCGATCTGGGCAAAAGCCTCTTTCAGCTTTTCGAATTTATTGCCGACTTCGATCCCCCGTCCGCCAGTCTCGTTGGTCAGCTTCTTCATGTCGCCGGCGCCGAATCCCATGGACAGTCCGCGGTCGGCGATCAGCAATACGTAGCAGATCGTATCGGCTTTATGGGCGGCTTCAATCGCGTCCCTGATTTTGAGCCGGCTGCCCATGTCTTCGCCGTCGGTGAGCAGGATCATCGCCTTGCGCCCAACCTCCTGGGAAAATGCATCATGCGACGCCACGTACACTGCGTCATACAACACCGTGCCGCGCGGGCCAGTCTTGTCGCACGGGATGGGCCCGCCGCCCAGGCCCGGAAGGTTTGCGCAAGCCCCCGTCCCGGCATTGATCTTGACGCCGTTCAGCGCTTTCCTCAACCGCGGAACCGATCCGGTAAAGTCCTGCAAGAGATTCACGTCGACGTCGAAACTGAAGACCGAAGCCATGTCTCGCGGACGCAGTGTGCTCTCCAGAAACGATCCGCCCACCTCCTGCTCGATGGGCAACACGTGTTGCTGGCTGCCGCTGGCGTCGATCAGGATTCCAAGCGTTAACGGCAGGTCGGTTTCGGCCTTGAAGTACTTGACGGTCTGCGGCTTACCGTCTTCGTAGATCTCAAAATTGTCCTTCGTGAGGCTGGGAATCAGCGCACCGTGCTTGTCCTTGACGTTGAAAAACAACTGCACGACCTCGACGTTCGATTTGAAAGTCGCTGTGGGATCGTCGGTAGTTCCGGCGGCGACATCCCCTTGCGTTTCGGGAGGGGCCGGCGGGGGACTGTCGGCCTTTTGTGCGGTCATCGAGAGCGGCAGCAAGATCAACAACGCGAAGGCAATCGCGACAAGGCAGGGGCTGACATCCAGCTTGGACATGAGAGTTTTCACCCGAAACTTTGCTAGTCTATCCTGTATAGCTTAGATGCACCAAAGGGACCTCCGCGGGCATCTGAATAGAGGCCATGCGTCAGAAATTCGCAAAAGTGGGTAGGCAAAGAAGGGCAGGTTTCCGGGAAATGGTGAAGAAAACCAGGGTGGTTATGCTCGGGGCGATGCTCTTTTTGTTGCTGGCAGGAGCAGCCTCGACGCAGCAGAAAACTGAGGAAATCCCGGACGCACCCTCGACCGCCCAGCCCGTACCGCCTCCGGCATTGCCGACCGCCCAGCCTCCCGCAGGTCAGGATTCGCGCACTGACAGCTCCAGCGCTGATGAACCGGCATCGCCGCCCAAAGAACCAGTTCCAACCGTGAACGAGCCTCCCCGCAGCGTCCCGGATGACGCCGATACGAAAACTGCTCCGCCGCCCATGCCGCCGGTGAAGACCGTGCCCGAAGGAAGCGTCGCCTCCGACACCGACAATACCCGCGAGGAACTGTACCGTCTCCCGCCCGTGACCGTCAGTTATGTAGTCGTGCCAGTCACGGTTAAAGACGCGGACGGACGCCTGGTCCCCGGCCTTCTCCCGAAAGATTTCACGGTCCTCGAAAACGGCCAGAACCAGCCCCTCAAATTTTTTACCAGCGATCCCTTCCCGCTCTCGGCCGCCGTTATCTTCGATCTCGGCATGCCAGATTCTGGCGTACGCAAAATCCAGGAAACTCTGCCCGCCCTCCAAGGCGCATTCAGTCAGTTCGACGAAGTGGCGATTTATACCTACAGCAGCACCGTCAGCCAGGTGTCCGACTTCACCACCGTCAGCCAGCAACTGACCGCAGTGTTGAATCAGATCAAGACCTACAGCGGACGGAATAACGGAGCGCCGGTCACTGGTGGGCCGCTTGGCCCGCAGGGCCCGACGATCAATGGACATCCGGTGGATTCGCCGATCCAGCCTGTGATGACGCCGCCCAAGCAATCGCATGTGCTGAACGACGCCATTCTCAGGGCCGCCCGCGATCTCTCCAAACGCGATCGCACCCGCCGCAAGATCATTTTCGTGATCAGCGATGGACGTGAGATCGGCAGCGACGCCAGCTACAAAGACACCAGTAAAGTACTGCTCACCCAGAACGTGATCGTCTACGCGGTGGGCGTGGAAAGCGCCGCTTTGCCCGGTTATAAGCAACTGGGGAAGGTCCATTGAACAAGCCTACGCTCGCGCCATCGGTGACGCGCGCAACCAGTACACGCTCGCCTATTCGGCCAAACCGGGCGGCGCAGGCGGCTACCGTCAGATCGAAGTAGTCGTGCATCGGCCAGACCTGAAGGTCTATTCCAAATCAGGCTACTATCCGCTGCCAATACAGCGATAGAGCAGGTCTCAGGAAATGCCAAACCAGACCGGATTACGCTGTCAAGTGCAGTGCGTGTATGTGGTCGAAGACGCGGCTGTTCGGGCCAAAGCGCGATCAAGGGTTTCCTAACACCTGAGACCTCAGAACTGACACCTCTCCTATGCTTTTCAACACCTTGGCTAACCTCAGTAACCTGGGTAACCTGCGGTCCACCCTTCGGGTGTGATATAAAAACTGGCAGCATCCGAAATAGGATTTTGAGGGATTTGTGTCGCAACGGCGCCCGCATGGGGAGTCGTTCGTGTAATCACTGAGGAAGCCTTTGAGTTTCATCAACTTCGCAGCTCGCGAAATCAATTGCAAGATCGTCTACTACGGCGCCGGGTTGGGCGGCAAGACGACGAATCTGCAATTCATCTATCAGAAGACCGCCGAGCAGCAAAAGGGCAAGATGATCTCGCTTGCCACGGAAACTGACCGTACCCTGTTCTTCGACTTCCTGCCCCTCGATCTCGGCTCGGTGCGCGGCTTCAAGACGCGTATCCATCTCTACACTGTCCCCGGCCAGGTCTTTTACGACGCCAGCCGCAAGTTGATCCTGCGCGGCGTGGATGGCATCGTCTTCGTAGCCGACAGCCAACAGGAACGCATGGACGCCAACGTCGAAGCCCTCGACAATCTGATGGACAACCTCAAAGAACACGGCTACGACTTCAACAAGATTCCATACGTCCTGCAGTTGAACAAACGCGATCTGCCGAATGTGCTGCCGATCGACCAACTTTCGAAAGAACTCCGCAAGAAGAACGAAGCCGTAATTGAGTCGGTCGCGTTTCAGGGCGTGGGGGTTTTCGAGACGCTCAAAGAAATTGCTCGCCAGGTGCTGACGGAGTTGAAGGCAGGCGGGTAGGAAATCAGTTCCCGGTTCTCAGTTCTCAGTTCTCAATAACCTCCCGCCCCACAACCAAACACTGGAGAGACGCGGCGTTCCGCATCCAGACTCGGCCAGCCTCCTTCGTCTGCTGGGCCGACTCCCATCTCTAATCATACTGATGGTATGATACTAAATATGAAGCGGGTCAATCGAGCTCGAAAAGTGCGCCGAACCTTTACACTCTCTCCCGAGAGCCTGGCCTACCTTGAGCAGGAAGCACACCGGTTGCAGACCGAATCCCAGTCTGCCGTGCTCGATGAACTTCTCCTTACAAAGCAACGTGAACAGCAACTGGCAGTCATCGAAGCGAATATCACCGCTTACTACGACAACTTGAGCGACGAAGAGCGAGAAGAAGAAAGAGCTTGGGGAGAACTGGCCGAGCAGAGTCTTGCCCTCAAGGACAATGAGGTTCCTTATGACCAACCCGCAGAGGGGAGAGATCTGGTTCACGAAATTGCCGACAGACCCTCCAGAAAAAGGAAAGCGCCCGGTCGTGATCGTCTCAGTCAACATACGAAACACTCATCCGCGCGCTGACACAGTGTTGGTGGTGCCGCTGAGCACGTCTATCCACAAGAGTGAAGTCGTTACCCATCTTGTGCTGGAACCCGGGCAGACGGGACTTCGCGAGCGACAGATTGCGAGAGCTGAAGACCTCACGACTATTCGCAAGTCCTCTCTTGACGCCGCTCGGGAGAGGCTTCGTACCCTCAGTTCAACTCAGATTTGCGACCTCGCACGAAAGGTGGAATGGGCCATGGGATGCTCACGTTAGATTGGTTGGCAACCATTGTCTGACAAAAGTGCCTAGATTGTCGTTTCCAGCGCCCCTGATAGTTCTTCCCACTCGCTCATCAGTCCCCGCAGTTTGACCTTGCTCTGACTGAGTTCCTGCCCAACTCGCTGCGTCTCCTCGGCGCTGACGAAATTCTGCATTTGTGTTTCGCAAGCGGCAATGGCCGATTCAGTCTCCCCGATTTCCCGTTCTAGCGCGTGCAGACGATCTTCCATCTGCTTGCGCTTCATCGGATTCATCCGCTTTACCTTCGGCTCGACGGCCTCGGAAGCGGGAGGTTGATTTCCATTTGTCGGCGCCGTTGCTAAGCCGGCAGTCTTCGCTGTCTGCACCTCCAGCGCTGCCGCACCGCCTTGCTTACGCCAGACGTAGTCTTCGTAGTTTCCGGGATAGATTTCGACCTTGCCGTCGCCAATCTCGAACACGCGCGTCGATAGCTTGTCGATGAAATAGCGGTCGTGCGACACGAAAACGACCGTGCCCGTGTACTCTTCCAGAGCCTCGAGCAGGACATCTTTCGCTCGGATGTCGAGATGGTTGGTGGGTTCGTCGAGCAGCAGGAAGTTCGCGGGATGCAGCAGCATCTTGAGCAGCGCGTAACGGTTGCGCTCACCTCCGGACAACACGCCGATGCGTTTGAAGACGTCGTCGCCCGAGAAAAGGAAGCATCCGAGCAGGCTGCGCAGTTCGGTTTGTGTGGACGCGCCCGACTTTTCCCCAAGGTCTTCCAGAATTCGCGCTTCGGGATCGAGTTCTTTATATTGGTCCTGCGCGAAGTAGTCGAAGTCGACGTTGTGACCAAGCTTGAACTCTCCGGCGGTCAGCGGCTCGGTGTTTGCGAGCAGTTTGATCAGTGTGGACTTCCCTGCTCCGTTCACGCCGACGAGGGCGATCCGGTCGCCACGCTCGATCATGAAATTTACGTTGTCAAAAACCAAGTGATCGCCATAGCTCTTGGCGACGTTCGAGAATTCGGCCACGATTCGTCCGCTGGGTTTGGGTTGCGGAAACGAGAAGTGAACCGTCTTCTCTTCTTCTGGAATTTCAATGCGCTCGATCTTCTCCAGTTCCTTGATGCGGCTCTGCACCTGCTTCGCCTTCGTCGCCGTGTAACGAAAGCGGTTGATAAATACTTCCAGCTGCTCAATGCGATCCCGCTGCGTTTTGTAGGCCGCTTCCAGCTGTTCGCGGCGTGTGGTCTTGGCTTTCAGATACTGGTCATAATTGCCCGCGTAGAAGTGCATCTGCTTGTTCCAGAGTTCGACGATCTTCTTCACGGTGATATCGAGAAAATAGCGGTCGTGCGAGATCAGCACATAGGCATACGGATAACTGGTGAGGTATTCCTCCAGCCAGTTACGGGCTTCGAGGTCGAGATGGTTGGTGGGCTCGTCGAGCAACAGCAGGTTGGGCTTCTGCAGCAGAAGTTTGGCGAGCGCAATGCGCATCTGCCAACCACCGGAAAATTCGTCGGTCAACCGATTCCAGTCGGTACGATGAAAGCCAAGTCCGGTGAGCACTTTGCCGACTTCCGCTTCCAGTGTGTAGCCATCGCGCGCGCGAAACTCATGTTCGAGCTTCTGATAGCGGTCGGCAACGTCGGCATAGGCGGCGCCGGTGTGGTCGAGTTCCGACATGCTGCGAGTCAGCGACTCCATCTCTTCTTCCATCGCATGTAGTCCCGCAAACACCGACATACATTCGGCAAAGATAGAGTGCCCGCTAAGCGTAAGGCCGTCCTGCGGAAGGTATCCGGCAGAAATGCCTTTGGCGCGCGAGATCGAGCCGTAGTCCAGCGATTCCAGGCCCGCCAGAACTTTCATGACGGTGGATTTACCAGTGCCGTTCGCACCGACCAGACCGATGCGCGATTCCGGCGTGATCAGCCAGTCGGCGTTCTCGAACAAAAGTTTGTGGCCATAGCGCTTGCCGGCGCCGGAAAGTTGAATCATAGGGCTAGTGTTATGGTCTCATGACAAACGCACAGCGCAAGCGGTGGACGCGCCTGATTTTTGCAAAACAATTACAACGGAGTGACAACTGTTTCCCTGCCAGCCACGACTATTGCCGGGTTCAGGAGGAGCCGCCGGCCGGTGTCATCGGGAGGAACAATGCGAACACAATTTTGTGCTGACAAAATGTCCTCTGCGCGACAATTTCTGTTGCTCACGTTCCTCACATCTCTCCTCGCAATCCCTGTGCTGGCTGCATCGACCCCTACCCTGATCTACACGTTCACCGGCGGCAGCGCCGGCTCCATTCCGCAGGGAACATTGCTGCTGGACTCGTCGGGCGCGCTGTTTGGCGTGACGGCACAAGGAGGGGAGTCGGGAAAAGGCGTCGCCTTCAAACTGACTCCGCCGGTTAGTGGCGGTTCGTGGACCGAAAGCGTCCTGCACAGCTTCCTGGGAGCGGATGGCGCAAGCCCAGCCGGAGGACTTCTGGCCTTGTCGAATACCCTGGTCGGCGTGACTACCTTCGGCGGCGCGTCCAACCTGGGCACGGTGTTTCAACTGACTCCCAACGGCGGCGGTTGGACGGAGAGCGTGCTTCACAGCTTCTCTGGAAGCGATGGCGCGAATCCGACCGTTCGTTTGGTAGCCGATGGCAAGGGCGCACTCTATGGAATCACTGCGATCGGAGGCGCTTCCAATCGCGGCGTGGTGTTCCAACTGAAACCTCCGACCGTTTCCGGCGGGGTCTGGACTGAGACTGTGCTCCACGACTTCACCGGCGGCAGCGACGGTTTTGGTCCCTTCGGCGTACTGCTGATCGACAATCACGGGGCTTTGTATGGGAGCACCACGCAAAACAGTCCGCAGCCAGGGAGGGTGTTCAGATTGAGGCCGCCCAAGATCGCCGGCAAGCCCTGGGCCTTCAAGGTTCTCCACAACGATCTGGCGACCTTCATCAGTGTCGATTACGTCGACAGCACGGGCACACTCTTCGGCACCACGCTGGGGCCGAATGCGTTCTTCAAGCTCAGCAAAACCGGCACGGAGCAGATTCTCATCAACAATGCCGACTACTCTCTGCACGGCGGATCCTTTGGCGCCGACGTTTTCAAGTTCACCCCACCCGCGAACGAAAACGGCACCTGGACCTTCCAGGACCTGAACCCCGGATTTTGCTTCAACAACGGGATGCCGACCCTCGACGCCGTTGGAACGATCTACGGCTACGACGTTAATGTCTGTCAGGCCCCTCCACACGGGGCGGTGTATCAGTGGACTCCCTAGCCGTTTGCCCGACGCCGCATTCGCGCCGGACTTCAGTAGCGGAACAGGTAGGACACCTTTACGAAAAACTGCCGCCCGTCGTTAATAAAGCTGTCCCGGGTACGCAAGATGTTCCCATTCGGATCCAGCCGCAGGGACCGGTCCAGGTTCTGCAGATTGCTGTTGTATCCGACATAGATGGCCGTGCCCGGATGCGGAAGGTACGTGAACAAGACATCGCCGTTTAGACTTTTAGCGTTCTGCAACGAAGTCAGGGCAGGGTTGCTGAGAACAGCACTGTACTGGCCGATCACGCGTAGCGAGAATGCCCGCGTGAACTGGTAGTTCCACTTCGAGCGAATGATGTGGTTGTTAAAGATATTCGCCCCGGTCTTCAGATCCTGCAGCCGGGTCAGCAGGTAAGTGTTGTCCACGGTCAGCCCCTTCACTGGACGGACAGTAGCGGTGACGGTCGCGTAGCTCGATCCGGCCAGCACCGGCGGGCCCGTGGCAGGATCGAAATTGGTCGATGTGCCCCAGCCCAATTCTCCTGAAACGCTCAGCTGTTTGAAGTAGCTGGAATCGAAGAAAAAGCCCGACGTCCTGTGGGCATAATCGCGGTTCGCGAACAAAGTTTTGGGGAAATCCACGGGACGCAGACGTTCATGTCCGAGATTCGTGAAGAAACCGAAGTCGCTTTGCCGCTGGAAAATCCAGCGGTAGTTAGTGTTGGCGAAATATTCCAGACGTGTCCCGGTGTGATCCCAGTTATTGATCGTGAAAATGCTGGGACCGTGCCAGATCAGGTGCTTGCCTTCGGGGCGAAACTGGTAGAGCGCAAAATCGATGAAGCGGCGGATGTCGGGACGGCGAAAGAAACCGGTTTCGGTGGCAAAATGCGCGGCCGTATCCTGGTACAACGAATTGAATTGCAGTTTCCTGGAATTGCGCTCCACATACGCCCAATAGGCGGGGCCGCCCTCGTGCGTGCCATCGTTGAACTTACTGTGGCTGAACACCGCCTGCGCCTGGGCAGTCCATTTGGAGTTGATCTTGATCTTGGCATCGAAACCACCCACTCGGTTCGAACCAACGGTGCAAGGCGTATCCGTGCAAAGAGTCTCGCCCACCGGGGACGTGCCCTGTTCGCGATCGGTGTAGATGAATCCCAAGGTCGACTCTTTTCCGATGTCGCGATTCACCCGTAACACGGTGTAATAGGCCTTTTCCCCGCTCAGTGGATCGTTTGACGGAACGCTACCTCCCGGGGACTTATCGTTCGCGAACAAGCCTCCCAAAGCCCAAGGCCCAAGCTTTCCCGTCAGACGAACCGCAAAGCGCTGGTTTACCGTCACCTGCGGCTCGTCAGATTCCACGTGCGCAAAGTCGGGGTTGATGGTGGCGTCGAGCACGAGGGAATCTTTGATGACCATCTTCGAATCCAGCCCCAGGCGCGGCTCCACGTGCTTCCCGTGAAAGTGCGGGTGGTTCGGATCGCGGTCGTCCAGATCGCGAAACGTTCGGACCGAAGCATACGGAATAAACTGCATGTTCCGTCCCGGAGAGATATGGGAAATCCCGTCCATCTCCGTCTCCTGGCTCAAGAAGCCATTGGCATTGCTGGTGATGTGCGGATAAAACGAGTACTCGTTGTTGCGCTTGATGTCGCGCTCGAAGAACAACCCCCAAGTCTGCACATCGGCCGACGGAAAACGCAGCGACTTGAAAGGGATTTCGAACCACACGACGTATCCCCGCCCGGTCAGCTTGGCGTCCGAGTTCCAGACCATGTCGAAGGAAAAGTCCGGCTGCTGATCGTTCCAGATGCCGTCCTGTTGAACGCCCTCGGCATTGAGGTAGAAGAACACCGCGTTCTTTTTGTCGTGGAACGTGTCCAGCACAAAGCCGAATTGATCGTCTTCGTTGATCTGCTCGCGTCGGGCTCTGCGGGCACGTATCTTACCTGGCTCCGAGTCGAAGCACACGCAGACGACGTAGAGGTTCCGGTCCGTATACCCGAGGTAAACTTCAGTCTTCTGGGAAATGGGAGCACCGTCCTTGGGATCGCGTTGTACGAAGCCCTCCACCTTCAGCATCTTTCCGGCGAAGGCAGGGGACGGCTGCATCTCGAGAAAATCGGCTAACGCAGGGCCTCGGTCCAACTTGGGAAGGTGCAGGGTGGAGAAGGAAGGGGGAGCGACCGTCCTCGGTTGGTTGTCACCCGCCAGGAGAGGCGCCGCGACAATCAAAATCCAAGATAAAGTCGCGATGCCGCGGCTTGCAAGACGGGGATGCAACTGTGGCAGCCTTTCCGGTGAGATTATCCTTAGCCTGTCGTTTCAGGAACCATGGCCTTGTACATTATCAGACAACTACGAAGACCTACGTAGTTATGATTTGGACGGCGGGCTCGGGGAAACGTTATAGGAATTCGTCGGCGGAGAATCGCCTGTGTGCGCTTGCGCCTTACTGGTGGCCTTCTCACAACAACCACCGGGAACATGTTACGCGCGGCGAAGGTTACTCAAAGGGAACAAAGACGCGAGTTTAACGGGCCACCGCAACTCGACTCAATCCGATGTGCTCCAGGGCCCGGTCGATCACCGTCTGGATTTCACGCGCGTACTTTACTTCTCGTCCTTTGGCCAGGAGGGCGCGCGCCGCCTCCGCGTCGAACCAGGTGGGATTTCGGAATGTTTCCTCGGAACGTCGGGTCTGCTTTACTTCCATCAGGAAGGCCTTGACGACATATTCCTGCACTCCGCCCTCCTGCCAGAACACGCCCTTGGAATGAATGTAAATGTGGAAGTGCCGGGGCTCGATGATTCCGCTGGCGCCCGCTTCTTCGTGAGCCTCTCGTTCGGCGGCCTGGCTATGCGACATATTCGGCTCGGGCATGCCCTTAGGAAAGGTCCACTTCCCTCCGCCGTTGGTATTGACCAGAAGGAATTCGGCATGCGAATTCCGCCTCCGGTAGCAGACAGCCGCCACCTGCAAGGGTAATGAAGCTCGATTTGTACGAGAGGCGGCCATCCCGACGCGAATAGAGTATCGCGAAGACATTTCGGGAGTGTTAAATCGCCCCTAAAATTGTGCACTTTGGTGCTGTGACCGTCAACTCCACGCGGAGACACCTGGCATGCGGTCGCTTCCTGAGGCGTATGTGTGGATTGCCAAAATCCCTACGCCGCCGCGCGCAGCGCCGTCCTGTCGCCGTGAAAGATGCGCTTAATCGGAGGCATGGCCAGGTAAAGGATGCTGGCCGCGTTAATGGCGCCAAACGCCAGCGCCAATCCGTGGGAAGCGATCAGCACCGGCAGCAGGACCACCAGTCCGATGGCCGACAACAGCAGCGTCAGCAAACGGGCCCAGTTTTCTACCTTCAGCAGACCAAAGCCCGCCAGAATGTGCAGCAGCGAGAACGCAAGAATGGCCAGACCGGTCATCCGGCCCAGACCGTGGAGGAACCGCTCCATCGCGTTGCCTTCGGCGGCGAGCGAGGCCAGTTTCGCGGCCAGACCGGTAAACAGCATCAGGCTCAAACCGAACACTACTCCCAAAGCACCCCGCAAAATCTGGTAGACACCGATTAACGTGACGCCAAGTGGACGCATCTGTTCCTCCCTGGAAATTGACAGGGAATATATCACAGCCGTGTGGGGCGGACACTCCTGTCCGCCGCCGTTGCGGTTGGGTTGCGTTTGTTTGTGTCTTCAGGCCGAAACCAGGCCGAAAGCCGGTCAATAAGGTAGAGTCTTTGTGGACAGTTGGAAGCTCCTGCGATTTTTTCTACGTCCCTTGAGTGTAGCCAAGTATCTTTTGAGCCGTGCGGTTCGCGACGCGGGCTACAAAGTCGTCCTGACCGGAGAAGGTTCCGATGAAATTCTTGGCGGTTACGCCCACTTTCGGCGCGACATGCTCCTCTACAACGCACAGGGACAGGACCCCGAAGTAGTCGCAGCTCTCCTCCAGCAACTCGACGACAACAACCCCGTGTCGCGCGGACTGCTTCTCCCCGACGGCGAAGCCGGGCCGCTCGAACGTGTAAAGAGCCTTCTCGGATTCATTCCTTCGTGGATTGAAACCTTCTCGGCCCGCTCGGTAAAAATGCGGGCTCTGTATTCTGCCAGCTTTCTGGAGACGTTCGGCGCGCGTGAAGGATTTCAGCCGTTCCTGTCCGACGTTGACGTGCGCGGCCAGCTCACCGGCCGTGATCCCCTCCATCAGTCGCTTTATTTGTGGGCGAAAACAGGACTATCGACATACATACTCACGATGCTGGGCGATCGCATGGAGATGGCGCATTCCATCGAGGGACGCGTCCCCTTTCTTGATCATCATCTCGTCGAGGTACTTCGTTCCCAGCCCGTCAACCAGAAAATCCGCGGTACGACCGAGAAGTATGTTCTAAGAGAGGCGGCCAGGGACGTGATCACCGACACCGTCTACCGGAGGCAGAAGCATCCGTTTCTGAGCCCGCCCGCGACTCTCAGTCCCGAGAAGCGGCTGAGTGCCTTTGTGCAGGACAAGCTCCGCGGCTCGACCATGGCCTCGATCCCGTTCTTCGACCAAGCGAGAGTGGTAGATCTCTTGGACCGGTTGCCCACCATGGATGAGGGTTCGCGCGGGTCCGATGACCAGTTACTGATGAGCCTGGTGAGCGTGTGCGTTCTCCATGAAAGATTTCAACTGGCCGTCTAGCCGCCCGAAGCTGAGACGGCGCTCCCGGTGAGCGATTCGACCTCTACAGGCAAGGTCCGGGTGGATAGCCGGCCGTCTCGTTCGTTGCGCCTCCGGAACCTCCTCAGCGTCTTGACCTCGGGCAACCGGTGGAGATAGCCTTTTCCTTGGCTTCCCGCCATGCCGTCTTCCGACACTCCGGGTACCGCCAGCGTAACCGACTCATTTAAGGGCATTTCTGTGCGCCGATCAGCCCCCGCTGGCGCGCAACTTTCTGGTCCGAACGGGGTTTCCACAGAGGTGAGCAGCGTTGCGATCGACGGGAGTCTGCTGACTATGGCGGGAGGACTGCCTTCGACTGCACTCGCCATGGCCGACGGTCCAGAGGCGGCCTCCGACGCGGAGATCATGCTCCGCGTCAAGACCGGCGACGAACCGGCGTTCACGTTTTTGGTGCAAAAATACCGGCGCCAAATGGTGGGCTTCATGTACCGGATGTGTCACAATCCGGCGGCGGCGGAAGAATTGGCGCAGGAAGTTTTTCTGCGCGTGTATCGTTCGCGCGAGAGTTACGAGGCGAGCGCCAAGTTCAACACCTGGCTCTACCGGATTGCGACCAACCTGGCCGTGAACCACGCGCGCGACACGCGCCACGAGCGCGCCGAAAATACGGTGCGGCTCGATGAGCCCGACCAGGAAACCGGCGCCACTCCCGACCTGGCCGACGGCTCGCTGACCGCGGAAGAGCGGATGCTGCATCGGGAACGGATGACGGTCATCCGGCAGAAAGTGCAGGCGCTGCCGGAACGGCAACGGATGGCGGTCGTCCTGCATAAGTATCAGCAGATGGACTATCGCGAGATCGCGGCGGTGATGAAGCTCAGCGAGTCGGCGACCAAGTCGCTGCTGTTTCGCGCGTACGAAACGTTGCGCGAACAATTGAAAGAATTGATTTTGGTGAAATAGGGGACGGGTATGAATTGCACTCAAGTTCGCGAACTTTTGCCGGACCTGGCCGCCGGCATGGACAAGGGGACGCAGGACGTCCAGACGCATATTGCCTCCTGCTCCACGTGTGCCGCGAAGTTGCAGGGGTTCCGTCAGACCATGGCGCTGCTCGATCAGTGGCAGGCACCCGAGCCCGGCCCGTATTTTGATACCCGGCTGGGCGCGCGCCTGCGCGAAGAAATGGCGCGCCCGGCGACGGGATGGCTGCATTGGGTGCGCCGTCCGGCGCTCGCACTGACCGCAGCGGCGCTGCTGGTCGCGGGCGGGGTGGCCATCGCGAATCGCGATGTTCTGTTCCCCGGCAAGACGGAAGAATTGGCGATTGTCATTCCCGTACCCAGTCTTCCCGCGCAGCCTGGCACAGCCGTAAGCGATTTGCAGGCGCTGGAAAAAAATGATGAACTGTACGCGGATTTCGATGTGCTCGATCAATTGCAGGTTCAGGACGAAGTAACGGCAACTCCGTGAAAGGAAGACAGGCGTTGGCAGCATGGGCAAAACTCGCGATGGCCGCACTGGCAGCTCTGAGTCTGAGTGCCGCTCCGGCGCTGGCCCAGCGAGCCGTGCGTCCGCGCCCGCAGCCACGGCGAGAACAGCGGCAGGAGAAGCAGGCCGCCCGCGACAGCGAGCGCACGGTTCAGTCGCACGCCGGAGACTGGCTGCGCCGCTATAAAAATCTGCCTCCCGACCAGGAACGCATTCTGAGCCGGATGGAAACCTGGGAGCACCTGACGCGTGAACAGAAGCAACAAGCCAAAGGACTGTTCCAGCAGATTCAGCAATTGCCTCCGCAGCGGCGCCGCATGCTCTCGAGTGCGGTCCGGGACATGCGCGAACTGACTCCGGAACAGCGCGATCAATTGATCAACTCGGACCGCTACAGGAACATGTTCAGCGACCACGAGCGCGAACTACTGAGCGGCGCAGCGCGGCTCCCGCTCGCGCCCGGCGACGCCGGACAAGCACCTCCCCCGGACGAATAGAGATGTAGGCGGACACTCCTGTCCGCCGCGTTGACCTTGAATTCTTCCCGCGGAATTCTTCCCGCACGACCGAAAACAACTCCCACATCAGCCGCAACGGCAGCGGACAAGAGTGTCCGCTTTACATGCCTTAACGATCTTTCGGCGTCAGCGGTGACAGCGTGTGCGATGGGCCGATCCGCGTGGCATGAGCGGCGCCCTTTTCGTCCATGGTGACTGTTACCCGGATGGTGCGGCCGGGCGTCAACGCCACGCGCTGATGTCGCGCGAAAGCGTGACTGACGTCGATCGGGATGCTGTGTCCGCTGCGCAAGGAGAGCTGCAGTTCAGTAGCGTTGGACCTGCACACCGTCCCGTAAAGCTGGTGCGTGGCGTTGGACGATGCCCCCCAAACGGCCGCGGCACTTTCGGCTGGGGCGCAAGTGACGCGGTCTGGAGCGGAGGACGCTACGGCTTGCGAGCGGGCTGTATGCGTCCGGCTTGCCTTATGCGACAGCAGACCGAAGACCTGTAACTGCTTGTTGCTGGCAACATAGACCTTGCCGTTCGCCACCGTGGGCACGACGTTGGCGTTGCTGTTGACGGCGTGCGTCCAGGTGCCGGCGGGCGCGGAGAACAACTGGTTCGCCAGATTCGCGGCGTCATAGGCCATGAGCGTGATC
>WNFI01705639.1_pt1 | contig 17427 bp, 17 predicted proteins | sample 5400471 | NCBI WGS metagenome assembly WNFI01 (sample SAMN13153348, study PRJNA577476) | soil metagenome | isolation source: 100 cm saprolite on Douglas fir-dominated hillslope | place: USA:California | collected 2013-09-17 | reverse complement strand
AGCGCTACCTCGTATCGACCTCGCGCAACGGCGCGGGCGAGCAGCAGGGGAGCTTTTGTACTCCTCGGGGTGAGCACATCGTGCGCGCGAAAATCGGCGCAGGTCACTCCGTCAACACCGTGTTTGTTAGGCGCCGCCCAACAGGGGAGATCTGGACACCGGAATTGGCCGAGCGCTTTCCCGGCCGCGACTGGATCCTCGCGCGTATCCTGTGGCTGTCGGGACGCGAGCCGGGGAGAAATCGGCTGGGGAAGGTGGACACCATGCGGCGCTACATCTACATTCATGGCAGCCCGGACACAGTCGGAATGGGGAAACCGGGATCGATCGGGTGCATACGCATGCTGAATCAGGATGTGGCGGAGCTTTTCGAGCTCGTGTCTCCGGGCACCCAAGTCAGCATCGCCGCGTAGCTCGTGAGCGCAACTGTGGGTTTCATCTCTTCAGAAATCGGGCACTTGACCTTCCGCGCGCAAATAGTTATGGCACTGAGGGACAGATGAGAAAGGCATTGCCGCCGGTTGCAGCGGCGTTATTTTGCATTTCGCTTGCGCATTCGCAGACCGATGTACTGATCGAGATCGACAGGGGACGAACGGAAGGACTTTTCACGAAATCCCCCGTGTTCCAGCGGGCGATTCTCGCCAAGCCGGCCAAACCGACCGACACGGCACTCTTGTATTTTCGGGGATACCCGGGCATTGCAAGAATTCAATCCGTGGCGCACAAGCAGCGTAACCTGCAGCCTTTCATGAGAATGAATCAACACATTTTTGCACAAGAAGGCATTGCGCTGGTGATCATGGATTGCCCCACCGACCAGTGGGGTGCACCCGGACCCCGCCCGAGCGCCTGTTTTGACAACTATCGGTCGTCGAAACAGCACGCTGACGATGTGAGAAGCGTCATCGCCAGGCTCAGGGACGAGCACGGTTTTTCAAAGATTTTCGTGATGGGACATAGCATGGGAACGGTCAGCTCGAGGTGGTTGGCAAAGAATCTCGGCAGCGAGATCAGCGGCAGTATTCATTCCGCGTCGATGAACGGGCCAACTCGCGATGGGTTTGCGAATTCGGTTTCCGGCGTTTCCTACGACACCATCGCCGCGCCGGTTCTTCATGTTCATAATGAGAACGATGCTTGCCCGGGGACGCCTTATTATGTCGTGAAGGGATATGCTGGCGAGAATCTGGTCACGGTGCGTGGCGGCGTGCCCGCGGGCGATCCCTGCGGCGGCACCCACCTGCACTCCTACGGGGGGCGCGAGGAGCTCGTCGTCAGATCAATCATTTCCTGGATAAAAACGAAGAAGGTAGATCGGCAAATTGGGGAATGACGTCAGCCACATGTCCAGGCACGCAATCCTCGCCCATTCGGCTGCACTCCTTGCTGTTTGCCTCGGCGCCGCCTGCGCCGCGTTTACGACATCGCAAGTACTGCGCGTCGCGCGCCAGTTCACAAGGTTCAGATCCGGCGGCGGTGAAGGCGGATCTGGCACAGTGCTTGAGCGCCGACCTGCTGGCAACCCAAGGCACTTTCCTCAGTTGCCACTTTGCCGCCAGCAGTCTGCAAGGAAAGGCGTACGTCGAGCAACGCAGAAAGTGCCTCATTCAAAGCGGGGCGAAACCCGGCTAGCCCGTCGAGCGGAGATGCATTGGCGGGCCACGGATGCGCTATGCTTTCAGTCTGGCCGGGGAGGCGCTCCTCTCCGACCCGCCCGGCAGGATTTCTCGTATAAGATTCGCGGTCAAGTCAAAGGAGGTCGGTCATGGCAAGACTCAATATCAACGGCAAGGTCCGCGACGTGCAGGTGGAAGCCGACACGCCGCTCCTGTGGGTCATCCGCGAGCAGGTCGGTCTCACCGGCACGAAGTACGGCTGCGGTGTCGCGCAGTGCGGCGCCTGTTCCGTGCATATCAACGGTGAGGTGAGGCGCTCCTGCTCCGTCCCCGTCAGCGCGGTCAAGCCCACCGACAAGATCGTCACCATCGAAGGTTTGTCGGCTACGAGCTCAAACCCGGTGCAGAAAGCCTGGGCGGCGCTCGACGTGCCGCAGTGCGGCTACTGCCAGTCCGGGCAGATCATGGCGGCCAGCGCGCTGCTGAAGAAAAACCCCAAGCCGACCGACGCCGACATCGACGCGGCGATGACCAATATCTGCCGCTGCGGCACCTATCAGCGCATCCGCGCGGGCGTGCACATGGCCGCTGACATGGCGAAAAAGGCCTAGGAGACGACCATGAAAAAGACACTCGACGGCAAGACCGTGAATTTCTCGCGCCGCAAGTTCATCGTCAGCTCCGCAGCCGCAGGCGGCGGGCTGGCCCTCGGATTCAAGCTTCCGTTCGTCGGATCGGCCGAGGCCGCAACTGCGGCCGGCACCGAGATCAACGTCTGGGTGGCTGTGAAGCCGGACAGCACCTGCGTGATCCGCATCGCGCGCTCGGAGATGGGACAGGGTACGCTCACCGGGCTCGCGCAACTCGTCGCCGAGGAGCTCGAGTGCGACTGGAAGAAAGTCGCGACCGAACACGTCTTTCCCGGGCAGAACCTCGCCCGCAAGCGCGCCTGGGGAGACATGGCGACCGGCGGCAGCCGCGGCATCCGCGGCTCGCAGGACTATGTGCGTCGCGGCGGCGCCGCGGCGCGCATCATGCTGCTGCAGGCGGCGGCCGACCAGTGGAACGTTCCGGTCGGCGAGCTCACCGTTTCCGATGGCGTCATCACGCACGCCGCCTCGAAGCGCTCGGCGAGTTATGGGAGGTTCGCCGCCGCGGCGGCCAAGTTGACTCCCCCGGACCCCAAGAGCATCAAGCTCAAGGACCCGAAGGACTGGAAGATCGCGGGCAAGCCGATGAAGCGGCTGGACACCGCCGACAAGCTGAACGGCGGCAAGATCTATGCGATCGACCTGAAGCTCCCGGGCATGCTGAACGCCGCGGTCAAGGCGAGCCCAGTGCACGGCGGCAAACTGGTGAGCTATGACGAAGCCAAGGTTTCGGGCATGCCGGGCGTGCGCCGCGTCGTCAAGGTGAACGACGGGGCCGTCGCAGTCGTCGCCGATACCTGGTGGCGGGCGAAGACCGCGCTCGATGCCCTGCCCATCGTCTGGGACGAGGGTGCGAACGGCTCGCAATCGAGCGCGACCATCGCCGAGCGCCTGAAAGAGGGCCTGACCGCGAACGACGCCTTTGCCGATACGAACATCGGCGATGCGCTCAAGGTGATCGCGAGCGCCCCGAAAAAAGTCGAAGCGGTCTACAGCGCGCCTTTCCTCTCCCACGCGACCATGGAGCCGATGAACTGCACGGCCAAGGTCACGGCGGACCGGGTCGAGGTGTGGACGGCGACGCAGAGCGCCGAAGGCTCGCTCGCCGCGGCTTGCGAGGAAGCGGGACTGCCGCTGGAAAAGGGCGAAGTGCACAAGCTCGACCTCGGAGGCGGGTTCGGGCGCCGCGGCGGCACGCAGGACTACACGCGCCAGGCCGTCGCCATCGCCAAGCAATTCCCAGGCGTGCCGGTGAAGCTGATCTGGAGCCGCGAGGAAGACCAGGCGCACGACTTCTACCGGCCGATCTCACAGTGCAAGCTCAGCGCGGGACTCGACGAGAGCGGCAAGCTCGTCGGCATGCACATCCGCGTGTCGGGACAGTCGATCAACGCCTGGCTGAATCCGGGTGCCATCAAGGAAGGCAAGGACACCCGGCAGCTGCAGGGCATGTGGAAAGAGCCCGGGGACGCGCAGTTCGGCTACAGCGTGCCCAACCTTCAGATCGAGTACGCGATGCGCAACACCCACGTTCCGGTCGGTCCGTGGCGCGGCGTCAACACCAATCAGAACGGCGTGTATCTGGAGTGCTTCATGGAGGAAGTGGCGCGCGCGGCGGGCAAGGATTCGCTGGAATTCCGCCGCGAGCTCATGAGCAACTATCCGAAGCATCTCGCCGTCTTGAACGCAGTGGCCGAGAAGGGCAACTGGGGCAAGCCTCTGCCTGCCGGCGTGCATCGCGGCATCGCCCAGTTTATGGGCTACGGGAGCTATTCCGCAGCGACCGCCGAAGTGTCGGTGAGCCCCGACGGCAAGGTCAAGGTGCACCGCATGGTGCTCGCGCTCAACTGCGGCCATGCGGTCAATCCCGACCAGATCGCCGCCCAAGTCGAAGGCTCCGTGGTGTACGGCTTGAGCGCGGCTTTGTACGGTGAGGTGACCGTCGAGAAAGGGCGCATGGTGGAGCTGAACTTCCACAACTACCGGCTCCTGCGCCTTGCCGAAATGCCCAAGGTCGAGACGGTGATCGTTCCGTCGTACGACTTCTGGGGCGGCGTAGGCGAACCGACGATCTGCGTGGTGACGCCCGCCGTGCTGAACGCCGTCTTTGCCGCGACCGGCAAACCGGTGCGGAGCCTGCCGCTGAAGAACGTCAAGCTGGTTTAATGGAAAAACCGGGACGGGCGTATGCCCGTTCCGGATGTCGAACGGCGAGCGCGCGCCCTGGAAGGCTCATGAAATTTTCGCAAGGGCTGCGCGGTCTTGTCGCGGCGATCGGGGCAAGTCTTGCCGCGCTGAGCATTGCATTTTCGCCAGTTGCGACGCGGGATGCAGCGGCGCAAGTCGATGCGCCCGCGCTCTGGAGGATCGCGGGTCCGAAGGGGAACGTCTTCCTGTTCGGCTCGTTTCATCTGCTCCCCGCCGATGTGAAATGGCGAACCCCCGCCGTGGAGAGCGCGTTGAACGAGGCCGCAGTCGTGGTCTTCGAGACCGACTTCGCTGGCGCGCAGGATCCGCGGGTCTCGCAGGCATTGATCGCGAAATACGGCTTTTTGCCGCCGGGGCAGACCCTTCGCAGCGTCTTGTCCACGAGCACCAACGCCGAGCTCGAGAAAACGGCTACGGACCTCGAAATACCGCCACCCAGTCTTGCGCCTTTGCGGCCTTGGCTCGCCGCGCTGACATTAGGGTTGCAATTCGCCATCCATCAGGGCTTTGACCCAAGCAACGGCGTGGAGCAGCAGGTCATCACGTCGGCGAAAGCAAGCGGCAAGAGCCTGCGCACCTTGGAGACGAACGAGTCTCAGCTCAGGGTTTTCGCCGATCTCACGCGCGAGCAGGAGGTGGAGCTCCTGACCGTGACCCTCCGGCAAGTGCGCGAGACGCCGAAAATGCTCGAGGATATGCTCACCGCCTATCGCAAGGGCGATCTCGCGGCGCTTGAGAGGACTGTGAATATCGGCTTCGACGATTTTCCCGCGCTGCGCAAGCGCATTCTCAAGGACCGCCATGACAAGTGGCTGCCGCAGATCGAAAACATGATCGCGGACGGCCGCACCCACTTGATCATTGTGGGCGCGGCCCATCTGGTGGGGCCGGACAGCGTGATCGTGATGCTGCGCGCCAAAGGCGTTAAAGTCGAGGGTCCCTAGGGATCGCCGCACGCGGACGCGTTCGGGAACTCACGAAAACAGCGCGCGGATCTTGCGCGCGTCGGGCTTCGTCATGGCGCCCTTCTCGGTAAAAAGCCCGCTCACGAGTTCCGCAGGCGTGATATCGAACGCGGGATTCACGACGCCGACACCTTCGGGCGCCCAGCGCACGCCCGCGTAGCCGGTGACCTCCGAGGCGCTGCGCTCCTCGATGGGAATTGCGTTTCCGTCTGCCGCCGAGGTATCGATGGTCGAAAGAGGTGCCGCGACATAAAAGGGAATGCGGTGGCGCTCGGCGAGGACCGCAAGGGTATAGGTGCCGATCTTGTTCGCCACGTCTCCGTTCGCGGCGATACGGTCTGCGCCGACGAGCACGAGGTCGATCTTTCCGAGGCGCATCAGGTGTCCGGCCATGTTGTCGGTGATGAGAGTGACGGGAATCTTCTCCTGGATCAGTTCCCACGCAGTGAGGCGTGCCCCCTGGAGATAAGGCCGGGTCTCGCTCGCCACGACCGAGATACGCTTGCCTTGGTCGCGCGCCGAGCGAATGACGCCGAGGGCCGTACCGTGGCCGGCCGTGGCGAGGGCGCCGGTGTTGCAGTGCGTGAGGACCCGCGCGCCGTCGGGCACGAGAGCGGCACCGGCCCGTCCGATGGCGCGATTGGTCTCGACATCGGCGCGATGGAGCGCGAGCGCCGCCTCGGCCAGTCTCGCCGCCGCCGCCTTGGGATCCCCACGAGTCCCAGGGCCGAGCACCGCGCGCATGCGATCCAGGGCCCAGAAGAGATTCACTGCAGTCGGCCGGCTCGCGGCTAAATTATTGAACGCGATCTCCATCGCGGCATCGAATTCGTCGCGCGCGCTGTGCTCCTGCCGCTGTGCTTCGAGCGCGATACCGAATGCCGCGGCGCAGCCGATCGCGGGAGCGCCGCGCACGACCATCGAGCGAATGGCCTCGGTGACTTCGGCCGCGCTCGTGCAGATCACGTATTCGAGGCGCGCGGGAAGGGCGCGCTGGTCGATCAGCTCGAGCCGCGTCCCTCGCCAGCGCAGGGTCTCGACCGGCATCGATTCAGATGACGCGCTCATTGCCGCCGTCCACCGGCACTTGCGCGCCGGTCGTCTTGGAGAAGAGCGGCCCGCACATCTCGGCCGCGAGCTCCGCCACGTCGCGGCTGGTGACCTCGGTGCGGAGCACGTTGTTGGTCTTGTACGCCTCGACCGTCATGCCGTACTGTTTGGCGCGCTGCGCGAGCACGTCTTCGGTCCACAGGCCCGTATCGAACACGGCGTTGGGGTGCAGGGTGTTGATGCGTATGCCGTCCGCGCCCCATTCGAGCGCCGCGATGCGCGCGAGCTGATTCAGGGCTGCTTTCGAAGCCGAGTAGGCCGATGCCCCCGGGCCCGGAGCGGGAACGTTCTTCGAGCCGATCACGACCACGCGGCCGCGGCGCGGAGCGAGCTTGAGAAGCGGGTGACCCGCGCGCATCAGGAGCAGGTTCGCATCGAGGTTGACGCTCATCGCGTGGCGCCACTCGTCGGTGGGCAAATCGGCGATCTTGCGGCTCGCCGGAAAGACGCCGGCGTTCAGCACGAGCATATCGAGCCCGCCGAAGGCGATCACGGTTTGCTCGAGCGCGAAGCGCACCTGCGCTTCATCGGTTACGTCGCAACGCAGGCCGAGGAAGTCCGGGCGGCTGTGCAGCGATTCGATCTTCGCGTCCAGATCGATCCCGATGACCGCCGCGCCGCGCGCGAGAAATGCCGCGACAGCCGCCTTACCGATCCCGGAAGCGGCGCCGGTGACCAGCGCGATCTCACCGGCGAAAGCGGCGGGCTTGCCGCCTTTCTTGAGCTTGGCCTGCTCGAGATCCCAGTACTCGACCTCGAAGATGTCCTGGGAGGGCAGGGCCTGGAAGCCGCCGAGCGCCTCGGCACGCAGGATCACGTCGATGGTGTGGTCGTAGATCTCGGCGACGATCGCCGCATCCTTTGCCGTCCTACCCGCTGCGGCGAGTCCGAAGGCAGGATCGAGTATCACCCGCGGGGCAGGATCGAGAACGGTCTTCGGTTCCTTTGCCGTGAGTGCGTGCTCTTCGAAGTAGCGCCGGTACGCCTGCGCGTAGCGGGCGATGTCGGTGCCGAGCATCGGCGTACGCTTGGTGCGGATCACGTGATCGGGCGTCGCCGGGCCCTGCTGCGAGATGCGCCCAAGTTCCGGATGTGCCGCAAAGCCGAGCGTGCGCTCGTTCGTCACGGTGCGCAGGATCAACGGAGCGCCCGCCGCATCGGAAAGCCGGCGGCGCAGCTCCGGCTGTTCGGGCACTTGGGTCCTGGCGGATCGCGAGGCCCTGGGCGCCACCGACCAGGCACGCTTGGAGTCGAGATACTTTTCGGCGAGCGTCACCAGCTCGATCATGCGCTCGTAGGCCTCGCGTGCGGTCTCGCCGAAGGAGAAGATCCCGTGACTGAGCAGGATCATTCCGACCGTCTCGGGCGTGCTCTGGCGCTTGAATTCCTTTGCGCACAACTGGGCGAGATCGAACCCCGGCATGAGATAAGGGATGACGACGCAACGCTTGCCGTAGACCTCACGGACGCGTTTCTCGCCGTCTTTGGTGTTGCTCACGGAGAGCACCGCGTCGGCGTGAGTGTGGTCCACGAACTTCTGCGGCATGAGCCCGTGCAGGATGGTCTCAATGGAAGGCGCCGGAGCCGAGGCTTTCAGCATATGCGTGACAAGCTGATTCACCATCTCCAGGTCGGACAGAGCGGGCAGCTCGGCCAGGCGCAGCACGTGCGCGAGGCGCACGGGGGAAAACCCCTGAGGCTCGATCGTCTCCAGGTCCCAGCCACTGCCCTTCACATAGAGGATCGTCTCTTCCTCGCCGAAGAGGTTTTTTTCGCGGACCTTGACCGAGGTATTGCCACCCCCGTGCAGCACGAGCGATTTGTCGCGGCCGAGCAGCCGCGAGGTGTAGACGCGCAGGCCGAGGTCGCCTTGGAATTGTTTTGCTTCCAGGTCGTTCCACAGGCTTCGCATGACAACAATTATACTGGTCGCTGATGAGGGCAACTTTCACGATCAGCATCCTCGCATGGGACGAGGCGCTACTGCTGGCGCGCCCGGTTCGAGAACAGGTGTTCGTCACGGAACAGAAAGTTCCGCTCGAACTCGAATGGGACGAATGGGACGAGCGCAGCGATCATGCAGTCGCTCGCGACACGAGCGGACAAGCGATAGGGACCGCGCGTTTGCTGCCCGACGGCCGGATCGGACGGTTTCAGCGAGCGGGGAGGGGAGTTTTGGGAGGCGGGGATTCCGCACGTCGAGATGACGCTCGAGCTTTCCCCGCCTGGACGGTAAGGCGATAGCCGACTTTGCCGCTCTCGCCGCCGTCCTCACGGTAGCTGCGCTCATGGAATTCGATCCTGCCCCCTTCGCCGAGATTGAGCACGGTGGAGCACCGCGTTCCGTAGCCGCCGACCGCGAGGATGCGGATGGCAGAAAGCTTTTCCTCGAGCTCGAGGCTCACGCCGGTGCTCGGAAGCTCCCCGCCCGGGGCGCGCTCGGCGTCGTCCAGGAGTCTAAACGCCGCTTCCGAATCAAAAGGCCGCTCGAGCAGCGCCGCCAACTTTGTTTTTGCCGTCTCGACCTTGGGCCAGGGCGTGTCGAGCAAGTGGTTCGACAGGCCGTGAACGCCCGGGGCGACGCGCCTCGCGGGGCCGCCGCGGTTCGAGAAAAAGAACATCGACTGGGCGTCCGCGACGAGCAGGCTGAACCCGTTGTAGTCCATCGCACGCTTTTCAAGCTGCCGCGCGTAATCCTGCGGGGCCGTCCTGCCGGTCAGGAAATCGGCGACCAGCGTCCCCCGCGACGGGGCGCCGGTTTTCTTGTCCGCGGGATTGCGATAGTTGGTCAGCGCCGCGAAACGCCCGTCCAAAGTGACGCCGAGCCAGGTGCCGCCGGCTTCGAGATCGCGTCCGGCGAGGACGTTCGGATGGTCGTCCCAGAACCCGGCCGACGCAGCCGGGCGCCCGAAATACTCGTCGCGGTTGGCCGCGACGATCAAACGGCTGGGGGAATGCGCACGCCACGCAAATGCGATGAGGCACATGGCGCCTAGAAGCTCCGGAAGACTTCCTGCTTTCGCGACGAGCCCGGGGCGAGTAGCGCAGCGAGGCCGTGGCGCTCGACGAGTTCGGCGATCTCCGCTTCGAAACGCGCGGCGTCTGGGACGTTTTCGTAGATCTCCATCCAGGTGGTCTCATCGTCGCGGCGCCGCAGGAGGCGTCCGCCTATGCCCGTAGTTTCGGAGAGGTCTCGCTGCAGGGCGCTGACAGCCGTGCGCGCGCGCACGGCGTTTTCTGCGGGCACGCGGTAGTAGATGTAATAGCTCGACTTCAAGGGATGGCGTAGGGCAGGGCGAGGAAGCGAAGCACGGGCCCGCCGAGGGATTTTAGATGCACGGTCGAACCTTCACGGCTGGCCGTTTGCACGGCTGCAAGCAGGTCGTAGCCGCCGTCGGGCGAGGCTTCCGCGTTGACGACGATCCCGCTCGCTTGGTCGCCGAGGTCCTCGCTGTAGAGAGGGTCGCCCGCTTTGGCTTCGGAAGGGACGTTGGCCAGGAACATGCGGCGTTTGAGCTTGCCGAGGTGCTGCACGCGCGCCACCACTTCTTGTCCGGTGTAGCAGCCCTTTTGGAAGCTGACCCCGCCGACAAGCTCGAAGTTCGCCATCTGCGGAACGAACTGGTCCTGGGTCGCTGCGCTCACCAGAGGCACGCCGTTGCGGATATCGAGCCAGCGCCACGCGCTCGCCCTCACAGGGACGAGGGAATTCGCAAGCCTTTGCCGAAGGACGACTGCGCTCGAGGGCGTCAGGGCAAGGAGGAATCTGCCGTCCGTCAAGTTGATGACCGTGCCGATACCCGGTTGACGCGATACCTCATTCGGCTGCTTGGGGAGATCGGAGAACACCTCTTGCAGCGCCTGGCCGGCCTTCGGCCCGGCAGCGCCTGCCATCACGATCGTGTCCGAGGCATCCGAGATCTTTACTTTTGCGCGCAGCACGAACTTCGAAATGTGTTTGTGAACGGACGGGGCGATGTCCCGCGACAACGCCATGTGGAAGCCGGCCTCTTCACGCCACAGCAGGAAATTCGCGAGCATCCTACCCTTGGGCGAGCAATAGGCGCCGTAGCTGCCCGAGCGCAGGCCCACCCCCGCCACGTCGCAGCTCAGCTGCCCTTGCAAGAACCTTTCCGCGTCCTCCCCGCTGAACTGGAGGACGCCCAAGTGGTCGAGCAGGGCAAGGACGCTTCCCGATCGCGCGGCGGCGAGATCGGGGTCCGCTTGGCGCGCGGCTTCGGTAGTTTGCAACGGCAGACTCATCTGATGATCCTGTGGTTTAACGTTTATTATACGAGCGTAGTCAAGCCCGACGTTCCTTGCCGAATCGATGCTGTTTCGACTGAAACTTTTGCTCTTGTCCGTCTCCGCAGCCGCGCTCGGATTCTGCGGTTGGATCCTCTGGTTCGCCCTTTCGCCGATCGAGCTCGCCGCACCCACCGTGGAATTCTCGATTCGCCCTGGCAGCACGCTGCGGGGCGCGACGCGCCAGATCATCGAAGCGGGTGTGCCTATGCCGGACTGGAAGTTCATTCTGCTGGCGCGAGTCAACGGCGCCAACGCCGGCATCAAGGCCGGCAGCTACCAGGTATCGGAAGGGGTGACGCCGCTCCAGCTGGTTCGAAAAATCATGCGAGGGGAATACGCGCAGGCGGAAATCCTCATTGTCGAAGGCTGGAATTTTCGCCAGATGCGCGAGGCATTGAACGCGCACGTCGACCTGAAGCACGATTCGGCGAGCCTCTCGGAGGCGCAGATCATGGGGAAACTCGGAGCCCCGGACATGCTTCCGGAAGGAATGTTCTTTCCCGATACCTACGTTTTCGCCAAAGATTCGAGCGATCTCGCCGTGCTGGGGCGCGCCCGCCGCGTCATGAAGAAACAACTCGAGTCCGCCTGGGCCGGGCGCGCCCCGGATCTGCCGATGACAGATCCGTACGAAGCGCTTATCCTCGCTTCACTCGTCGAAAAGGAGACCGGCCGCGCGGGTGACCGCACGATGATTGCGGCAGTATTCGCCAACCGCCTGCGCATCAAGATGAAACTGCAGACCGATCCGAGCGTGATCTACGGCATGGGCGAGCAATTCGACGGCAACCTGCGCAAGAGAGACCTCGTGAAGGACACGCCCTTCAACACCTATACGCGGCGTGGCCTTCCGCCGCATCCGATCGCGATGCCGGGACTCGCCTCGCTCGCGGCCGTCATGCATCCCGCTCAGACCGACGCGCTGTATTTCGTTTCCCGCGGGGACGGGACGAGCGAATTCTCGCGCACCCTCATCGAGCACAACCGCGCGGTCGCGAAGTATCAAATGCCCGGCGCCCGGCGGCGGGCGAGCCGATGACTCGCGGCAAGTTCATCACCCTGGAAGGCATCGACGGAGCAGGCAAGAGCACGCACGTCGAGGGAATTGCCGATTTCCTACGCAGGCGCGGAAAAGACATCGCAGTCACCCGCGAGCCCGGCGGTACGCCGCTCGGCGAGAAATTGCGCGCGCTCCTCCTCTCCCAGACGATGCATGCCGACACCGAGGCGCTTTTGGTGTTTGCTGCGCGCCGCGAGCATATCGTTCAAGTGATCGCACCCGCGCTCGCCGAAGGCCGCTGGGTCGTTTCCGACCGCTTTACCGACGCCACCTATGCGTATCAGGGCGCGGGGCGGGGAATGGCGAAGGATCGGATCGCTGCGCTCGAGCGCTGGGTCCAGGGCGGGCTGCAGCCCGACTTGACCCTCGTTTTCGATGCGCCGGTCGAGCTTGCTCTCGGACGGCTTGCGAAGGATCGGGGCGATCGCTTCGAGCTCGAGAACAAGAGCTTCTTCGAGCGAGTTCGGGCGGAGTACCTCGAACGGGTTGCGGCTGAACCTCGGCGGATGAAAATGATCCCGGGCGGCAGGCCGCTGGACGAAGTTAAGAAGGATGTTGAGGATATGATTTCAACTATATGTTAAATCATGATATTTAAGTTTCAAGAACAAGCTTGGCAAGCCTGGGCTCAGCTGCGGGAGCGATTGCCCCATGCGATCTTGATACAGAGCGGGGAGGGCATGGGCGAATTCGAATTTGCTCAGGCGTGCGCCCAGTCGCTGCTTTGCGAAAAGCCCGGGCCGGACCGGCGGGCATGCGGCAGCTGCCGCGCTTGCAGCTGGTTTTTGCAGGGCAACCACCCGGATTTCCGGCTGATCGTGCCCGAGAGCATGGCGCCCGAATCGCGCGAGGAGGCCGTGGAGCCCGCGAAAAAGAAGAGCGAGCAGATCCGCATCGAGCAGGTGCGCGAGCTCGCCGGCTTCCTCGCGGTCGGAACGCATCGGGGTGGTCTGCGCGTCCTCCTCGTCTACCCCGCAGAAGCGATGAACGCAAATACGCAAAACGCGTTGCTGAAGAACCTGGAAGAACCTCCGCCGGCCACGGTGTTTCTTCTCGTCGCTACGCAGCCCGAGCGCCTGCTCGCGACCGTCCGAAGCCGCTGCCTCAGGCTCACGTTGCCGCTTCCGGAGCCCGCGCAGGTTTTGCGTTGGCTTAAGGAGCAGGGCGTCGAGCGCCCGGAAACAGCCCTTGCCGCCGCCGGAGGAGCGCCGCTTGCCGCCCTGAAGGCCGCGGAAACGGAAGCCGACCGCCTGGGTTTCATCGAGGGCCTGCAGAATCCCCGTTTCGATCCGATCGCTCTCGCCGAGTCCGTCGGGCGCGTTCCGTTGTGGGACCTGGTTGGATGGTTGCAGCGCTGGAGCTACGATCTCCTCCTCGCCCGCGTCGCCGGTCGAGTGCGGTACAACCCGGATCAGGGAGCGGTGATCGCAGCTACGGCAGGCCGTTGCGACGCCGCGGAACTCGCCGGCTATCTTCGGCGGCTGGCTGCTGCCCGGGCGCTCGCCCGGCACCCGCTCAACGCGAGACTGTTCGCTGAAGATCTGCTCCTCGGATATCAGCGGCTGATCAGAGCATGAATGCCATATCGCCCCAGTCCGCGGCCTTTCCCGGCCTAGTCGATTCGCACTGCCATCTGGATTTTCCCGATTTCGACGGGAAGATGGCCGAGATACGCGAGGAGATGCGCGCGAACGGCGTGACGCACGCGCTGTGCATCAGCGTCAATCTCGCCGGTTTTCCCAAGGTGCTGGGTCTCGCCGAGGCTCACGATAATTTTCTTGCGACCGTCGGCGTGCACCCGGACCATGAGGACCGCACTGCGGTGGATCGGGCGCGGTTGGTCGAGCTGGCGCACCACCCGCGGGTGGTGGCGATCGGCGAGACCGGGCTCGATTACTACCGCGTGAGCGGCGATCTCGAGTGGCAGCGCGAGCGCTTTCGAGCGCACATACGCGCTGCGCGCGAGTGCGGTAAACCCCTCGTAATCCATACGCGTCAAGCTGCGGAAGATACGCTGACCATCATGAGGGAAGAGGGTGCGGGCGAAGTAGGGGGGGTCATGCACTGTTTCACCGAATCCCAGGCGGTGGCCGACGCAGCCATGGCGCTGGGATTCCATATATCGTTCTCAGGCATCGTGACCTTCAAGAACGCCGGCGCCTTGAAGGACGTAGCGCGTCAGGTCCCGCTGGAGCGTTTGCTGGTGGAAACCGACTCCCCATACCTTGCTCCGGTTCCTCACCGAGGAAAGATCAACCGGCCGGCCCTAGTGCGACACGTTGCGGAGGAAGTGGCGCGCCTCCGTGGCATTTCGCTCAGCGAGCTCGCAGAAGATCAGGGCCGCTGTCTGCCGTCCAAGCGCTTCTTGAGCTCTTCTGCCAGCGCGGGATCAAGTTTCTCCAACCGCTCCAAGACCCCACTGACCTCGTCCCGTTGACCTGTCCGCAGATAAGCAACGCCCAGTTCGTACCAGGCCCGCGCAAAATCCGGCTCCAACCGCGCAGCCTCACGATACGCGTGGATTGCACGGTCAAGCCGATTCGCGTCCCGGTAGGCCTCCCCTAGGAGGAAGAACGTTGCGAACGAAGTTCTGCCGATGGCGCTGCCTCGTTCCAGAGTTCGGGCAGCCTGACCCGGCTGCCCTGCCCTGCGCTGGGACTCTCCGAGCAGGTTCCAGGCCCCGACGTCCTCCGGGTTGCGTTGGATAACCCGCGAGAGTGCCGAGGTCGCCTTCGGATAATCGCCGTGGCGCACCCAAGCGTAGGCGGCGACCACCCCCCAATCGGAACCTTCGGGATCCCGGCGCTGCCGCTCCTCGGCATAGCGCAATAGCCCGTCCCAATCCCGTTTCTGATCGAGCTCGGCGATTCGCTCCCGCTCATCGAGGCTGCCCCCGCGCCCGACGAGGGCCGACGCCAGCGGGTCCGCCGGGAGCGGCCGGGGTTCCATGCTGAAGGCGGAACCGGGGGGTGGGGTGCAGCCGCAAAGAGCAACACAGGCCGCAAAGACGGCGGCGAGCGCCTGAAGGCGGGAATCAAACCTTGTTTTGATAGACGTAGGCTTGCTGCTTGACGTTCGATTCCCCGGTGCGCTTCAGGTCTTCGAGGTCGAGTTTTCTGTCCCACCACAGAGCTCGTCCTTTTTTTTGCTCCTGGACGATGTGCGGCTTCTCCTGGAGCAGATCGCGGATCATTCGGGTGAGGTCGGATTCGTAGGGCTGCGCCATGCGCGAATTATACGCCCCGGCGGGGGCAAGCGGCCCAATGCAGGCCCCTTGCCAAACGGACAAAGACTGTATATAAATACAGATACGGAGGTCCCATGACCGAAGAGCTCACCCACAAGCAGCAGAAAATCCTCAACTTCGTCCGCAAAGCCATCGAAAAGACCGGCTTCCCGCCCACCCGGATCGAGATCTCGAAGGCGTTCCGCTACAGCTCGCCCAACGCCGCCGAAGAGCATCTGCGGATGCTGGAGAGGAAAGGCGCGATCGAGCTGACCCCGGGGGCTTCGCGCGGCATCCGGCTGACCGAGGGCCTCGGGCTGCCGCTTATCGGCCGAGTTGCTGCAGGGAGCCCGATCCTCGCCGAGGAGCACGTCGAGCGGCGCTGCCAGGTCGATCCCGCCTTGTTCCAGCCGCGCGCCGACTATCTGCTGAAAGTCCGCGGCATGAGCATGCGCGATGCGGGCATCCTCGACGGCGACCTGCTCGCCGTGCATCGCACGCGCGAGGCGCGCTCGGGTCAGATCGTGGTGGCGCGCCTGCACGACGAAGTCACGGTGAAGCGCCTGCGCCGCCGCGGCAATACCGTCGAGCTGCTCCCCGAGAATCCCGAGTTCAAGCCCATCGTCGTCGATCTGCGCGAGGACGATTTTGCAATCGAAGGCTTGGGCGTCGGCGTGATCCGCCGGCCTCTTTGACGCTCGCTTTCCCGGGAGGCCGCGATCCATGGCGGGCATGCCTTTCTCTTTCGCCGCCCTGCTCGATCGCCCCGACATCTGGCGCGGCGACAGTCTGAGCCGGGCTGGCACGCCGACTATTCCATGTGGGTTTCCCGGGCTTGACGCCGAGCTCCCCGGCGGGGGCTGGCCTGCCGGGGCGCTGACCGAGATCCTGCCTGCACACGAAGGCATCGGCGAGCTACGCCTGCTTGGACCTGCGCTTGCCGGGCTGTCCAAACGCGGATTGCGGCTCGCCTGGATCGCTCCCCTGGCCTCAAGGCGCGAAATACGCGGAGCTGAGGCGCCTGCAGATCGCTGCCGAAGGTGGCCGCGCCCCTGCTTTTCTGTTCCGGGTCCCGGAGGCCGTCGGCGAATCCTCCCCTGCGGCGCTGCGGATCGCACTCGGCACGAGTGACGGCGGCCTTGCGGTACGCGTGCTCAAGCGCCGCGGCGCTCCCCTCGCTCAGCCCATCCTGCTGCCGGCGATGCCGCCCGCCGTGCGCAGAAAAAATCATCATGTGGATCGCCATCCGGCTGCCCCAGCTGCCGCTCGAGATTTTTCTGCGCGGCTCGTCCACGCCTGAACCTTTCGCGCTCGAAGAGCGACATTGCGTTTTCGCCTGCGACCGCAAGGCCTTCGCACGCGGCGTTCGCGCCGGCATGGCCGTGGCGGCGGCGCTCGCTCTCGCGCCACGGCTGCGCATTGCGCCACGTGATCCCGCGGCGGAAACCGAAGCGCTGCTCGGCGTGGCCGGATGGGCGGCGCAATTCACACCGGGCGTGGCGCTCGAATTTCCCGACGGCGTGCTGCTCGAGGTCTCGGGGAGCCTCAAGCTCTTCGGCGGCCTGGAGTCGCTTCTGGAGCGCCTGCGTCGGGGGCTGGTGGAAATGGGCTGGAGCGCGGCTTTCGCCGGCGCTCCCACGCCCCGGGCGGCTTTCTGGCTCGCCTGGGCCGGAAAGCGGAAATTTATCGGCGAAAGTGCCGAACTCGAATCGGTGCTGGCCGAGCTGCCTGTGGAGGTTCTGCGCTGCAAGGATGAAACGCTGGCAGCGTTCGAGGCGATCGGCGTGCGCACGCTCGGCGAGCTGCGTTCGCTGCCGCGCGAAGGCATGGCGCGGCGCTTCGGGCAGGAACCGCTAGCCGAGCTCGACCGCGCGCTTGGATTGCTTCCTGATCCGCGGAATTTTTTCGTCCTACCGACCCGGTTCGGAGCAGCGATCGAGCTTCCCGCCGAAGTCACCCAAGCCGAGGGGCTGCTCTTTGCCGCGCGGCGGCTGACCGTGCAGCTCGCCGGATTTCTCGCCGCGCGTTCAGGCGGCGTGCAGCGCTTCGTCTTGAGGCTCAGGCACCGCGACAAAGCCGCCACTCAAATTGCGATCGGCCTGGTCGCGCCTTCGCGCGACGCCGAGCATTTCACGCTGCTCCTGCGCGAGCGGCTCTCCAATTTCACGCTCGCCGAGCCGGTGCGCGAAATCTCGTTGCGAGCCGACGACGTGGTGCCGCTTCCCGGCAGCAACCTCGGGCTGCTGCTCGAGCAAGGCAAGCCGCCCGGCCAATGGGAGCA
>WNFI01589076.1_pt1 | contig 17427 bp, 13 predicted proteins | sample 5400471 | NCBI WGS metagenome assembly WNFI01 (sample SAMN13153348, study PRJNA577476) | soil metagenome | isolation source: 100 cm saprolite on Douglas fir-dominated hillslope | place: USA:California | collected 2013-09-17 | reverse complement strand
CTGACGGCTCCCCTGGCTAAAGCACAGGGGGTTCTGAGCATTCCTGCCACGCTTCCAGCCTTCCTCGCGAGAGGAGCAAGACCGGCTCTTGTTTCGGTTCGCCCAGACTTTCGGGCAGACGCACTCCGGCTCTGGGGACGCCAAAGCTTTGGGGCAGCACCTGCCCCGCATTCGCGCGTTCTTGCACTCGCTCGTGTGCTACCCGCAGGCGCGCCTCCGCACCTTCCCAATACCGCTGGTACTGGGCACACGAGGGGATGGGGGTTGCTGGATCGAGGTAGGCAGCCAGAAACGCGGAGTACAGGTCTCGCTGGATGGGGCCAACGCCACACGGACACTGGTGAACCCGTTGGGAGAGGGGTTTCTTGCGACAGACTCCGCATCCATGACACCACTGTGACAGTTTCGTGCTCCGTGTGGACACTTCGAGCAGGGTGCCGCCCGTGCTTGCAACGGTGCGTCGGAGGTGCTCTACCAACATCCCTGGGGCGCGAAGGCCCACGCTCTTGCCGTACAGTTTCTGCCAACCCTGGTAGGAAATCTTTTCGAGGATGATCGTGTTGCCCACGCTGACGATCTCATGGACCAGGCGCCCATGCAGACTCTTGCGGTGCGCAGCCAGTTTGCGTTCTCTGGTAGCTTTGCGCCGCCTGGTCCGTTCGTAGCTGCGGCTCGTCTTCCAGCGCAAGCGCTGCTTGCCTCGCTTCTTGACCCGACCCTGCTCATCGTAGTGCTCAGGATTGTTCGCACGCCTCTGCCGATCCATCTGGCGTTGGAGACGACGCATGGCCTTTGCATCAGGGTGCAGTTCAGCGCACAACGGGTCCAGCCGGGCTTCTGCTTCCCGTGGGACAATGGCGATGCTGGCAGGACCCAGGTCGAGGCCGATGGTGTCGCTGCCGACGGAATGCTTCGGCTTCTGGTAGGGCACCCCTGCCAGGATCAGCTGCACGTAGTAGCGATCTCCCTGGCTGTCAGCGCCGTGTGCGCGTGGGCTGGAAGCACGACGTCTGATCAGACGGGCGTATTTGATGCGGTGATCCAGACCATATTTGACCACCGGGTCGTTCCAGTTGATGATCGCCGGAAACTGTTCGTTGTGCCACACCAGGTAGCCCGCGTGTCCTGCTTGTGGGGTGTGGAGCACAAAACGCAGTCCGGTATCGTTGCGTTTATTCTCGATGCTACTCAGCCCGCGGCCACGGCTCTTGAAGCGCACACGCCTGGCCTTGCTCACACAGACGCGATTGAGCGCCTGATAGGCACGGGTCGCCAGTCGCTGGGCCAGCACGGCATCGAGGTGGTCGGCCAACCAAGAGACCCGCAGGTCTTTGGCGAAGTCTTGCAAGGCATAGTCTGAAAAGCCATACTCTGTGCGCAGCGCAGAGAAGGCTGCTTGCCTCTCCAGCGGTCGCGTGCGTGGAAGAGCTCGTGCTGCCTGCCAGGCAGGATCGGCTTGCATCCGGCGCAAGCGCTTTTGCCCTTCGGAGAGCAGCGCATTGTAGAACTGACGCCCTGCTTCCAAGTGCGCACGCAGGAGTCTTGCCTGGCCTGCCTCAACCTGGAGGGGCAGTTCGAGCAGAAACGTTGGTGTTTTCTGTGTGGGGTGCTTGCTCTGCCTGATTTTCTGTGTGCCCATCAGCCTCACGCTTTTTCTGGTGCTAGAACGGCTATTCCAAGCATACCAGGCTTTCCCGCCTCTGTCAAGCAGCGCAGCGCGCTCCCCTCGCCTCCCCAAACAAGGAACGGCGCTTCATCCCCCGGATGAATCACGGGGGGCTTTCGCGCTCGGTTTTCTGTAAGCAAGGCGATGATACACCTTGATGCAGTCTGAGTGATAACGGATATTATACAATAAACGAAGGAAATATAACTAATGAGACAAAATATAGGGGTGTATGAACTAGTTGTAGGCAAACGAGCGTAGGAGCGGTGAACCGGCCCCTACGCTCGTTTGCCTACAACTAGTTCATACACCCAAAAGATAGCTATTCCGAATCCCTCTCGTGATGGAGGTCGTCTTCAGTCTATCTCACCTTGGAAGTTTCATACGACACACGATCAAGCGCAGGCTTACAAAACGAGAGAGAGAACGACGAGGACCCATCGATATTGAGGAGGCATCATTCTCTCAGCGACCCTGGATGCTATTTTCAAGAGGATGCCAAGAGCTATTGCCCCAAGCAATTTTAACATGGTGTTTTACCCTTTCTGGTTGAGGAAGACAATCGGTCGATTTCTTAGAGAGCGGACTGAAGCACTACATAAGTGATTTAGATCATAGACTAAGCTTGTTAATAGAACATTATCGTACAGTTAAAAATTGTTAAACGGATGGCCAAGCAATTCTTCCTCAAAGCCCTGCCTAAACAAAAAGAACCTTTTCGTGCTCGCTGCTTTCCATGATGTTTTTTGCAACAAAACCTATTTTCGCGCTCGTCACTGATGAGAAATCCTTCTCAAATCGTGCGGAATTGAGAGGTTTGCCAGCGGTTTTCAGTGAAACTGTTAATCTTGCCTGCTCGTATATCAGTTATATGTCCCCTATCTTCAGAGGTAGGAAGCTGCCTGCTTATCTCCTATTTTCAGAGATAGGAGCCACCCGTAATACATCAGGACACGACGTTTTCGTTTTCTCACGTTCATACCAGGAAAGGATAGGAGAGCAATGGAATTTGATGATTTTTTGCAACCTGAGGTAGCCGTCACCGCCGCAGTGACAGCTGTGGTCTTCTCACCACCCGCCCGTAGGATCTTACGTCGTGGAGTGGTCTACGGATTAGCAGGCGCTCTCATGGCCGGTGATGCAATCACGTCTTTCGCCCGCAGCATTGGTCGCGGCGTCCAGGAGGCGGGAGCCACACTTCAGTCACAGGCGGAGCAGCATCAGACCTCCCACGATGGTCAAGGAAGTTCGTCCTGATTGGACAGTCGAAAGACGAGTAGTCGGTCCAGCCGGCAGTGACGCGAGCTAAGGACTTGATCAACTGCACGGAGGCTCGCGACAGCAACACGAAGCAAACTTCATCAATTGCTTCGTCTCCTGGGTCCAGGCTTTTTGTCCGGGATGGCAGGCAATGATGCAACGGCATTGACTACCTATGCGATAGATGGAGCGAGGGCAGGCTATGGCCACCTCTGGTTGATGGTGCTGGCGACGCCGATGTATCAAGCCGTCCAGTTCGCCTGCGCGAAAATAGGCCGTATCACACAGATGGGGTTGGCTGACATCCTGCGGGAGTATTATGGCCTCTGGGTCGCCCTTCTCGCCACGCTGGTGCTGGTCATTGCCAATGTCGCGCTGATCGCAGGCGACCTGGTCGCGATTGGCAGCGGACTCGACTTGATCACGGGCCTCCCTTGGGTCTGGTTCGTCATTCCAGTGGCAGCCCTCTTGTGGTATCTCACCGTCTACCACAGCTTTGAGTCGATCATCAAGCTCTTTAGCATCTTGAGTCTGGCCTTCGTCACCTACCTGATTACCGCGCTGTTCTCTGACCCAAACTGGGGAGTGGTGCTGCTGCGCACGTTCGTGCCGCAGGTGAGTTTTGACTTTTCCAGCCTGAGTGCAGCCGTCGCTTTGTTGGGAGCTACGATTTCGCCTTACAGTATGTTTTGGCAGGCGCACGGGGAAAAAGAGCAGCCACGTGCAGGGTCACTCACCCGTCAGGTGCGCGGTGCCGCTCTCGATGTTGCCAGCGGAGTGATTAGTGGCAATCTCGTTGCGTACTTTGTGATAGTCACGACCGCCGCGACTCTTTTTACACACCATCAATCGATTAACACGGCGGCTGATGCCGCACAAGCCCTGGAGCCGTTGCTTGGTCCGTTCGCGAAATATCTGTTTGCTATTGGGTTGATCGGGGCAGGATTTATCGCCATTCCAGTCTTACTGGCCAGTACTTCCTATGCGGTAGCGGGTGCCTTCGGCTGGCCGTCTGGGCTCTCGCAGAAGCTGTGGCAGTGTAAGGAGTTCTACCTGATTCTGACCGGTACACTGATCGTTGGTGTTGTTGTGGCATTGTTGCATTTTAATCCAATCCAGCTCATTTTCTACGCCAATGTGCTGGTCGGTGTTCTGGCACCTATCCTGGTCATTTATGTCATGATGGTCGGGAATAATCGGACAATTATGCAGAACAAGCCACTGGGTCTTGTCACTAACCTCTTTCTGGTGGTAACAGTCGTTGTGCTGGTTGCTGCGGATCTCCTGTTTTTCTATGGATTGTTAACTTGACGGGGAGAGTAGTATGAGCTTGCCGCTTGAGGCTTGTCTATATATAGATCTCGATACTGTTTGAACACATGGTGAAAGGTAGGGAAATAACAATGAGCGAGACGCAAGGAGGGTCAGACAAACCACCTGTGGAGCGAGCTGACGAACTATTGAACAATCTAGGCCGACGGATCGGTCTCTTCGTGGGTCTTGCCGGTCAGCGCATTCAAGGCACTGCCGTCAATATACGTGAGCAAACTCGACGAATGGAGCAGCCCGAGGCAGCGGCGGGAGAGAAGCCGAGCCAGCCAGCGAGATCACGAGAGGAAGAATCGGCTCAGCCTGAGACAGAAAAAGCTCAAGCAAAGGCCGAGGAACTAGTAGAGGGCATGACACAACGTCTTGGCCTGTTCGCGGCCCTCGCCGGTCTACAAATCCAGAAGACTGGTGCCCGCGTGCGTGAGGAAGCTGAAGATATATGGGCAGAGGATGGTCGGGACAGGGGAAGCGCAGTTTAGAAACACGGCTGCGCCAGGTGCAAGGAGTAAGGAGCGTACAGGCAAACGCCTTGACCGGCAATATCCTTGTCCAATTCGATCCGGCAGCGACGAATGAGCAAACTATCCTTGCGATGGTGAACTCGCTCGTACCAGATGCGAGTGGTGAGCCTGAAAACGAACCTGCACCCCCTCCTGTGGTACGTGAAAAGCATGGCCGGGCAACCAGGGCACGTATAGCTGTGCGTGGCTTAGACCGCGATCCACACCTGGCGAAGCGGGTGGTAGAGGCCCTAGAGCGCCACCCGGGCGTGCGTGCAAGTGCGAGCGTGCTCACCGGGCGTGTGCTCGTCGAGTTCACAGAACACGAGGTCGACTTAGAAGACCTGATTGCAGAAGTAGCCGGCGTGGAACTACCAGAACTCCCAGGTGAGGCCCGTCCGGCCTATCCACTCGATCCGGGACCATTGCTACAAAGCGTGATCAGGTTCAGTGGATCTATGCTGGGCCTTGGGCTGCTGACGACACGTCAACTCCTCAAGGTTCAAGAGCCTCTTCCTGGCGCATCTACCGCGTCGCACATCGCGAGTATACTCGCGATTTTGCAGGGTATTCCCCCTGTTCGCTATGGACTACGTAAGCTCCTTGGGCGGACGGTGTCCAGTCTTCTCATTAGTGTACCGAGTATCATTACCCTCACCATCGCTGGTCGCCAGCTCGGTCTAGTAGTGAATGGCATGGAGTCATTGCGTCTGCTGACTGAAGTGAATGCGCAGCGTGCAGCATGGCGTCGTCATGAAGAGAGGGAAGAGCATGCTGCTCCGGCAGTCATACACCTGGAATCGGGCGAACGAACTCCTCTAGCGGCGAGGGTTATGGAGGGGACTGGAACGGCAATCGGGCTAGATGGTATGCCTCTGCCAGTTACGCAAGGGGGTACAATTCCTCCCGGCACACGACTCTACGGTGGCCCATTTGTCTTGAAGTTGCAGGGCGAGGAGTCATTTCAAGCATTCACACCAACGCCTCGCTCAACTCCCCCTACTCCATCGATCTTTGAACGTTACCTGCAAGTGATGGGACCGGTCTCGCTTGTGTATATGGCGGCCACTGCCCTTCTGACCCGTTCATTGAGCCAGGCACTCGCCGCCTTGCTCCTGGTCACTCCCCGTACGGCCATGATAGGGACGGAGAATGCCGAACTCGGCGCTGCGGCGCGAATGATACGGGCCGGGGTCACCGTGGTCGGTACACGTACGAACCGCATCTATCGCCGACCCGACGCGGTTTTTTTGGACGGGATACGCCCGCTCACCGACGGACTCGAACTCAGCAGCGCCTGGCCTATGACCAATGACTATGATGCTGCTGCAATTCTTGCGATTGCTGCGAGCATAGCTGCCGCAGCAGGTTCACCGTGGGGAGGAGTCTTCAGAGTAGCAAACGGTGTGACTGTGAGTAAGGGGACCTTCAATGGCAAGGTTGCTACAGCATCTGGCGAGGGAGTGCGGTATTCGCTCGGCCCTGTTGAGGACTGGAGTGCGATACCAGAGGCCGCACTTATGCGGCTACGCGGCAACTATGTATTGGTGCTGCGCAGTGATGGTGAGGAACAACCTCTCGGAGTATTTGCGCTAAGGCCTAAGCTCGCATCAGGTGTTTCGGACCTGGTCGAGGCGTGTCGACGCTATGGAGTAGAACTTGGGGTGATCTCCCGTGGTGATCAGATTGCGGTGCGAGCATTCGCCCAGCGTGCGAATGTGTCGCTCCTTGAGAGTGATGATGCAGTGGAGGCCATTCGAGCGAAGCAAAAAGAAGGAGCGCTGGTTGCCTTTGTCTCGGATTATGCAGGCGCGGCGGCAGGATTCGCAGCTTGCGACCTGGCAATCGGCGTTACGGACAGCCATGGTCGCTTGCCTGCCCGCGCTGACCTGCTCACTCCCGATCTCGCGGTGGTCGCTGCTATTCTTGAAGCGGGTGTACGCCGGAATGCAACGGTACGTGATTCCGTTGGACTGGCAGTGGTGTCCAATATTATCGGTGTCATATGGGGTTTTCGGGGAAGGCCGGGCCTGGCGCATGCTGCTCGTGCCGTTACCATCACCTCACTTATCACCCTAGCGGATGGATGGCTCAGGTTGCAGGGTGGAGAACGGCAAAGGTCGACCATCTCCCAACTTTTCGACCCACATCCAGAGCGTTGGGGGCGACGGAGCGTGGAGCAAGTGCTGCATGTCTTGAATTCCTCGCCAGAGGGCCTTTCGAGCGCCCAGGCTGGCGAACGCTTACACAAGGCACCGCCAGAAGCTCGTCGTAATTCACTAATGACAGCTTTCCTTGAACAGATCAATTCTCCACTCATCGCCATTTACGCTGCCGGGGCCGGTCTCTCGCTCCTCACAGGAGCAGTGGGAGATTTTGTGATCATCGGTGCAACGATCATGACCAACGTTGCCGTGGGCGTTTGGCAAGAGCACAAAGCCAATCGGGTGGCGGAGGCGCTGGCGACTATGTCAACCTCAACTGTGCGTATCCTACGCGATGGTCAGAGTGTGACGATACCAGCTAATGAAGTGGTGCCGGGAGACGTGCTGCTGCTAGCTCCTGGAGATCGCATTGCTGCCGATGCTCGCTTGTTGAGTTCGCATGGCCTGGAGGTGGATGAGGCAGCCTTGACCGGGGAATCAATGCCGGTTTCCAAAGCGCCGACTGGAGGAACCGATGCAAGTCGTATTGTCCTGGAGGGCAGCGATGTCACCACCGGTACCGGGCATGCTGTCGTGGTAGCGGTTGGTCGACAAACTCGCATGGGGGCAACTGCTGCTGCCTTGTCTGCAGATGAGATGGAGCAAAGTCCCCTCGGAGTGCGCCTGAACCGGATGCTTAGAGTGCTCTTGCCTCTGTCTATTGGAGGAGGGGGCATCGTCCTCGCTTCTGGGTTCCTACGGAGAATTCCTCTGGCTTCCCTGCTAGCGATTGGAATGACAACGATCCTGGCAGCCATCCCCGAAGGCTTACCACTGCTTGCCAGTGTAGGCGAAGCCGGGGTCGCTCGTCGCCTGGCCAGCCGGGACGCTGTGGTGCGTCGCCTATCAGCCGTCGAGGCACTTGGACGCGTCGATATCGCCTGTACCGATAAAACGGGAACGTTGACGAAGGGGCAGCTCGCGCTCAGCATGGTGGCTGACTACGATCAGGAAGCGAAGGTACCTGGTGAGTTATCGACCGATTTGCGTCGTGTGCTGTTAACTGCCGCCCTTGCCAGCCCGCACCCGTCTGCTCAAGACGCGAAAGCGCATCCCACCGATGTGGCTATCATCCAGGGTGCTGTTGATGCTGGCCTGGCCAAGCAGTTGCACATAAAGCACGAGGCTGAATTACCGTTTGATCCCGTACGGTCCTTTCACGTCACTGTCGCCCAGGGGCATCTCTGCGTCAAGGGCGCACCAGAAGCGCTTATACCCCGGTGCAGCTGGATGTTGGAGCATGGTGAGAAACGTCCCCTGGACGAGAATGGCCAACGTGAGTGGCTTGATCTATCCAGGCGTCTTGCGGAGCGTGGTTTGCGTGTACTCATGGTCGCTGAAGGGTCACCCGATACGCAGCTCGACAATCCGCGTGGATTGACTGCCCTTGGCTTTGTGGGGATCAGTGATCCACTGCGGCCTAATGTGCAAGCGGCAGTGCATCGATGCCGCGAAGCGGGAGTTCGAGTGATTATGATTACGGGTGATCACCCGGCTACCGCTCGCACCATTGCCCAGGAAGCTGGTCTATTCGATAAAGACGGTGAGGTGCTCACTGGAGCCGAGATCCTTGAACTCCAGAACAGCGAGCTTGATGAGCGTTTGGAGCATGCGGTGGTCATTGCGCGTGCAACTCCCCTGGATAAGCTGCGTATTATCGAGAGCCTGCAACGTCACGGCCACACTATTGCTATGACAGGAGACGGTGTGAATGATGCGCCAGCCTTACGGCTTGCGGATGTGGGAGTGGCGATGGGTCGTGGTGGTACCGAGGTTGCTCGCCAGGTAGCTGATGTTGTGCTTGTCGACGACGATTTCTCGACGCTGGTGGAAGCGCTTGTCGAGGGACGCAGTTACTGGCGCAATATTCGCCGTGCCCTTGGATTACTGCTAGGCGGAAACCTGGGTGAACTGGGATTGGTAGTAGGAGCAAGCCTGGTGGGACTCAACTTTCCATTGACCGCACGCCAGATTCTTTCGATGAACGTGATCACCGATCTCCTACCTGCTACAGCGGTCGCTCTTCAGCAACCAGAGCACCATAGTCTTGCGGGACTCGATCGTGAAGGCGCAGCGGCTCTGGGTAGGCCCTTACGCAACGAAATCTTTCGCCGTGCCATTACAAGCGCTGGGCCAGCACTTGTCTCCTACCTGGTTATGCTGGGTACCAGTTCGCTGCCAGAAGCACGCTCTGTTGCCTACGCCAGCATTATCGCGACCCAGTTGTCCCAGACGTTAGATGCCGGGCGAGCAGAGGGACGTCTCACTCGTTCCGTCTTTGGCGCTGTGGCTGGCTCCACAGGTTTGCTTATTGCAACTCTCGGTGTGCCGCCTCTACGCACTTTTCTCAACCTTGTCATGCCAGGCCCACTGGGTTGGGCTCTTATTGGAGGCGGAGCACTGCTTGCTGTAGTGCTTAATCGGGTGCTCGCGTCTCCGGCTTTTGCCCATCTCGCTCTTCCTCAGCCTCGGCTATAAGTGCTTTTCAAACCACGCACGGATATGTCGCAGGCGCTCGAGGCGGAGCCTGGGGTGGCCGTTTCGTGAGAGGCCGTGGCTCTGGCCTTCGAAGCGAACGAAAAGTACTTCGCGTCCCAGGTATTTCAGGGAGGCAAAAAGTTGCTCGGACTGCTCTATATTGCAACGCAGGTCGTTTTCGCTGTGGATGATCAGCAGTGGGGTGTGTATCTGCTTGACATAGGTTATGGGGGACATGCGCATGTAGCGTTCGGGATCATCCCAGGGCGCTACCTCCATGTCGTCGTCGGTGAAGTCCCAGCCGATGTCGCTGCTGCCGAAGAAAGAATAGCGGTCGATCACGCTGCGGTCTGCTACTGCTGCTTTGAAGCGATCCGTGTGACCGACTAACCAGCTCGTCATAAAACCACCGTAGCTTCCGCCGATGACGCCCATACGCTGCTCGTTGATGTAGCCCTTTTGCAGTAAGGCGTCCACACCAGCCATTATATCCAGCGAATCCTTCTCGGCCCAGGCACCCCGGACGGCCAGCGCAAAGTCGCGTCCATAGCCGATACTGCCGCGCGGGTTGGTGTAGAGCACGACATAGCCTACTGCTGCGAGCATTTGCATTTCATGCATGAAGCCGTAACCGTATTGCGTAGATGGCCCACCGTGGATTTCGACGATCAGCGGATATTTCTTGCCTGGATCGAAGTCTCGTGGCTTGAGTATCCAGCCGTCCATCGGCCAGTCATCTACTCCGGTGTAAGGCAGGTACTCAGGTGTCGATAGCGCTAGCTCATTGAAGAGGGCATCATTGAAGCCGGTCAGGCGGTGCAACTCTCCTGGCGATGCTATCGAACACATAAAAATCTCGGCTACCTGTGTGGGGTCTTCGATTAGCACTGCCATTGTGCTCCTGGATTGGTCGAAACTGAAATCGAGCACGTGCATGTTTCCAGGTGTAAGCGTGGGAGGTTGCTTGCCCGCGCCTTCATTGGAAACGGCGTACACACGCGTTGATCCTCTTTGTACTGCCAGCACGTAGAGGGTCTTGCCATCGGGCGACCATACAGGGGCAGGCATCAATTGCTCGTTGGTCATGTCGCTGTTCGTCCAATCCGAGCAGCCGCCTTCAAACTCGTTCGTCAGGCAGCGGGCGCCTGAGGATTGCTGCATACCGGCGTCGATGGTGAAAAGTTCGATATGATTGCCAGAACGAAGCTTGGGTTTTGCCAGAAATGCAATCGTTTTGCCATCGGGGGACCATGAAGGCGAATAAGAGGGGTGTGTGCCAGCGGTAAGGCACTGTAGTTCGCTTGCCTGGCCGTTCTGTATCGACAGGGTGTATATGTCCGGGCAGGGTATGCGCCAGCGATCTTCGGCCCGGCTGGAAGTAAAGGCGATGTGGGTACCATCAGGCGACCATGTGGGGTCTTTATCGTCCCAATCACCATCCGTGAGTTGCGTTGGTTCGCCACCAGGGGCATCGATAATGAAGAGGTGCTGGCGCCTATCGTAGATAAAGCCGACGCCATCAAGGCGGTAGAACAATCTATCAATCACGCGCACTTTGGGCAGGGGTTTGCCGTCCTCGGTCTCTTCATCGAGCGGGCCAGTCACTGCACTGAAGACCAGTCGTTGACTGTCCGGTGACCAGGTAGGATTAGAGACGCCATGCGGCATAAAGGTGAGTTGGTGGGCCTCGCCTCCGTTGCCTGGGATGAGCCAGATCTGCGGTTTGCCTTTGCCCTGTTTCTTCTGGTCTCGAGGGTTTTTGCTTAATGGTACAGCTTCGCTTTCGCGGTCGGATACGAAGGCCAGCCAGCGGCCATCGGGTGACCAGCCTGGGCTATGGGAATTGCCGTTGCCAGCAGTGAAGCGCCTGGCTTTACCACCGTTGGTGGGTGCTACCCAGATCGAGGAGCGATATTCTTGTTTGTACTCGTCGATGGTTGTTAGGACGAAGGCCACGCGCTGGCCATCCGGCGAGATGCGTGGCCTGCTGAGAAATTTGATTGAATAGAGATCTTCGATTGTGATTGAACGTGACATTTGGTTGCTTTCTACTTCAAATGGGCGACTATGCGAGTACTCCTTCGCTGCTTTCCTGGATTAACTGGTCGACTACCGCTTTCAGGTCGTTTGTCCGTTGAAAGGTGGCTAGCTGGCGATCGGCGCTTGAGCCCTCTTGCAGGATGCGGTAAGCGTACTCAATTTCGTGGCGACTGCCGAGTTCGTCGACGACGTCGGCGATGAACCACTCAATCAATTCACGTATCAAGTCGCGGGCGGGTAGTTCTTGCTGTTTGCCGAAGTCGATCAGCTTGCCGTCCAGGCCGTAGCGCACAGCACGCCATTTGTTCTCCTCGATCAATTCGACGGGGTAAACACGGAAGGTCAGGTTGTCACGGCGCAGTTTCCAGAGCTTAGCAATAATAGCCTGGAAGATGGCTGCTATGCAGATTGCTTCGTCCACGCGAGTGCAGACATCGCAGATGCGAAATTCCAATGTGGGATATGACCAGTTCGGGCGTACGTCCCACCAGATTTTACTTCCATCGGGGATGGTATTCGTGCGCACCAGTGTGTCCACCAGGTAGGAAAAGTCCTCCCAGGACTGGTATATGCGTGGGATGCCGCTGCGCGGGAAGTTGCGGAAGATGATGCTGCGGTAAGACTTCAGGCCGGTGTTGCGTCCCATCCAGAAAGGTGAACTGGTCGACAGGCACAAGACATGCGGCAGCAGGTAGCGGACAACATTCATGCAGTCGATGAGAAATTCGCGGTCTTCAATACCGATATGCACGTGCGTGCCGAAGATTAACAGGCGCTGGGCGAGTTCCTGCATGTCCTGCTTGACGCCCATGTAGCGCTCTTGCGGGGTGATCTCCTGGGTCATCCAGGAGGAAATGGGATGCGTGCCGGCGGCGACGATCTTCAGGTTGTTCTTGCCAGCAAGTTCCATGATCACGCGTCGCAGTCGTACCAGTTCGGTTCGAAGCTCAGCCGGTGTCTGGCATACGTTGGAACCGATCTCGACCATCGCCTGGTGAAGCTCGGGCTTGACCTGCTCACGTAAGATGAGCCGTCCCTCCTCCAGGATCTGGGTGATGTAGGATCTCAGTTCCCGTGTCTCCGGGTCGACGATCTGGTATTCTTCCTCGATGCCGATGGTGAGTGATGGCGGTTTCATTACAGCCCTCCTCTTTAGCGTTTTTCCACTACAAATGTTGCCACAGCCGAACCGCTGCCGGCTGATACATTCAACAGCGCCTGGGTTGAGAGGCGCGAGAGGCAGCCGTCCACGTAGTCGCCATAGAAGACGAATGGGTTGGTGTCCAGCATGCGGTCAATGAATTCAACGCGGCCATCAATTATGCTCGGATAGGGTTCGCTGGGGATTTCCACCCGCTCTTGTACGATGTAGGGTTCGGTTAGCGCGGTCTGAATTGCCTGCACCCAGCCTGCGGGGTCGGTTTCCCAGCCCAGGATGATTCCTTTGCCGCCGTATTCGTCGTTCGGCTTGAGCACTAAGTTCTCGCGGTGCTCAAGAATGAAAGGTACCAGGTCAATACTCTGGCCGTGATAGAGAGCATAGCGCTCCTCGACACGGCACGTCCATGGGATATGAGCTTCGATAGCCTCTTGCTCTTTAGCACTGAAGAGGCCGGTGTTGCGCTCATCGCTCAGTACGGCAAGGCTGGCCTTTTTGTGCAAGATTTTGCAGCGGAATGGGTTGACCATGCACACTGCTCCATCAAGTACCGCGCGCACGACTGGTTGATCTAGCCCACCTCGTTCGATTAGCTCACTGATCAGCACGCGTTTATAGATCAGCGTTATGTGGAAGTCGCCGGCAACAAGGCGGCCGTTGCGATATTCCACTTCGCGTGGATCGGCAATAATACATTCCAGGCCTTGCGATTTGAAGTAATCCGCAAACAGCACGAACTCGCTGTAGCTCGGCACCTCGCGCCAGTCGAGAATGGCGATGCGCGGAGCTTCGCGGCGACCGGCCCACTGCTGGTAGGAATCCGTCAAGGCATGCAGGACACTATGACGCGCCGGCGATGAGCGAACCTCGTAGTGGCGCAGGAACTCGCGCATGACGGGCAATCCGTAGAATATCTCCTCGAGCGCAGCATTGTAGGCCGGGCTTGCCGGTGTCTCTGCGTTGTACTCTGTCAGGCGCAATCCTCCACGGCCGGTCACGAAAAAGGTATCCACGCGAGAGGTCGGGCTGGGATCACGGAAGCCAGGATCGTGCAGTACGAGTGGCTCCTCCCAGTCGAGTAAGCCGAATTGTTTGCGAAATGTCTCATCCTCGATAGCAATATGATAGATCTTGTCGAAGGCGTGCATCAGCAAATTTACCCGCGACTGGAGGAATCGGTACTGTTCAGGTGTCATGAAGCGCGGTCGCAGGACGTTACACAGTGGCCGTCCGCCGAAGAAAACCCCACGCTGCTGCTGTTGATCATCGAGCTTCGCCTGTGACTCATTGGCTAACTCTTCAGTCAGGAGATCGTGATAGCTTTCAATAGCTTCTCGCAGTGACATGGCGTACCTCCAGGAGAAATTAGCTACGATGGGTTTTAACAAACTATTCCGGTTTAGAAGGTGCTGGCATCGTGGCTGTAGCCTCTAGTTCCTGACCCCGATTGCGTTCTCCTATCATAAAGGAATCCCAGCGTAATTCGCGCTTTTGAGGGCGCGGTTGCTTCGCGAGCCGAATAACCATGTCGGCCATGTGCTTGACCACCCAATCAAAATAAAAGGGGGTAAGCGAGTAGATATCCATATCGGGAGCGGGGTTCATGAAGTCGATGGCGTAGGGAACGCCATCGCGGATAGCCCACTCGAGGGAATCCATATCGTACCCCAGGGCGCGCACGAGCTTGAGCGTATCCTCGACGACGCGACGACCGAGTTCGGGGCTGAGATGGTCATGCTCAACATAGTATTTTCGCTCGCCAGGATCGTACTTGATGGGCAGAACTTCATTCTGTCCAAGGCTGATGCAGCGGACGTATTGCTCCCACTCGATAAATTCCTGCACGATCGTAGTTCGCAGCCCGAAGCGGTCGTAATGATACAGCAATTCTTCCAGGGAATGGCAGATAAAGACGTCCTTCCAGCCACCTCCGAGGGCATCTTTGATCACGCAAGGCAGGCCGACGTAGTTAATGATGCCATACCAGTCCAAGGGGTAGACCAGGTTACGCAGGCTCTCGTTGTGGACGATGCCGGGGACGTATTCTTTGTTTGGCAGGACCACGGTCTTCGGGCTGGCGACGCCGAGCTTCGTAGCCAGGGCTGCTTCAAAAAATTTGTCATCTGACGTCCACATGAAAGGATTGTTGACCACTGTAGCACCCTGTAGGACGGCGTACTTGAGATAGAGCCGGAAATATGGTACCTCGTGTGAGATACGATCTATAATCACTGAATAGGGACAGGGCTCGTCCATGCGCGTGCCACCCAGCTTGACGAATTCGGCGACAACATCTTCGTCGCGTCGATTAACTTCTTCGATGAAAGCGGGAGGGAAGGACCATTCCCGCCCGACCAGCAGGCCGACTTTTAAAGTCATACGCGTGCTCCCCTCTCAATCAATCGTGACCACCGATGTACATACGGATCATCTCTTGCCACCAGGGCCAATCGTGAACCCAGCCATCCCAGATACGCAGAGCATGCCAGATGTTCTTGTTCCAGAGGATACCCGAAAAGTACTCATTGTTCGCGCACGAGGGATCGTCACGGCCAACGGCGAGAATAATGTCCATGTGCCGCATTGCATCCAGCCGCGCCGGATCGTGCTCGTTCTGGATGAAGTCGCAAGGGTTATTGAAATAGACATTCTCGTCAGAGTAGCCATTTGTAAAACGTTTGATGTCGTAGGAGCCGCTCAGGCCGATAACGCGGTCGACCAGTTGAGGGTGACGGAAAGCAAAATTGACGGCGTGATAAGCGCCGAAGCTGGTACCGGTAGAAATCAGGTAAGGATTAGGGTTAAGCTGGATGGTGAACGGCAGGACTTCGTTCAGAAGGTAGTTATCATACTGCGTCTGCCTCCAGGCGCGTTCAGCGGGAGGACGCCATTTTGCGTACCAGCTTTCGGCGTCAACGCTATCAACACAAAATAGCTGAATGTGGCCTTGCTCCAGCTGATCGCTGAGCGCTGCAACCATGCCGAAATCTTCCCACTGGAAGAAACGACCCATGGAGGTAGGAAAAACCAGGACGCGAGCGCCAGCATGACCAAAAACTAGCATTTCCATGTCTCGCTCGAGGGAGGGACTATACCAACGATGATATTCACGATTCATTAAAAAATACACTCACATCCGGCTCCGAATGAGCCGTTTATATACACTGCGGGGCGGATAGATTCGGCCGCGCACTAACCAGATCACGCGACCTTGAGTGATCGGGGACAGTCAGTAAGCAAGCAAATAGCATAGAAAAAGAGCCAGTGGATTAGTTAATATCCAGGCAAAATCATATCACGTGGCTTGTTGGGATGTCAACGAGCGAGACGAGGAGTGCTTCAAGGTGCACTGGTCCCTTCTTCAAACCCGAAAAGCGCGGATTGGGCTTTCCTTATGAGGTAAGCGCTCTGCGGCAATGTCAGGTACTTTCCGTCTACTTGCTGCCTGCTCATGCGATATTCTCTTGCGTGTTCTTCTGACCAGAAGAAGAGTGAGTTCTGTCAGTAATCATGGATGATGTCCGGGTCCTCGAAATGCTCCCAGTCAATCTGGGGCACGAACAAGAGTGGAAGCGCGTCGCTTCCCTTGATGCTCCAGTTTAACTCACTGTCCAATGTGAGGTGAAGAGCTTGACTGCAATGGGCACAGGCAGTTTCGATCTCGACAGCGAGTCTTTCGCCACGTAGACGCCCTTGCACGAAAGGCGTTGCAAATGCATCTTCTGCTCAAGCGGCAAATGTTTGCTCTCCATTACTGAAATACAAACGATGAGGTGTCCTGTCAGAAGTTACCGGAAATGCCCAGCTAACCTCTCCGGCGTTGTTGCGAACCAGGAAAAACAGGTTCTTGTGGAGATCTGCAAGAATTGTGGTGATCCTGCTAAGAGGGAGGTTTACTCCTTGTGAGATGTCTTCTGGACTCAAAGGTTTCCCGTGATTGCGGGGCAGCTCACGTACTACGAAGTTGCGTACAAGGTGATGGTCACCTGTCATGAAGCTAAGCATTGCTGCCGTGTGGTGTTGTGAACTGGCAAGATGCTTCCTCCAAACCTCTGCAGGCACTTCGAGAAAGTTTCCTTACTAAAGGGAGTTTTGTTATCAAAAGCATGCAGGGTCATTCCTTCGAGCAGATCGCCGAGGGAAATATCGAAATATTCTGCGAGCGCTTTGAGAACCTTTAGCATGCGCTTTTCCATTCTTACGCCAATCTGAACGCGCTCGATTGGAATGTTACTATCTAATGCATGAGGATTTTCTTCGAGCTTCATGGATGACCTTTCCTCCTTGTTTATTCTGAAATGCATAGATCTGTATGTGATGAGAGTAACATTGTACCTATGTAACATTATAGTATAGTTACTAGAAGAAAATCAACCGATAACGAAGAAGGAAGCATCAAGATTTTTGTGTTTTGAAAGCCATTTTTGTTGACACCTTTGGAGGAAGAAGTACGTATGATGAGTGGTGGAGAGGAAGGCGTCTTGTTGAGAATAGGTGGAGATGAACCACCTTTGAGTCTATTTTGAGTTTATAGAGACAAGGAGGGTACGAAATGCTTTGGTATTGTGCTTTCACCTGGTATCCAGGCACCACCCGCAGACAGGTGGCCCAGCGGTTGATTCAACAGCATGAGAAAGGTGCGCATAACAGCCAACAAATTCGCGAGTGGTATGACCTGGCAGGGGGTGGCTCAGGTTTCTTAGTGATCGAGACAAATTCCCCCCAGGAACTGACGGCTATGCTCCAGCCGTACATGGATCTGATGAGTTGGGATGTCCGAGCCGTTTATCC
>WNFI01674748.1_pt1 | contig 17432 bp, 15 predicted proteins | sample 5400471 | NCBI WGS metagenome assembly WNFI01 (sample SAMN13153348, study PRJNA577476) | soil metagenome | isolation source: 100 cm saprolite on Douglas fir-dominated hillslope | place: USA:California | collected 2013-09-17 | reverse complement strand
CGTTACAGGGCATCGAAGGGATAATGACCTGGGATGTATCGTCAAAGATCACTACCGAGACATAGTCTGTCGGCTCCAGGCGGTCGATGACCATTTTGACCGCCTCTTTGACGTTTTTCAGCTTGGCACCTTTCATGGAGCCAGAGTGGTCGAGGACAAGGGCGAAGTTGAGCGGCATACGGACCTGTGCCATCATTTCTGTTGGCTTCATTTCAACGAGTACGTATGCGAGCTGGCTTCCGCCAGTTACTGGCATGAAGTCCTTGCCGACCTGGTGCGTTAAAATTACCTCACCGGGCATATCTACGCAGCTCCTTTCATATCTTGGCTGACTAAGTATATCATAATCGTATTTATTACGCCTCTTCAACTATTTTTACAGCGAGGTGATATAGGCACCCCCGCGCTCCGGCAGGCCATCTAGCGCACAAAGACGATGACGGCGCTGACGTTATCTTCGCCGCCGTTGGCATTGGCTGCGTCGATGAGTTGTGTGCAGGCAGTCTGCGGGTCCGGCGCGCTATTGAGAATGCTCTCTATTTGCGGATTGCGTACCATTTCCCACAAACCATCTGAGCAACTGATCAGGATGTCACCGGGCAGCAACTGTTGCTTGAAAATGTCGATTTGCACGTTGGGTTTGTCGCCCAGGCTGCGGAAAATCTGACTGCGCTGCGGGTGTGTATAGACATCATCCGGCTCGATCAGACCGCCCGCGACCAGTTGTCCGACCAGCGAATGGTCGGTGGTGAGCTGGTAGATCTGGCCACCGCGCACCATATAGGTCCGGCTATCTCCCACATTGACTATGTAGGCGTGTTCGCCAGCGATCATATAGCCGGTGAGTGTTGAACCCATATCGGTCTTATCCTGCTGGTTTTTCTGGCACAGGGCCAGATTGGCCTCTTCAATGGTATTGCGCAGCAGACCAACCAGATCGTCCTCATCAAGCGGCTCGGCTGTTTTGCCGTCTTTCTCGGTTTGCAGCGGCGTGCCCAGCAGTTCGCGCGTCATACGTTCGGCGATCGAGTTGATCGCCATGCGGCTGGCGAGCTGGCCGTTGTCGTGTCCACCCATACCGTCGGCGACGATGAAAACACCAGCAGGCGTGGAATTGGACTCGTGCATGCGCTGCAATTGCAAGAGCAGCGTGCTATCCTCATTTGGATCGCTACGCCGCACATCTCCGGCATCAGAATTGCTGGCCGCTAGCAGTTGCACGCCATTGGGAAATGAACTCTGGTTCAGCGATGGCTGTTCCACGGCATAGGTGCGGCCCTGATCCATAAAAGTGTTGACGATTGCTCCTTGCAGTACATTAGCATCGGCAGCGGTACTGCCCTCAGCAGGATATTCGTGCAAGATGTACAGCACATCAAGCATGCCAGCGCCGCAATCGTCGCAAAATTCATTCCCCTCGGCATTCTGCTCCGAGCCACAGTTCCAGCAGCGCTGATAGCCCTGGTGGTCAGTGACTTGATAGATGTGCTCTTCAGGACTTTCGTGAAGCACCTGGGTTATTTCGTAACGCCCAATGAGTTTCTCGCCGACGGTCAGGGGAGCGAACTCGTCATTCGACGTGCCTGCTTGCTGCTCTGCCCCTGTTTGAGGCGTTTCATCGCTTGATACAGGCTGATCGGTCATAGGTTGCCTGTCCTCCTTCTGCTCTGCATTCTCTTCTAACGTGGCTTCCTTTCCAAGCAAGCTACTAGAAACACCGCTCAAGGTGTTTGCTTGCGCGGAGTAAGAAGCGGAAACGGGCGTGGAATCAAATGCAGGCGTCCCCTGCTCATCCTCGTCCAGCACCGCTTTGCCTTCTGGCTGCTGCTCCGACGCGCCGTGCATCAGCATGGTTGGCTGATCCGCCAGCGGGCTGATGTTCTCCTCAGCGGTTGGCAGATTGTTGCCGTTCGGCATGCTGATCGTCGGTTGATCCGCGGGATGCCCGGCCCCGGCCAGGCTCTGCTCGTTCTCCCCGGCCGGTGCACTCTGGCTCAATCCCTCATCGTTCTGCTTCCAGAAACGACTGCGATACGCCATGACCTTCTCAGGTGAGAGAATCAGCGTGGGTGCCAGCGCGGGATCTTCCTGACCGTTAATCTGGTTCTCAGCGGCCAGCGCGGGACCTTCCTGGCTGCTGGACTGGCTCTCGGCAGCAGGCTGTGCCTCAAAGGGCAACGATGCCGCCGCCTTTTGCTCAGGAACTGGTGACGGGCTGGCAGGCTGCTCAGGTGCGGCAGAAACGCTCACCTGCTCAGGCGTCCTGGCCTGTTCGGGGTGAAGTGACTGTCCGCAGCTTTTGCAGAACTTAGCATCTTCACGGTTTGGCGCATTACACGACGGACAGAACATAGCTGCCCTCCTTTATGATTTCTGAATAGATTACAATTGCTTTTGTAAACGTGTGGCTTCGTTGTTGCTCGGATTAATCATCAGCGATTGGCGTACCATCTGGCGCGCTTCGGCCTTTTTGTTGGTCTTCACATAACACGTGGCCATCGCGCTATAGATTTCATCCGCGTCGGGATTGGACTGGCGGCCCTGTTCTAAAGCGCTCAGGGCAACTTTCCACTCGCGGGCTTTCATATGCGCGCGTCCCAGTTCATACCAGCCTTCCCACATCTGCGGTTCGATTTGCGTGGCCTGCCGCAAAACATTAATCGCGTTGGCAGCCTGGTTCATCTTGAGATAGAGCTTGCCCAGGGCGGCCAGGATCAGCGCGTGGTTGGGATTGAGCTTGAGGCCCTCCAGAAAATAGGCCTCGCCCTCCAGATTATAGCCTTGATCCATCGCCACGCGGCCAAGCTGAAAGTAGACAGCGGCATCGCGCGGCGTGAGCTGCTGAACTTTCTTAAAAGCCGTACTGGCCTGATCATAGAGTTCAAGCTCATAGTACGACATGCCGAGCTGGAAGTACGCATCCACCGCGTTCGCCTTGATCTGCACAGCCTGCTCAAACTGCTCAATGGCCAGCGTCAGGTTCTCGCGATAGAGTGCCTGATCAGCTGGCTTACGGTCGTAGGCATACTGGCGATAGGCGCGGCCCAGGCCGTAGGAAATCTCGTAGCTGGGCTGACCCGGCACAAGAGCGTGCTTGAATTGAGCAATGGCCTCAGCGTATTTCTTGGTGTTCAGGTTCAGCAAGCCCTGGCGATACGCGCTCTGCGGCGCTGGAGCTTGAGCGATAATCGGCGTTCCAAGTGGGCGGGCCTGGATCGGCTGGCGAGCCACTGGCCGCGCCTGGATGCTTGATCCCTGTACGGGACGCGCGCGCAGCGGTTGGCGGCTGACCTGTGGCGGGGGTACAGCTCGCGCACCCGGATTCAGCGGCTGGCCATCGCGCTTACAGAATTTCGCGCCAGGCCGGTTGGCATATCCACATTTTGGACAAATCGTAGTGGCTGGCATGATGGGCGTGGGCTGTGCAGGCACCATGATCGTGCTATTGGGCGACATGGCGGGGATCTGCACCGTGACTGGTGCGACCACTGTGCCCGTGGGCAAACACTGGCCCAAGGCGATGCCAGACCGTGCGTCCGGCGACCTGGATCGTGCGCAGGCGCGGCACTTTGCTCAGAATACTGCCGGGCGCGGGCGTCTGGATCGGTTCCGGCTCGTGATTGGTCAGCAGATGGTACATCGTCGCGCCCAACGAATAAATATCCGAGCGGGCGTCAGTCTGCACCAGGCGACCAGGATTTTGCGCGGAACGGCGCTGGCCTGGTGACGTAATCGAGCCAAGGTGTTCGGGTGAAGCGTAGGAGATCGTGCCAAGGTTCTCCGTGTTGGTGCGTTTATTAGGATCAAAGCGGCGCGCGATACCAAAATCGATCAACTGCACATTGTCGTCGGGAGTGACCATAATGTTGCCCGGTTTAAGGTCGCGCAGAATAATTGGCGGGATACGCGAGTGGATATAGCTCAAGGCCTCGCAGACCTGCATCATCCACTTCACCACCTTCTCTTCAGGCAGTGGCGCGTTCGTATCCTCCAGCACCTTTTCCAGGCTCTTGCCGGGTACAAACTCCATCAGGAAGTAGTAGTTGCCCCGTTCCTGGAAGCTCACACCCAGTGACGGGATACGTGGGTTCTTAAGATCGTAGAGCAGGTCAATTTCTTTATTGAAGCGCTCAATGGCAGATTTGCGTTCGTCCTCGGGGGTGTTCGGATTGATTAATAACTCTTTCACGGCCCAGAAACGGCCCGGTCTATCGGTCTGTTCAACTTTATAAACCGTTCCCATTCCCCCTTCCCCGAGCACCTGCACAATTTTAAATTTTCTATCGAGAATAGTCCCTATCGCGAGCGGCATAGAGCAATAATCCTTACTGGCTTAGCGTATCTGCACAACCACAGCGCTGATATTATCCTCGCCACCGTTGGCATTGGCCAGATCTATTAATGTGTCACAAATTTTGTCGGCATTCTCCTGCCCAGTCAGAGTCTTGAGCAAGAGAGGCGGGCGCACCATCTCCCACAGTCCATCAGAGCAGAGCAGCAGTGTATCGCCCGTTTGCAGTGTCTCGTGGAAGACATCCGGGTCGACGTGCTTATGTCCGGCTCCCAAGGAATGGTAGATGAGATTACGATGGGGATGGGTATAGACATCGTCTGGATCGATCTGGCGCGTCTCCACGAGCTTGGCGACTAGGGAATGATCCTTGGTCAGCGGCAGCAGTGCGCCCTGGCGCAACAGATAGGTTCGGCTGTCACCAATGTTGGCGATATGCGCCTGCCCATTGTGCACCAGCACCATCGTCACAGTGCAACCCAGGTTGTGCGCGCCCGGATGCTCTTCTCCATAGGTAAGAATAGCCTTATTGGCCTGGCGCACTGCGGCTTTAAGCTGATCTTCCATGCTTTTAGCCGTCGCCGTCTCAGGCAGCTTGCGCGTCTTGCCTCTGCCACCCTTTTTCTCCGGGTTCAGCGCAATCGTCGCGTCATCATCGGGCACGATACTGTTTAAGCGGATAGTTTCCTGCTCTGAAATGGGGGTCAGCCGTACGGTTGGCTGGTCATAGACAGGCACCAGGCCATTATCCGCAACCAGAGCGCAGGCGTTATCTTCGTTTTGCTCACGCTGTTGACCCACATCGGTTTTACAAGCGGCGGTCAGTTTAAATGACATAGCAGATCCCTCACAGACACGTTTTAACAGTCTTTAGTATGCCCAATATAGCATATCCCATACGGCATGACAAATTATACCAACCGGCTTGTCTGGCTAAGAGATTCCGGTGGCCATTCCTTCTCCACCTTCAACAGAGTGAACTATTTTGTATACGCGTCTGAGCGTGGAAAGTTGCAGATGACCTTGTGATTAGGCATCAAATAGGCAGAGAAAAACCGTGCCCACGCGCGGTTTTTCTCTGCCTATTTGATGCCTAATCTTTAGCGTTCTTGGCCGCCGCGTGTATCGTTTTTTGTGCGGGCGCGGAAGTACAGACGAATCCCCGTGCCCTTGAAGCCAAAGGCTGCGCGCAGTTGATTTTCCAGGTAGCGCTCATAGGAGAAGTGTAGCGCTTCGGGATTATTGACGAAGAAGACAAAGGTGGGTGGATTGACCCGCGTCTGCGTCGCGTAATAGATTTTGAGGGTTCTATTGCGGAACACCGTCGGGTTGTGATGGCGCACCGCGCTCTGCACGACCTCGTTGAGACGCGCCGTTGGAACGCGCAGGTAGCGCATATCGGCGATGCTCAAGACGGTCTCCAGCAACGATTGCACATGATAGCCGGTTTTGGCTGAGGCGAAAATCACCGGCGCGTAAGGAATGAACTTCAGGCCCTCCATGATAATGCGGCGGTAGCGCTCGGCGCTGGCAATCTCATCATCGGGATCGGGAAAAATTTCCTCGCGTTCGGCGCGATGCTGCTCCTGGGCCAGATCCCATTTGTTGATCACCACCACCACGCCCTTCGTACCATCTTGAATCTCTCCAGCGATGTGCGTATCTTGTGCGGCCAGACCCTCGCTGGCATCAATCACCAGCACAGCCACGTCACTCCGCTCAATAGCGCGGCTGGAACGCAGAACGCTATACTTCTCCACGCCAGGCCCCACACGGCCGCGGCGGCGAATGCCAGCGGTATCGATTAGCACCATCTTACGCTCCCCGAACGTAACCTCGGTATCAATGGCGTCGCGGGTCGTGCCCGGCACATCGCTCACGATCGCGCGCTGGAAACCCAGGATGGCATTGAGCAGCGAGGATTTGCCGACGTTCGGACGGCCCACAATGGCGATACGTGGACGCTCATCCTCTTCATCTTCGGCCATCTCCTCGGCTGGTGGCAGCTCTTCAACAATGCGGTCCAGCAGGTCGCCGGTTCCCACGCCCTGAAGCGAGGAGAGCACAATTGGCTCGCCCAGACCGAGCGTGTAGAACTCGACGGCATCCATACGGCGCTCGGCGTTATCTGCCTTGTTCGCGCCCAGGATGACTGGCTTCTCCGTGCGGCGCATCAGTTCCGCTACCTCTTCGTCGGCGGCAGTGATGCCCGAACCACCGGTATCGATCAGCGTAAACTCGCGTCCGTTCCAGTCTGTGTCGCCGTAGATGCGATCGCGGGTCGTGCCAGGCATATCTTCAACAATGGCGATGCGCTCGCCGATCATGCGATTAAAAAACGTGGATTTGCCAACGTTGGGGCGACCAACGATGGCGACAAGTGGCTTCATAAGTAACGACCCATCTACCTTTTTCCAAAAAAGCAAAAAACAAAAATCGCGGACGCTCGCCAATACGAGATCGGGAGCTATTATAGCACAAAATGGTTGATCTGCAAGAAGTTGCATGCAGTTTCAGTGCGAGATGTGGGCATGGCAGGCTCGGCCTGCCATGCCCACATCTCGCACTGAAATGTCTAGATTTACTGGAACAGTTCTGTTACCGAGCTGCCATCGTGGATGCGGCTAATCGCGCCAGCGAAAAGCTCAGCGACTGAAAGCACCGTCAGATTCTCCATCTGCTTCTGCTCGCCCAGCAGGATCGAATCGGTGATCACGATCTCCTTGATTGGTGCTGCTTTCAGGCGCTCAATAGCCGGTCCCGAAAGCACACCATGGGTAGCGCAGCAATAGACATCGAGCGCTCCGTGTTCGCGCACCACGCGTACGGCCTGGGTGAGCGAGCCAGCAGTGTCGATCTCATCATCGACGATCAAGGCGTTGCGGCCCTGGACATTGCCAATAATGCCCATCGCCTCAGTCAGGCCATCGTTGCCCAGACGGCGTTTTTCGACAATTGCCAGAGGAGCATTGAGACGGTCAGCCAGCTTGCGCGCCTTTTTTGCAAAGCCCTCATCGCAAGAGACAACCGTGAAGTCCGCCATTTCCATCTCCGTGAAGTAGCGACCCTGCAAAATTTGCGCGGTCAGTTCATCGACGGGGATATTAAAAAAGCCCTGGATCTGTCCGGCGTGCATATCCATGGTTAGCACACGATGAGCGCCTGCCACGGTAATGCAATCGGCAATCAGGCGAGCGGTAATCGGCACACGCGGCTGGTCCTTTTTATCGGTGCGTCCGTAGGCATAATAAGGAATCACCGCGGTAATGCGCGCGGCGGAAGCTCGTTTGAGCGCGTCGATCATAATCAACAGCTCCATAATCGAGCCGTTGACCGGGCTGCACATTGGCTGGATGACAAAGACATCGCGCCCACGCACATTATCATTAATTTTAACGAAAATATTCTCGTTGCTAAATTGAAAAACATCGGCGTCGCCAAGGGGAATACGCAAATGCTTGCAGATTGCGGCCGCCAGTGGCCTGTTTGCGTTCCCCGTAAAGACACTGAGATCGTCCATTCTACTCCTCCTGGTTCCAGGCATACATGATAACATAGTCTCCCGGAGAATGCAAAAGTTGAGATTAATTGGAGAGTGGGAGCACAAAATCCGTTGAGAAACCCGGAGCAAAAGCCTTGATTTGACCGGAGCTTGAATATCCTCTAAAATACCATCATAACCAGAGTGAAAGCTGAGGAGGGATGCATGCGAATTCGCAAAGCGGTATTACCGGTCGCGGGCCTGGGCACACGAGTGTTGCCAGCCAGCAAAGTAGTGCCGAAAGAATTGTTGCCACTCGTTGATAAACCAACCCTGCAATATATCGTTGAGGAAGCGGTCGCCGCTGGTATCGAGGAGATTATTTTCGTTACCAGCCGGAGTAAGCGGAGTATTGAAGATCACTTTGACGCTTTCCCCGATTTAGAGGCGATATTGGAGAGAAAAGGGAAGAAAAACGAGCTAGAAGAGTTGCACCGGATTGAAAAAATGGCCTCGTATGTCTCGGTGCGCCAGGCGCAGCCGTTGGGTTTAGGGCACGCAATTCTTTGCGCAAAAGATCTGGTGGGCGACGAGCCGTTTGTAGTGATGCTGGGTGACAACCTTGTGGCTCCTGAGACGCCCTGCCTACCGCGCATGGTCGAACTGCACGAGCGCTATGGGAGTTCGGTACTATCGCTGTTTGCTTGCCCGCCGGAACAGATCTCTGCGTTCGGTGTTGCGGCGGTCGAGGATGTCGCAGACGATGCGGTCAAAGTCAACTTCCTGGTTGAGAAGCCGAAACGGGAAGAGGCTCCTTCCAATCTGGCGGTTGACGGGCGCTATGTGCTGACCCCTGACATTTTTGCTCTCATAGAAGAAACCAGGCCGGGTGCCGGGGGCGAGATTCAGATCACGGACGCCATCCAGATGCAGGCCGCAGCCGGGCACTGTTATGGCCTGCGCTTCAGCGGGGTGCGCTACGATACAGGAACTCCACTGGGGTATCTGACTAGCTCGATTGCCTACGGACTCAAACGGCCCGAGATCGCTTCCGGGCTGCGCGAGTATATGCGCCAGGTGCTAGAAGAGGAATAAAGTATGAAGGAGTGCTGGCAGCTTCAACCAATCTGCCAGCGCTCCTTCATACTTTATTGTGCGCCGCCCGCAGGCACCACCAGGTTGCCTTCACTACCACAGCTGGTAAAGTGCAGGCCATCGCTCTGTTGTGCCAGGCCTGTACACGTATAGCTCGCTATCGTTTTTGCCGGGCGAGGCATGACTTGCTGCTGGAGGGCGTCGGTAATCACGCACTGGCCGTTCTGGCTCTGCAGCGAGAAGGTATGGATGTTCGCAGTATCCACGCTCGCCTGGAAGTAGGTAAGTGTCGCGGTATGGCATCCTTGATACGCCTGCCAGAAACAATCTTCGGTGCTTTTCGCGTGATTCTGGTCGGCTGGTACCACCATGAGCCGCATGGTATGCACAGCTCCACAATTCTGGGCAGCCGATGTTTTTGTCGCGGTCGCTGTGCTCCCTGAGCCACCGCTGCCAGTTGTCGTCCCCACGGTGTTTGTGCCACAGGCAGCCAGGAGCATCAGCAAAAGCGCCAGGCCGATTGCTAAAAAGTGCCGCTGCTTCATATATATCCGCGTCGATTTCATGCTCTCTTCTCCTGCTACTATATCTCTGCTCGTCAGAATGCCTGGATTTCCCCGGACACCTCTGTTCTGTAGATATGGACGGATAGGACCAGCCAAAAGTTCCCGACGGTGGCCCCTCTTGTGAAAGTTGGGCAAAGCGGCTAAGATATGCCTGAAAGTTCCACTATTTTCCCCTGGGAAAAGAACACACTTGCGAGAGACACCGCTTGCTTCGGCGCGGTTTGGGAGTGAGAAATGCTACCAGTATTTGTAAATCTTCATTTTATCAACATGATCCTGGTGCTGGCAACCAGCACGATCACGGGTATCTGGGGCCTGGTTCTCTTTTTTCAGAAGAAACAGATCATCAACCAGCCCTGGAAAATTGCGCTGATCGTCACTGCTATTGTCGGATTGATCCAGGGTTTGCTGGGCGTCGGGCTGCTGCTGCTCGGCCAGAAGCCAGATGGGGGCACTGGTCTCTATTATCTGCACTATGTATATGGCGCGATCGTCATTTTCGCCATTCCAGTGGCTTATACCTATATCGGCAAAGATGTGCGCAGGGCCATTCTGATTTTGAGTATCGCAGCCTTTATTATCGCCGCCGCTGCCGCGCGCGCGATGATGACTGGTCTGGGCATTGGCCAGTAAGCTACCATATCATTTGTTTGGGGGAGAGAGGAATTGAGAGCATCATTTATCCATATCGCTGATACTCATTTGGGCTATGAGCAGTACGGCGTGCGCGAACGTTTCAACGATTTTAGTCGCGCCTTCTGGGATATTATGCAGGAGGCCGCCGAGCGTCCAGTCGATTTTGTAGTGATCGCGGGCGATCTATTTAATAAACGCGCAATTGACGCGCTGACGCTGCTGCACGCAATTACGGGTCTGGAGATGCTCAAAAGCAAAGGTATCCCGGTCATTGCTATCGAGGGCAACCACGATCGCAGCTATTACCGCGAGGGCACCTCCTGGCTGCAATTCCTCTGTCACCAGCGCTACCTGATCCTGCTTGATCCGCGCATGCAGGATGGAGCGCCACTGCTGGAATCCTGGAACCCGGCCAATATGCTGGGTACGCATGTTGATCTGCTCGGCGGGAAGCTGCGCGTCTACGGCCTGAAGTGGCAGGGCGCGGCCACGCTCCGTAGTATGGAGGGCTTGACGAAAGCTCTAGTGGAGGCCCACGAGGAGGAGCAGGCAGCAGGAGTGGAGTATCGCCTGCTGATGATGCATACCGGTGTGGATGGCATCGTGCCGCGCCTGGCAGGGTTGCCCACGCAGAGCCAGTTCGAGCCGATGAAAAGGTACATTGACTATCTTGCCCTCGGCCATGTCCACAAGCCCTTTGAGATTGGCGACTGGATCTACAATCCCGGCTCCACGGAAACCTGTGGCGCGGAAGAGGCGGCCTGGGAGGATCGCGGCTATTATTACGTCGAGGTTGATACTGAGGTATCCGAGCGTGTTTCTGATCCAGAGATCCGTGAGAAGCGCCATCGCGCCACACATCTGACCAGCAAACGCCGTCCCTTTGTGCGCCACGAACTGCGTGTCGACGGCTTAAACGAACCCAACGAGCTTTACGCGCGCCTGGAAACATACTGCCAGCGCGAGGGACCGCGCCACCAGAACGACCAGGTACGCCCTCTGGTCCAGATCCAACTGATTGGCACCCTGGCCTTCGATGCCAGTTCACTCGACTCCACTCATATGGAAGAACTCGTGCGCAGTGCTTTCAAGCCGCTGTACGTGCGCATCGACAACAACACCAACGATCGCGACTATTTGCCTGAGAACAGCGATCTCGATGGGCGCGACCGCTCGACCTGGCACGAACTGGAGCGCCACATCTTCGAGGAGCTTGTGGCCCGCGACAATCGCTATCTTCCTGCCCGCGAGCATTGGGGCGGCGTGCTGGCTCAGCTCAAGGAAATGGCCCTGGAAAAACAAGATCCCGCGCTGATCGCGCAGTTCTTGCGCGAAAAACGCGAAGCGCTGCTGGAAAATTGAAGAGGCATGGTATTCTATTCTTCCCAGGAATGCTACACACTCAACTTATGACAGTTCCTTCGTCCAGCCTCGCTTCTCTTGCGCACTTACAGAAAGATAGTCTATACTTTTGTAAGCAAGTCGTCAATCGCTCGCGCTTTGTTGGTTGCATATGTGCGCTCCTTGTGTCTCGCACCAGGGAGAAGCGCGTGTTGCTCAGAAGGGATTTTCATGTATGTCTGCAAATGGAACTGCAGCGCCCCGCTTAGACGCGCACCTGGGCAAATTTTCGCAGGCTAGCACCTTTGTGCTGGCGGGACTAGCTTTTATGCTTAATCAGCCAGTTATCGTCCTGATCACCGCACTTATTCTCGCGCTATCGGCGCTGGTTCCGGCAATCGGCCCATACCGCCTGATTTATCGCTATATCCTGGTGCCTTTGCATCTCTTGCGCCCGAAGATAGTCGAGGATGATCCGGCGCCCCATCGTTTCGCGCAGGGCGTAGGGACCATCTTTTTGCTGGCCTCTACGCTGGTGCTCTTTTTGAGCCACGCCACTATTCTGGGTTGGACACTTGATCTCATCGTCTTTGCTCTCTCTGGCCTCAATCTGTTCGTGGGCTTTTGCGCGGGCTGCTTTGTCTACTATCACCTTGGTCGCCTGGGTATCACGCCCCGCGTGCGCTACGAGGGCAGTTTTCATTGGCGGGGAGTCTAGATGCATATGTCTGATGCGTTGATCCGCCTGGGTATCCTGATTCTGGTTATTCTCTCCATCGTCGCGCTTGTCCAGCTTGGGCGTCTTTTCATCGCGCGCCAACGCAAACTTGCCCTGGCTGCCGCCCCGCTGTCAGACTCGCTTGACGAAAATATCGTACTGTCGCAGGGAAAGGTGCATGTCCTGGCCTTTAGCAGCGCCGATTGCACCCAATGCCACACTCTGCAACAGCCAACCCTACGCCGCTTACAGGCATTGCGGCGTGAAGAGATCGACGTGGTAGAAATCGACGCGCCATCCTCGCCCACTCTGGCTAAACGTTACCGCATTCTGACCGTACCCAGTACCGTGGTACTCAACGCGGCGGGAGAAGCATACGCGGTGAATTATGGATTTGCAAATGTTGCCAAACTACAACAGCAAATCGATGCTGTTCTGACAACGTCTTAATAATAAAGACTCAATATGAGGAAATGGTGTAGAACGGCCGGCCGTTCTACACCATTTCCTCATATTGAGTCTTTATACACCCTTCTTCGAGGATTTCACATCCGCGGCCTTGTACCAGCAGTGATCGCATTTCTCGCGAATCGAGGCGCCCAGGCCATCGGCGGCCGATGGCCTGGGTACGCTCTCTGGTTCAGGTTCGCTAAGCGATTGCGTGTAGAGCGGATGGCCCTCAGAGGTCAGGCAGCGTCCGGTTTCCAGATCGAACTGCCAGCCATGCATCGTGCAGGTCAGTACGCCGTTCTCAATTTTTGCAAAGCGCGTCAGGTCGGCCTTGAGATGCGGACAGCGGCGCTGAATGCGATAGCCGTGGCTCTCCCAGAGCTGCTTATCCGATGATTTCTCGGCATAATAGCCCTCGGCATACTGTAAACGTTCGGGCGAAAGGCATTTGAAGAAATTGTACACGTACTCGTTATAAGCGCCCTTGCGTTCGGCCTCAAAGCGGCAGGAGAGGAAGATCTGGTTGATCCAGTCCTCTTCGTGGTGAATGATACAGTATTCGAGCAGCGCGTGGTCAATGTGGAAGCGATAATCCCACTCCTCATCCTGCCAGGCGTAGACCTTGCGTGTGTGAAAGTCCAGCACGATCTGTTGCACATCACAATCGATCAGCACGCGGCCATTCACGCCCACAGCGGTCATGTCGGCCTGCTCTAATAGCGGCTCAAACCACTCCTTCAGGCTGACCAGGATATCAACCTGACCACGCGGCCACGCGGCTTTTTGCGCCTGGATAAAGGGCATCTGGCGCTCGCGATACGCTTCCAGATAGGCGCGCTTGTCGCTGAAAATCGCCGCGACCTCGTGCTCTGGCAAAGGATGCTGTGTCTTGAAGGAGCCCTTCGTGATCGTTGCCACGGTGCCGGAGATCATCAAGCGACCGTTGTCCTGGCAGTGCTCCTGCATGTATTCGATAAAGCAATGCTGATCCGGGAAGGTATTGGCCGGATCGCGGTCGAAATCGTTGAAAGTAAAAAGATGATCATCCAGGAAGCACGGCGGGCCAGCGGAGGGCACCACAAAAGTCGCGTCGATCTCCTTGATATAGCGCAGGGCACGCGACATTTCGTTCTCACGCTTCTTGCGGCCCAGTGCCTGGAGCATCTTTTCGGGATACTGGTAAACCATCGGGTACCAGATCGCGCCGGAGAACTGCACGAAATGCGCGTCGTAGGGACCATGGTGATTCAGCAGATCGATGTCCATGGGGCGCGAATCGTTCTGGTTGAAGATGCGTGTCTCGCCATCATCGACCATCAGCCCGGAGTCGCCAAGCGGGCCATCAATAGGCGCGGTCATCGCCATGATCATCAGGCGCAGCCCATCGACCTCGGCCACCTGGCCATTGGTGGTGTGAATAAACTTCGTAAAGCCCAGCTCACGCAGTGCCCTTTCCAGCAGATCGATCGGATAATCGGGGAGCAGCACCGCCGTCTCCTTCGAGACGTAATCGCGCAGAAACTGAGGATCGTAGTGATCGTGATGCAGATGCGAAACGTAGAGATAAGTAGGATTGCTCAGTTTCGTGCGATCAACCTTTTCATTGCTAGGGAAAGGGAACCACGAAGCAAAGTACGCTGGATTGAACCAGGGGTCGCAGAGAATACTGCCGTGTCGCGTTTCAATATAGATACCGGCCTGGCCGAGAAATGTAATCTCCAAAGAGAGGCTCCTTTAGCTTTTCCAACGCATTGGATACGTGTAATATTTGCTATGTTTAGTATAGGATATCGCAAACAGAACATTTTCTTCGATGTAATCATATCCAAGGGACGCTCTATCGTCAAGACACTGGGAAACATGCCCTCTTTTGAGCATCACCGCCAACCCTACCCCACCCCAAAAGGATTAAAACAATATGAAATATGTTTGACATTGAAACGGGGATGATGGTGAGGATACTTCGCGCCCTTCTCAGGATTTTGCGCGCCGACGATGAAATAACAGCCAGGCACGCTTTCCAGGAAGAAGGCCATATCGTCGCTGCCAGCCGTCATGACCTCTTCGCCGGTATCGACCGCGTCAGCGCCTACGGCTGCCTCGGCGGCGCGGCGCACAGCCTCGGTCATGGTGGGATCGTTGACGCAGGGCGGGCAGCCATCGATGAAGTTGACCTCGCAGCTCGCGTTCATCGCGGTGGCAATGCCCTGGGCCAGTTCGGTGATGCGGCGCACCAGCCTCTCGCGGTGCTCCACCGTGTAGGCGCGCATCGTGCCCTGCATTTCCGCGATTTCGGGAATGATATTAAAAGCACTGCCGGCCTCAATCTTGCCAATTGTAATCACCGCGGGACTGAACGGCGAGGTTTCGCGGCTGATCAGCGTTTGCAGCGCGGTGGTGATTTGTGCTGCCACGACGATTGGATCGATAGTGGTATCGGGCATGGCCGCGTGCCCACCCTTGCCGTGAATCTTCAGGATAAAGCGGTCGGCGCTGGCGAAAGTTGGGCCAGAGCGCACGCCGACGCGCCCCAGGGGATAGTGACTGAAGAGGTGCAGGCCAATAATATTATCGACGCCTTCCAGCGCGCCATCTTTGACCATTGGCTCAGCGCCGCCGATCACCTCTTCGGCGGGTTGGAAGACAAAGGCCACATTGCCGCTCAGTTCCGCGCGGCGTTTGCTCAAAATATCGGCTACGGTCAGCAGGATCGAGGTGTGGCCATCGTGCCCACAGGCGTGCATCTTGCCGTCGATAGTCGAGCGGTAGTCGATCTCGTTTAGCTCGTGGATAGGCAGCGCGTCCATATCGGCGCGAATGGCCAGGGTTTTCGCGTTCGACCCGGCCTTGCCACCTTTCAGCGTACCGACCACGCCAGTCTTCGCCACACCCGTACGCACATCCAGACCGAGCGCGCGCAGGCGACCGGCCACAATGCCAGAGGTGCGTGTCTCTTCAAACGCCAATTCGGGATGCTCGTGCAGATCGCGGCGCATGGCGACCATATCGGGTACCAGTTCATCAATCTCGGATTTCAGACGGTCAATGTTGGACATGAGGGCCTCCTGATTGCTCACGAAAAAGAGACGTCGTAATGTCTCTTGTGGATGTCGATTTCTTTGGTATTGTAGCACAATGAGAATCGTTGCTTGCCTTGTTAAATCTTCTGTCCTCTTTGATCATTACGTTTTATAAAGAACCCATCTCTCTTTATGGAATATGAAAAAGGTAGCAAGTATGTTACTTGTGCTTGTCGAAGACGGTCTGCTCCACAGTTACGCTGCGGTCGTGCGCTTTCAGTTGCAACATGCTGGCCAGCAGTACTCTGCATATGGCTTGACCAGTGTCTTTACCTATCCTACCTCTCGCGAGAAAGGATATGGTCAGCAGGTCGTACATGCGGCGACGAACTTTATCCGTAGGAGTGGAGTTGATATTGGCTTTTTGCTCACCAGGCCAGCATTGGAACAGTTCTACGCGAAGAGTGGGTGGGAGGCGATCATGAGTGCACCCCTCATAGGGGTATCTGGGGAGGCTCAGGAAGCGTTTTCCGCCTTTAGGATGATGTTCTTCTTATCAGAGAAAGGCCAAGCAGAACGATCTACCTTTGAGACGCAACCGCTCTTTGTGTATCGGGAATGGAGCCTTTAATTGAGCGGACGTTTCATCGCTCCAATCGCTTCGCAAAGCGCGTCTTCTTGTAGAGATCAGCAACAGGAAAACGTACACCCAGGCTGATTAGCTCTATATAGTCTTCCAGGGTAAGCAGATAGATGGTCCAGCGGCTATTGCTTTCGCGCCGATAGAGTTGCGCTTTCGGAGCCTTTGTTTCCACTAATAAAAACTCGCGCAACGTTGGATATTCCTGATAAAGTCCCGCTTTTATTCCTCGGTCGCGCGCTGTTGTACCTGGAGAGAGCACTTCTGCCACGAACGACGGATATTGGAGCATTTTCAAGTCTTCCTCTTCGGAACGCTCATCGCTATCTCGCGGATCGCAACTCGCGGTCACATCGGGACAAACATAGCGCTCTTCCGACATCTGGAAACAGGCATCTGAGTTGTAGACGACACAAGGACTGTCGTCCAGTAGAGTTTCAAGAATATGGGAGAGGTTGGTGCCAATACGAGAATGTCTGACTGTTCCGCCCGTCATCATATACACCTCACCATCGATGTACTCGTAGCGATGGTCAGGATCACTCTCTCTTAATTTGAGAAACTCTTCGACGCTCATGTTAGAGTCCTTACGTGCCATTGCCATAGTGTTCTCCTTCCCTGGACTACATAACCACCCAAAATGTTGCTTTAAAACACCAACTCAATTATACCATAGCGAAGCCGTTTTCCAGGCAAATGACTTTGAGGACAAGAAACGGATAGCGTTTACCCCCGCTTTCGCTTATCATATGGATAGAGATTTGAGCGAGTAACGATACGAAAGTCAGGCAGAGCGATGTACGAAGAAGCATACTGGCAGGCGGTTATGGAGCGGGATAGGGAGGCCAATGGCAGATTTGTCTATGGCGTGCGTTCGACGGGGATCTATTGTAAACCGTCGTGCCCTTCGCGCAAACCACGGCGCGAGCAGGTGGTCTTTTTCACAGAACCGGCGACGGCTGAGCAGGCGGGTTTCCGGGCGTGTCGGCGTTGTCAGCCGCAAGAGGGCGCGAACGATGCGCCGGTTGAGTTGGTCCAGCGGGCCTGTCGCTATATTGAGCAACATCTGGACGAAAAGGTGAGTCTGGAGCAGTTGGGCGCGGAACTGGGATTGAGCCAGGCTTACGCGCAACGTCTTTTTAAACGTGTGATGGGCATTTCGCCGCGCCAGTACGCTGAGGCGCAACGTCTGGA
>WNFI01193573.1_pt1 | contig 17438 bp, 22 predicted proteins | sample 5400471 | NCBI WGS metagenome assembly WNFI01 (sample SAMN13153348, study PRJNA577476) | soil metagenome | isolation source: 100 cm saprolite on Douglas fir-dominated hillslope | place: USA:California | collected 2013-09-17 | reverse complement strand
CCTGAGTTGGACATCGTCTTCAAATGATCGTAATTACACTCTCTCGACTGGTGCTCGACCCTCCTTCGGCATCCTCGGCCTTACTCTCAACTCCGCCGCGCTGCTATTGGTGCTCTATGTCACTAGTCACCAGTTCAGATACAGTATTTGTCATCCGTCTGCATCTTCCACTCATATTCACCACTATCCCCAAAACTACCACCGTGACTTATAGTTAACCTGCTGCATGGAGTGCATGTTAGACAGTAGATTTGGCTATGCCCGTGAGACCAGCTCTTTGGTGTGAGTCGGCACAACCAAGGGCGCAATCTCGGTAGAGCATAGCGAATGTTCATTTCATTTCCTTATTTCTATGACTATCCATTAGGAAACGAGCAAATGAAGGGTCCGTTAATGAAATATCATGATGGAAATCGATTTTTGGGGATACAACATATACTGGATGATATCCGAGGAAGACAAGGACGAGTGCCAACCCAGATGGATAACAAGGACCGTCGGAACTCATTACAAGGTGCGCTTGTACTGCCCTCCAAGGAGGCGCTGTAGCCGACGCTTGAAACCTCCTTTCGACCGATTATTGTTTGAATTCGACGAACATGACGTGCATCGTAGCCCAATACTGTATGGCACTACGTAAGCCGACACGACTTCCTGTGAAGGAACCGCGGGAATATACGCCTCGGATAAGGGACTTGCATGCATGATTGCAGGGATGGAGATTGAAGGAGGCTGGGGTAAACACATGGATGGAGAAGGGTGGGGTGGAGACAGGGCTGAAGAAAACTGAGGTAGATACAGGGCTGAAGACGGCTGAGGGAGAAATGATTGAGATGATGACGGGCAATGTAAAGGCTCGTGTGAGAATGACTGAAATAGACAGAGAGATGATGACGGAGCAGCATCGAATTGAAGTTGAACCATCACCGGAGAACCGACCTGATTAACAGGAGTTACGATGGGTGATGCCATATTAGATGTGGGTATAACAAGCAACGAATTGTAAGACATCATTGTGGGGAATGTGATATGAGACTAGATGTGTGTTGCGAGAGCTGCGTACGTAGACTTCAAAGCGCGGTGAGCACGCTTTTATTTCTCGAGACCCATCATGATCATGAGATATGGACAACACATACAAAGACGTCCGCGAAAAAGACGTCCGCGAACAAGACGGACAAATTGAGACTACCGTGCATTGCATGCACTGCATGCACTGTGCATCGCCACACGCTTACAAGGTCCGCCCTTTATGCAATGGTGACGGCCATGGAAGCCCGAGGTCCTGGAAAGACGAATGGATGCTCGTCATAAACTTGGACACGAAAGACGACTCACATTAATGTGAACATAACAAGACAGTTGATACCGCAAAATACAAGAGCCCGAGACGTACACCACGGCCGTGGTTAAGGGTGGACTCAAGTCAGGTCCCAAACATTGTCCACGCGGTGCTCTATAGCCAACCAAAATCAGTGATGTAAGCAGCAGGGTTTGTCTTGCAAGTCGATGATGCACAGTGGGATCAATTGCGATAACAATAATAGAAACACAAAATATCGAAGGTCCAGGACTCGGAGAGAACGCTAGGAGTCCGGCTCGTTCACTCCATCCTGCATTTTCCTTCTTGTCATTTAGTACTAGTCACCGGGTGATAACTGAGCTGTGATACCCGAAACCTCGGAAGAGCGAGTGGTTATAACATATGACGTATTTTGTGGCAGTGTGTTGTCTCATGCAGTCATGAAGGATGATATATGATAGGGCTTGTTTGAAGTAACTTAAGAATGGGGTTTCGCCGAGTTGACAAGTCCATACCAGGAAAGTCGATCTCACGAACAGCGCCCGTGGTTTCCCCGTACCTACTCTTCTACTCCTCTCGATCAGAAGGCGTAAAAGACTGAAACGCAAGCACCGCCCTTTCCAGCACTTGTATCAATAACGGTGTCAGATAGCCATGACAGCAGCTGGTTCAAAGGCTATGTGATTCCGTTCTAGGATCACGGCGTTTATTTCGGATAATCTTCCCGGTGCAAAGGCTACATTAGAGTAACGGTACCATATCGTTGTCACAGTGGATTACGAATGTTTAGTGGATTTTGCACTGCGTGGGGCCTGGCGAGTCATGGTATGGAAGCGCATATCTTTGCTCCGTCGTACTGTCGGGGCATTACTTTGTGAAGCCGTATTTGGACCTAATAGGTTCAACAATCACGGTCTGTCGTTCTGTTTTTCCACCTTTTTGCGTTTGATCCACCCCATCTGCGATCCCTTTTTGTGAAGCAGTGCCGAATTACCTCCACATGTATCCTTGACTACCCCTGTTCTCACCCGCTTGCCAAACGGGACGAACCAATGTCGTGCGTCCCTCGCATCACGTTCAGAAGGACTTGTTTTGTACGAATGAGCGTCTTGAGCCTTTGCTTGCAATATTGCCTGCGCAGAAGCAGAGCGGCCTTCACGTACCGTCCGACTGTCCCGAGTCACATCCTCTCGCCCAGCCGGTCCGAAGATTCACACGCTCAGGTCAGCATGCCGTGCAAGTTAAAATAGGTGCGAGGTTGGAATGACGCATCATTCAAAAATAAAGTGTTCACTGGACCCTGAGTCTCCCAGCTCATGTCGTCCTTTTGTGTAACCTATACATCTTTCTCCAGGACATAAATGATTGAACTCGCCTCTACAGTTGTCAAAATAGCATAGACCCAGAATGGCTTTATTCAACGGCTCCCATATACCGTACTGCGTACACTGCATAGGCGGTTGAGGATGACCGCAAAATTGCAATGAGTACCTTCGCATGTGCTATTATGTTGCTGTTCCACAGCACCATTAAGGACATCGGATCCTGTTATTCCAAATGAAATGGCGATCGTAACCGCACCCGAGTATCAATGAGGTTTCTAATGTAGCTGGGTGAAGGACACTTCGTTCGGCTCTTTGGCTTGATCGTAATGAGAGACAGGCACTTTTGTCAGCTACAAGAGCCAAGAGCTATCCCATGACCATGACTCGGAAGTCCACAGATGGGCGTATGGTGTAATTTGAAGGCATCACATCTAGGCATGTTGATGCATGCACTCCCCTGCTGTGGTCGCAGCAGCAAATAGCCCGGCCACCCTGGATGGGACATCAGAGTTGTGGGCCTTGGCAGCTTATTGAGGGCAACATGGGAGGAAGTTGGCCTGCCTCGTTTTTCATGTCCGCATCGCATTGTAGCTATGATGGCGGCTGCGAGGTGGGTCTATCATCCAAGATAAGATGTGGTGAGAGAGGTTTGATGGAGCACGGAACGAAGTGGGAGACGGGACACGAGACACGAGTCGAAAGGGGCACAAGGTGGACGGCAATTCCACAAGCGCGAGTGCTGGAGACGAGTCGACAAAGACAGGAACACACACAAGAGAAGAGAGGAAAACACACGATGAGATTGATACCAAAGAGTGAACGATATGATACCGTCCTTGAAAGGAGGCAGCTTAAATACATTTTTGAGTCCCTACTAAGAAATCAAGACCGGTGATGAGCGTGCGGTGTTGTTAAGGAAAGGGTATACGGGTCATCGTTGCGCCGGATGGATAGGAAAATAGTAGAAAAACATCAGTAAAATTGAAAGAAAAAGAGACTAAGGATTGTATTGAGAGCGTACTAAGGCCGTGCGACTGCGGCTAAGTGTTGATCGTCGTTGCCCAAAGTACGAAGAAAAAGAGTAAGTAAGTAAAAGGAAAAGGAAAGGCGGGGGGCTGTGGAGGAGGGAAAAAGTGTGATTCGTTCGCAGGTATCTTGCGCCGATGGTTGGGAAGGAGGCGACGGTCGAGAATGGAGGCAGTGAGACACGCGCACGAGGATAAAAAATGAACAAGTCGGACGCGTGGCTGACGGGCGCTCCGTTTCGCTCCGATCCTTACATCCCCAAGAAACAAGGTTTAATAGTACAGTAGAGCAATATCCATACCTATGGGCCCTGCATACTGTATGTAGGTCCAGGGTTCTGGCGCAGATCTAATTAATGCATCTGAATTTTCCTACTCAGGACTTTCTGACTCGATTATTCTCATTGATATGATCCCTCTACTAATACTGTACGTGTGTCCCAACACCTGCCTGATTCCTCTCGAATGACTCGCAGATCTAGAGGCAACGGTAAGCTGTATTCAATTGCCGTTATGTCATCATAGGATTAGACACCATATGCACACAACCATCTCATGGTCAACACTAATTCCGTGCTGCGAGTAACTTATAAGATAACGTTGTAACAGCAGCAGCCATTTATGGTCGTGCGGAACTTAATACCATGTCATGTCACGATCACATCGCCGGATCACATATCGGCAGCGGGGTATTTCCAGACCCGTTGATGCTGCGCAGTATATGGTATTCGTGAATACAAGCACCTCTCTATCCGGTTTCAGATCAAGATCACTGTTGAGATCCCATTTACCAGTCGGTACAGTAGCGTAACCTTACATGAACAACTGACATCGGGACGGACTAGTAACTAGTTTAGGATATTCATTACTAACTTGAATGGCTACTGAGGACGGGGCCAGTAAACGTTGTTCTGAATCAAGACAACTGCCTATTTAGTGTCGTAGCCAGTGCTCGCCTCCCTGTTCCAATGGCAGAGTATCGTTTATCTATCATCGTGGCGTTTTTCGCGTGCTATCGGACCGACTTCCGTTTCAGCAGTTAGAGTTACTTACTACAGTAGAGACAAAGAATTCGCTCCACGGAATGTAACATGTCACGTTTATCATGATCACAAATCGGTTCATAATCGGGTCATAAGTTGGCCATCATCCACGGAAGCGACTCAGAAGATCGAGGTGAGGGCACCTGTGAGCTCTTCCCAGCCAGAGCCAAGACTAAACTGGACTTCCGACGAGGGCTAGCCATATCCTTGGAAAGGGGATGTCTGCTATCAGGCCTCTGCAGAATAGCCTGGACGATGTTATCGGTGTGTGGAGCGAATCCAGGAAAGTGGTCAGTTGTTCCGCATGTTTGGAGTTGCTGCACCCTGTAGGATCAGAATCAGATGTCGTGCTGGTGGCACCAACGGTCAACGGCTTTGATGGGCGCTGTATGTCCATTGAGAGCGCTCCAGGTGGGTTGGACGCTGTGAGTGTTGGTGCTGTGCTAAATGTGCCGCTACGCGTGGGTTGCGCGTTGCCAATAGTGATGCAGGCTTGCCGACTTGGGTTCCACCACCGATCCGAGGTCGATGGCGAAACTTGATCATCCAACATATGAAGGTCGAAAAGACACACCTTGGTGACAGCGTTGATCGTTTGTCTGGGGTGTCTGTGCAGATGGCTATCCCGTTAATTGACATCTCGGGTACCTTGCTCCGTTTACCTGAACGCACACGCTGTCTGCACTCGCCTGGGCGCCAACGTGCGGGCATGCCAACCTTCTCACGCGACCTTGCCGTGACCCGCTCCTTGACTCGTCCAGCCCTGCTCAGGCGTTGGTGAAAATTAAAATGTCCTTTCCCAAGACATCCGCAGCGAGAGCCGCAGCTGTACTGATTACGATACAGTATATATAGAGTATCTTCTTCGGACGTTCTTAACAATTCACCCCCAACTGCAAAGGTCGTCATGAACTCCCATCAACCCTTACGTTCGTCGTCCTCTCCCACCTCTGCTGGGATGATGATGCCTGCGTCACGTCCTTCTTCACCCAACAATACAAGTACACCCGCAAGAGTCTCTCTTGACCATTCGTCCTCTCCACACACGCCCTCACCGCTTAACCCAAACTCACAGTCTCCGTCTCCGCAACCGACTCCTACATCCAGTAATTCGCTTCTCCCCACTCCCCCGCCACCACCCGGTCCCACCCGATTACACTCTTTCACAGGGCGCGATCCCTCCCCAGTGCGCGATGCACTGATACCCATATCACGTGCAATATCAGCGCCTAGCACCGTTCCCCAGACCAGCGCCTTGCCAGTGGTTGTATCAAGCTCTCCACCGGCTCCTTCGATCGTCTTTGGGTCGCCCGGCTCTACTACTTCATCGTTGTTTCACGCCCGCTCCCCTTCTCACCATCAACCCCTCGGAAAAGAGCCGGAAGAGAGCACCACCACCCCTGCGTCGACGTGGTGGAGCCACAAGCTTCACCCTCCTCGTCCATGGGCTGAGCCCTCGAAGCGCAAGCGTACTGTGCCTTCCGAGCAAGGGGAAGCGTACGTTCACACGCGATCTGTACGTCATCTGTCCTGTTTTTATTCCCAGCTTTCGCTCACACCGCCCATGCTCTGATAGCGTGCCATAGATGCCATCGCTGGCGTCCTCGGTACGGCAGCCGCCATTGGGCACGAAGTTCTCTTTGCTGGCGTGGATCTCTTGCATTTTGTTCCGGTCCCTGGTCTGGAAATTGCAGCACAAGCATTATTGAGAATATGGGATGCAGTTGAGATAGTTGAGGTAAGCTCCAATTGAGCATTGATCTGGTTTTGTGACACTGGTGTTTGACCTACACCTTGGTAGATGAATCGTCTCGCGTCTCTACGGTTGACTGAACGCTGTGCGGACATTTTGATAAGCGTTCGTGAGGAGATCATTGATGCAGGCCGCACCGTCGCCGAAGAACTTCATGCGCCCATCGCAAAACTCAACGAGTGCGTCCACACCCCAATTCCTTACATAGCTTGTCTGACTGGTCTCTACAGGGCGTTTACGGAAGTTCTCTATTTCCTCACAAAGATGGGCCACCGCCCTTTCCTCAAGCGTTACCTGAGGCGTGATGAGATTTTGTTCAGCATCGCGTCCTGTGACGCTGCACTTAATGATGCTCTTGGAATGTTTGGGGTGAGCCTTTTCTTCAACTCCAATTCGCTAGGCATCCGGGTTTTTAAGTCATTTCGCATTGGCAGCTCTCTATCCAAATCCGCACGCTCAAAATAATCCAAGCCAACGAATTACGTCGGCAAAAGGAAACGCAAGACCTACTCGATTCGCTTTCGCACCTCCCGGGCCTTCCACCGCCGCCTCTCCCCTTACAACTACCCGCCAGCGCGCTCTCCACGCCCCCTACGGACCAGCATAGCGTCCGAAAGACCCTCCGTGCTCTGAAGGACGCACAGAATGCGCAAGATCGGGCGCACGATTACGCAGACTTGAGGCAGCTCATGCGTATAGCCCTGGCGGCTAATGATGACATGGCTATGATCGAGGTGCTACAGATCGCGCGCAGCGAGATGCCAGAGGTCATCAAGACTATGCAACGTGCCCTCGAGCGCGTCGTCGAAGATGGGAGGCTTGAAGCCGATGAGAGCGGCTTGACGCCGTCGTCACAAGGGCATCTCGAGGGACAAGGTTTGCAGCTGTCATCAACCGATTCTGGGAGTGGTAGCAGCGGAGATACCCTCGACCGCGAGTTTATCGAAACTGGGATAGACGCACTCAGAAGGTTATCGACGGGAACGGATTTAGGATTGCCGAGCTGGACAATTACGCGGTACGAGGTCGACCTCGAAGCCAAAGTCGGACTTGGGTTTTTCAGTGAAGTATATCGCGGCACGTGGCGACAACATACTGTCGCTATCAAGGTACTTGCGGAGACGACGCCTCCCAAGATCTTCGTACATGAGGTTAAAATTTGGAAGCAACTCTACCACCCGAACGTAATTGAGCTTCTTGGTGCGTCAAGTGCGATTGGGGATCCGCCGTGGTTCTTGGTGGGTACTTTGTTGCCTTTGAAATCAAAATCAAAGCTTGGGCTGACCTTGCACCAACAGGTGAGCAAGTATTATGCCAGAGGCAGCCTCGTGAAATACTTGAAAGGCTTGAGCGATTCTGAATATGCAAAAGTCGATACACTGAAGATGATTCATGAAATTTCGAAGGGCATGGCGTATCTTCACAAAGAGGGTGTATTGCATGGCGATCTCAAGGTACAGCAGCTTTCCGGGTCGTAAGCTGATCGTACTACGACTAATGCAATACCAGGCGGCAAACATACTCGTTGACGACGATACACGCTGCATCATATCCGATTTTGGTCAGAGCGAAATGAAGTCGGAGGTATACCGCATCAGTCGCACACCTGTCCCTCGTAAGTCCGACAGATTGTCTAGCTCATTATATTGTTACTGATCTACTTCATTCATCCCAGATGGGACATTACGCTGGCAGGCACCTGAGCTCATGCAAGGCGCACAAGCGCTGACGCCCGAAATGGATGTTTATGCGTTTGCAATATGCTGCGTTGAGATTTTGACCAAGGGAGCACTACCGTGGCCACTTATGGATGATGATGCTGTGCGGCGTTTTGTGCTGAGTGTGTAACTTTCAAAACCATACGATGTCAGTCTTACCGTTTTCATCCCCAGTTGAAAACATGAGGCCGCCGCTTCCATCGTCGAGTTTCAGTTCTGGCGCCTTGATGGATGTCATCCGCTCGAGCTGGGACTTCCTTCCTTCCCGTAGGTCGTCGTTTGAAAAGATTGCGCGCGATGTCAAGAAGATGCGCGCGGAGCGTCTGAACACCTTTCCTTCCGGTGATTCGCCAAAGCCGGCACCACTTCTTGACCAGTGGGGGGCACAAAATTCTTACCATACCCATCACTCGCCGGACATCCTTCCGCAGTCTCTGCCAAGTGGGGAGTCGTCCGCGACGCCGCTGATGAATAATTCATATAACGTCGAGAGTGCCGGCCATCCAAGATCTACGCTTGGACTAGACATTGGCCCGGGGGTACCGGACTTGTCTGCTACTGGACCCACGAGATCGAGCTCGATGTCATCGAGCACCCTGACGTCCAGCGCAAGCATAGTGAACCCGAGCGCCCTTGCATCAAGCTTTCTCGAGCCCGTGGATGAAACGGCTGCGAAGTACCAGGATGAGCGGCGGTACAGGATGCTCCTGCAGCACGATCATCACACGATCCGTGGGTCACACATTCCATATCTGGTATTATTGTGCTTTGGCTCACTGATTCTGCGCAGTGACGCTCCCACTTTGGCAGCCATCTCACGTCGAACTTGGTGCCGTGGGCTTTTTATCCAAACCTGAGGGACGTTTTGAGACGTTTTTCAATGCATTCAACCCTGGGGCAACATCCGGCGGAAAGGCGGACGAGTTGCCGATGCTGTCCGGTTACGGCAAGGTGCTTCAGGGTAACCAACGACAGGACAAGCGTAATGCTGCACAACGTGGCTTTGATCGGGTCCAGGGGCTGTTTTCCTCTGGGTACGTAATGTTCATTCAGGCTTGATCCACGATCAACGGCACTGATATTCTCACACCATAAAATGTGTGCGGCCCATCAGACAAGCTGTAAGTCGTACGCATTCCTTCCAGCTGCGCGCGGGCCATAAGGTGGCATATATATATGCCGAGTCGACGATCTTTCGCTATATTACGAACTTGGACGTTCCGAAGAAATGGTTTCAGTCCAACATCGACCATATATTGAAGATCTATGGCAAGGAGCAGCGTCTGACGCGGGAAGACATATTTCTGGGTAAGTTTCGGTTATACATGCGTTTGTCCTAGTCATTTATCGCTCATTGTGATGGTCGCTATAACAGTAATTGGGGCGCTGGATGCACCCGACTATGCGTCTTTCGTTAGTCACAGCCACCCCGACGGACAGGTATGTCCATACTGGGACAATTGACTTGCGTGTATCTGCTAACCCGTTTCCTTACCCGCACTTCGCACTGGTCGGTTGATAGGTCAATTTCAATGTGTTCTCACCTGCGCGGGTCGGACGTGCGTGGGGCGAGTTTACGCTCACATCCGCGGAGCAGGGCTTGGAGCCTTCGAGTAAGATGGGCCAGCAAGACTTGATGTTGGACGCCCTGACAGCGAATAACGTTTCGATCGTCAGGGACTCCTCTGAGCCGTGGGACTCAGTGCTCCTCGCCCGATTGCGTTTCAAACCTGACTTACCTGAGCCTACTTCGCTGTAAAAACATCACACATATTAGCAGTAATTGTCATATAGCAACGCCGTGATACGAACTCGGACTCGGACTCGGACACACATATACACAGCACATAACACCCATGATAACGTATACTATTCAATGAATCTACAATGTATTTATCACCTGCTGGTACAATTGAATCTCGCTGACGATGTAGTGGAATTAAGCAATTACCTGGATGACATCATCTCGGTGTGCACCGTAAGGGGATGAGCCGATCGTGATAAAATGTGTCAAGATGCAATCCCGGTATCAAGGTTTGTGTCAACTCATCATATGATGGTTTCCCATGAGGCAGAGCTCCACGAAGCAGAGATCCATCTATTTCTATTTTATTTACACCCGCGGACGTTGTCTGTCCCACCATTGGGCCGCGCCGCCCCGTTGTATTCCCGATCCCGAGGAGCAAAAACCGCCAGTTGCTTGCGGGACTGCCACCGAGAGGGGAGGAGGATACTACTAACTACTCCCACGAGCGCGACTCGGATGAAATGAAGCGAAGCCAGCGACTTAGCCCCATTCTCACTCTCCATTTTCCCATTTTCCCCTCGACGCCTGACCGCCTTTTTTCCGGGCCGTAAATCTCGCAGATGTCATGAAATGCAAGGAGTGAACCTGTGTGCGACGCTCGTGCTTTTGTTGATATCGGGCGCCGAAGAATCAACGATCTACCCCCTCAGGGGTTTCTCCTCATTGAGACTCTTTGCGATGGGCCTGGATAGGTAAGTATTATTTTTTCTGCATCACCCGCACGCTAAAGCATTGTATGGCAATGCAAAGTAAACAATTCGTGCCTAAATATCTTGTGGATCTTAGCAGGGCTTGTTTGGCTTTTGCCACCTGGCTCATCTTTGTGTGTTCCGTGGTATGCCACTTAAAGCATCTCTCCCCTGCAACGGCCGATCTTAAAAGTCGATGGGCCGATGGACAGTATATATACACCGGCGCTCGCATCCCCTTTCCCTCACACACGCACCCGACCGTACTAGACTCCCCTTGACCTTCTGTCTTATACCATGGCCTATCATCAACCACAGGTTTCCCACCCTCGATCGCACCTCGACTTCACTACCCACCCCTCTCTTCGTATGTTTGTCTATTAGGCTCCCGGACATCCCTATTTTACCCTTCTGCTTGCAGATATCCGTGATGCGCGAGATGCCCATATCATCCTTGAGGCTGTTCGTCTCAACGTCCTCCCATTGATCACCATACGGTTGTCCTCTACCGAGCGAGAGCAGCTTGGTTCCGGGAACGTTTTTGTCTGGGAGGAAGCCGAGTTCAAGGGGGGCTTGGAGCGGTGGACCGATGGGCGACGATGGAAAGTCACACTCGCTCTTCGCGGCGGCAGTGCAGTGGGGCTGAGCCTTTCTATCTAATTCTAGGTCTCAAAGCAGGATGCGTGGAGATTATCTATTTTACGAAGAGAAGCTCGAGGCGACCCAAGAAGAACGCGACCTTAAGGCTGCGAGGCGGTGTGTGACTCCTGTTGGTTCGTTATCTGACCCTCTTTTTTGATGATGCATCTATGTAGAGCACGGCGCGCCCTCGACCCACTCTCTGTCCCCCCTCTTACCAATCGGCGCCAAGATCGGCCATCGAAGCCAAATGGCCTTACGAAACAAACGTTCTCGACGCAGGTGTACCTGCCAGGGGCTCATGCACCTCGTAAATGGCACATCGTGGCCTATTTCTCGGTATGGATGATATATTTGGTTATTGATGAAGATGTCTCCGCTCACATCCTGCTATTTGTTGTTTTGTTCTCTAATATCGCCAGGGTAATGATTACACGCGACTGCAAACGATCGACGACATTGAACAATTGCGTAATATTCGCGTCCCCCATGGGATCTATGTTTCTACCAAGGGCTCTTACAAGCGAGCGGATACCTTTCCCTGCGAGCCCGATGACGATGAGAGCATTTACTCTACTGGCAGTGGCCGATCACCGGTCCCTGGCCGACCCGGATCATCCTCGCCCAACATGACGTTGGCTCCAGCTGCAGCCCAGGCGTACATGAGGAGTCCCCAACCCACCATTAACACCGCCCGCCCTCAATCACCACTTTCTTCCGGGAACCTTCCGCGTCTATCTTCTGTTGTTGGCCATGCTCCCTCTCTTCCTGTGGGACATTCCTCGTCGTCATCGGCAAGTTCGCGACCTTACGCCCCCCGATCGGCCGAGGACAGTCGCGTGCTGAACGCATTTCGCATCGCGCTCTAAATTTGTGTGCGGGCCGGATCCGTGGCTCAAATTCCAAAAATAAAGAAAGGGAAGATGTGCGATGAGGTGGTGATGATGGTCACGATGATGGCAGGAGATGCGAAGACCGGCCGAGGCGTCATGCACGGTTGGAGCTATTATGAGACTTTAGCGCTGGTTAGTTGTCATTGCATTGTAGAGTTTTTTCCCTCTCTTTCTGTTAGATCCTTGTCATACTACGTGGCATTAGCCCACCCGCTAGTCGAGGGGGCAAAATTAATAATACTAATACATTTTTCCATGCGGTGAATCGCCGCATGTACTTTCGTCGAAACCAGACCAGAGGAGTGCGACCAAGTTTGAAGCGACATAACTAGCCAATCATAAGAGAACAGATTTTGTGTGTCCTAAATCGGGGTTCGTACAGTATTTTGTATTGGTGTTGGCGCCAATGAGCACCTCGGAGGTTTCTGTTGTTTTGGCTCTAACATGTGGATGCGTTGCCCCCACAACTCGGATCGGGCGTGTGCAATGAAGCATTGGCTATAGTAGCACCAATAGGAACAAGAAAGCTACTCGGATATCTCAGGTTGCGTTACCTAACTGCGACGTCCCCGAGGATCTAGCTTGCCACCTCGACTTCGGAGGCGCAGAATTGAACAAGGCCAGATCAGGCACTAGCAACACGGCCCTGGCATCCGTCGGCGGTGGCGCTTGGCTGGTGGACTGATGACATGGCAACTGCGGGGAAATCTCGCTACTTTGTCGGACCTCGCAGCCAGTAGCGGTAGACATTGACAATTGACAATTAGGAGCCGGGTCTAGAAATAGGAAGAAGTGTCTGTGTCAAGATAGAAGCACGCTTCGCGTCATGATGAGACCTGTCACAGTGGACAATAGGCAAAATGGAAGAGTTAGAACGGAGGAGAGGTGTTCCTGTCTGGCTGGCCAGGGACCAGGGAGGTGCCTGAAAGGGGACAGAGAATTTCCGGGTCTCAAGGTGCAATCGACGAGTCGCTGCCGGAGTGGTTTGACGTTCTAAATCCAGCCGAAGATTCAACTAGCAGATGATCGCACCCGCTGGCATCGAAAAAACAAGCTACTGAGGGTGAGCGCGTGAGCAGTTGGCTAGGAAACCGCTGGTAGAGCTTATATTGTTCATATTGTGCTCATTGACGCCTTCGGGCCCAAGGAAATAAGCTTCCGATTACTACTACTATACACTGTGATATTGGCGAGATAACCCGCGGTCTTCAATGTTAGCGATGCTGATGACGACGATAATATCAGTTGAATAAAAGCACGAGATGAAGTTTATAATAATGCGCGACTCGGACGCGGACTTGGGAATTTAAACGGTCAACTTGTGTCATATGTTCGAAATTATTGACCACTTCTGCCTAGGACTGCAGTTGAGATTAGCGATAATAAGACTCAGAGCAGCTGGCCCGTGCCTACTGTGTCATCCATTAACAACCACGTCGTTCCGCGGTCGGCGGGCAGGTCCCAGGGCCGGCGCGTTTAAGCACTGAGCCAGATACGCGTATGGGGAAACAAAAATTTACTGAAAAACAAATGAATAAACAATCGCAGTTTTTGTGAGTGTGGCACGTATCATGGTGGCTAATAGATGATTTCCCTCTTCGTCGAGACTCAGAGACGCAATTGGATGGACGAGTGTCGGGTCGAATCGTAAACAAATGCAAAGGTATTGGACGATACTTGAGCGGATCCGAGGCATAAGGAGAGATACAAGAGAGCTGGCATCCGGACAACCAATGAGACGAAACCAAATTACAGTGAAATCCAAGGATCAGAGCCCCGAGGAAATATTGCATAGTGATTGATCCCCGGTGTCACCGGCTTGGGCTACTTGCTGTTTTACGTTCCCAGAGAATGAATCGATAGACTGGCAACAAGCATCAAGTTTCCGAGTATAACTCAGAGGCGATCGACTGGGAACACATCATATGGCATGGCCGTCCGATAGTCGGTTTTCGGAGAATAGCTAGACCACCATGTGCCTTATTCTGAGTATGGAACTGTCCTCCGTTGCGCACTAGATTCCGGAGAAAGATTCTCGACACTTGATGAAAAACATGCTACGTCGACAAGGTCGTTATTTCATATTTTCATTAGGGCAAGCCCCTGGGCCGCGCTCACTGGTAGCCACGGCTGTGAGCAAACGAACTGGCGAAATTATCTCACACAACCTGTAGGAAGCTTTTACCAAACCGTAGGACCATATTCGTATTACATGTACGTGCAAGCCGAAAAACTCACCCAAGTTGACTTTATTGATTTGTCAGCTCCGAAAACGGAAACGAAGGCGGCGGAAGAAAGGTACAGCCTCTCGTGGCGTCCGAGTAAGCTAGCTCCTGTAGTGGCCATGATCGTTTCCTAATATGACAAACATCTCGATTGATGGATGGCAACGGAAGGATTAGGCAAAGATCAGATCTAGTTATCAGTGGCATGGTAATGGAATGAAGATGGTGATCATATCTTTAGGCGAAGACTCACGCATCCCAGGGTGTGGGGTTCCTTATTGCGCGTAGTTTTAGAGGATCCAACAACTGTTGTGCCCTTCCCCCAGAATCGGCCCTCCGCCCTAACACGCCTTAATGTGTGGGTCGTCTTGATATGAGGTCCTTCAAACTCGGCTGCGTAGAAATCTTTGGAGAACATCCGCACTACATGCGCATAGTGCATGGTGCAGTAGATAAAAAATCTGTGCTGGAGTGAGGCGGCCTCGTTGTATCCTCTCCGTGAAAATCGTGTGATGGGCTTGGAATGACGTTTGTTCCTACTACCACTAACCCATTCGGGGGACGAACGTTCCCAAGTCCACATTACCTCCAAATGTTTATAACCCTGCTAGCGGCGAACTCAGACGGACGCTGGACCTCTCTCCTCCAAGGAACCCCACACCATCATCATCTGCTCCGTCACTGACTAGACTCTTGATTAAATCTTCTCCGAATCTTCTCCATGACTGTTCTCCCTGTCGTTCGCATCGGACTCTACTGCACCCTAGTAAGGACAACCTCGATTGGTGCTTTATCTCAATCGTGAGCGGGCCTCTGACGGGCGCATACTTTCATCCAGTGGGTCATTTCCCTGGTCCTCCTAGGCCTCTCAGCCGCGCGGATACATTATACGGAGAATCTCTCTCCTAGCGATCCACTTGACGGAGGACAAGACTTCTACGACCCCGTCGTTGCCGAGCTTCTTGCGACGAGCATCATCGTTACGCTTTGGTCAATGTTTGCGTAAGTCCCTATCCTCGGACTTCCTACGGTACTGCGGTACTGTATGTGGCGACGTGCGGCATGTGGGCTAATAACCTGTTCTTCTTCCTTCAGTGTTCACGCGATCTACATGCGGTGCGACCGCTTAGTCATCCACACGTTCGCGGTAGAGTGTATCGCTCTTTCCATGTTTTGGATGATGTGGTTCATTGGTACCGCCATCGCGACCGTGAGCAGTATCCTCCATCTTTTGAGAGAATCATACCCTGACGATGAACGTACACAGACTTTTTGGGGCAACTTGGGCTGGTGCCATGAGTATTCACCATGTCGTGTTCTCACCGCCCTCGTGGCGTTCGCGTGGATCGGATGGGTCGTTCTGCTCTCACTGCTTGGCCTCGCACTCGTTCATACGTTCGTCAATCGAGCATGGACAGACCCGATGCATGGGTACCTCTATCCCCGTGATAGTTTTGTGCCTGCACAAGCGTCGGAGTACCGCGAGAGCCGCATTTGAAACCTACCTCGTATTATATCCTGTATATCAGCGAGTTCTGTTGTAAGAACAATTGTATTTACATACCACGCGGTGGACTGTAGACATCACAACCCTCTCGCCATGCAAAGTTCGGTCGCTGTGCAACTGTCACCTAGGTACAGGTCATGAGAAGCTACGGCTGCTTGGTGGTGATTAGGTTGAGCTGTTGTCGGGTGACGGCAGCATTCGCACCGACGATCCAGTTTTGGAGCATCTGCTTTCTGTCCTATTTATGTGATGTAGAATCAGACATGGTCACAGGAAGGAAGGTTAAAGGTTGGAGGAAGACGATCCGGTTTAAAGCCGACAACAAGGCGGCACACCACGTTTATGCTTATTTATGCCAACTACTTTATCGTCTGACCACCATGATCACTATGAATCTCCTTGCAGGACAAGCTCTCCTTTTCTCATCACTGATTGCGGGTTCCCTCGCTAACGATAATGGCATGAATATGAACATGGACCAAGGGATGTCAATGAATATGGGCAACATGATCATGTATCTCCACTTCACAATCGGCGACAATCTGTGGTTTCTCGGCTGGGCACCGAGGAGCGCGGGAGCGATGGCTGGGGCGTGCATCGGGCTTTTCATGCTCGCGATTGCTGAGCGGTGGTTCGCGGCGATGCGGGGTGTCATGGAGGAACACTGGAGCACGCGGTCCGTTTTTTTCTCCACTTATATACTCCCCTTTCCCCTCCAGTGTTTTGCTCATGCACTCGGTTATGCAGTGCTCAGATCGTGCTCTCTAATAAGCTCAATAATACCTCCGCCGTGACAGCGCCGACGTCTTCGAAGGAGTGCACCAATCCGTCGTCCTCGGATACTGCACAGTCTCTGCTTGGCTCGCTGTGGTATCACGCTCCTCCATTTATTCTCGCTCATGACATATCTCGTGGTATTTTGCAAATGATCATCGCCAGCATCAATTTTCTTCTGATGCTCACTGTTATGTGAGTTTCGATTCGCATCGAATTCTTTATAACGATTAACCGATCAACGACCGTTCCCCTCTCTTCTTGACTTTGTCAGGACGTTCCAGGTCGGTTTTATCTTGGCAATTGTCGCAGGACTCGGGATTGGAGAGGCCCTTTTTGGAAGATACAGTCTACAAATTGGCGATCTACTTTAAATTGAGGGAAGAAGGGGGAGGGGCGTTGGGGCTAGTGACGCCGCCTACCGTGAAACAATCTCCGTCCATTCCTTCCCCTGGCGCATCAGGTGTACCATGCATTGCCCAGTTGAGATAGCTGAACAAGATTCCGCTCGGGAGTAGTCCGCTTCATAAGGCTCTGTATGAGTATGACTGTCTATGGATTTACACTGTCTTGTTACTAGGGAGTGACTTGTATGTATGCTGTGGTATCAGTGGTAGAGTGCAAGTACGGTAGTCACTGGCACGGCAGCACCTGGTGTCCGCTACAAACTCCTCAGTTCGAACACCTCATCAACGTTTTCTTCTCTCTTTTATTGTTCTGGTCGTAGTCTCCGATTT
>WNFI01358133.1_pt1 | contig 17443 bp, 18 predicted proteins | sample 5400471 | NCBI WGS metagenome assembly WNFI01 (sample SAMN13153348, study PRJNA577476) | soil metagenome | isolation source: 100 cm saprolite on Douglas fir-dominated hillslope | place: USA:California | collected 2013-09-17 | reverse complement strand
GCGCAGCAGTTGCGTCACGGGCTCGAACGGGTCAGTGTCGCGGGCGGCCTTTCCGCGCAGACCGGTACATAACGGAGACCTCTTCCAGCGGCCCGCCGCTCGAATCCGCGGGACTGACACTGGCACGCGGTAGGGTGCGGACGAGCGGAGGTCGCCCGACAGGCCAAGCCAGACCGGCAGCGCTGCCGGAGGCGGAAAGGAAGACGGCCGACGGGCGGCGTGGTCCCCAGAGGAGGAGAGCCTGCGGGTGTACCTGAAATCGCTCACACTGCGCGGGTTCAAGTCGTTCGCCTCCGCCACCACGCTGCGGTTCGAACGGGGGATCACCTGCGTGGTCGGCCCGAACGGGTCGGGGAAGTCGAACGTGGTCGACGCGTTCTCCTGGGTGATGGGCGAGCAGGGGGTCAAGCCGCTGCGCGGCGGCAAGATGGAGGACGTCGTCTTCGCCGGTACCGCGGGCCGGCCGCCGCTCGGCCGGGCCGAGGTCACGCTGACGATCGACAACAGCGACGGCGCGCTGCCGATCGAGTATGCCGAGGTCACGATCAGTCGGCTGCTGTTCAGGTCCGGCCAGAGCGAGTACGCGATCAACGGCGACCACTGCCGCCTGCTCGACGTTCAGGAACTTCTCTCGGACACCGGCCTGGGCCGCGAGATGCACGTGATCGTGGGCCAGGGTCAGCTCGATGAGGTGCTGAACGCCGGGCCCGACGCGCGGCGGGCCCTGATCGAGGAGGCCGCCGGGGTACTCAAGCACCGCAGGCGCAAGGAGAAGGCGCTGCGCAAGCTGGAGGCGATGCAGGCCAACCTGACCCGGCTGGTCGACCTGACCGCGGAACTCGGCCGCCGCCTCAAGCCGCTCGGTCGGCAGGCGGAGATCGCCCGGAAGGCGGCGGTGATCCAAGCCGACCTGCGCGACGCGCGGCTGCGGCTGCTGGCCGACGACTACGCCACGCTGGCCGCGGAACTCGAGCGCGACGAGACCGACGAGGCGGCCACGGCTGCTCGGCGCGCCGTGCTGGAGGCGGGCCTGAGCCAGGCGCGTGCTGCCGAGGCCGAGCTTGAGAGCGCGGAGCAGCAGCACGCGCCGCGACTTGGCGCGGCGCAGGAAGCATTCTTCGGGCTCTCCAGCCTTTCCGAACGCCTGCGCGGGGTACTCAGCCTGGCCAGCGAGCGGCACCGGCATCTGTCCGCTCCTCCCGAGCCGCAGCGGCCAGGCCGGGATCCCGACGAGCTCGATGCAGAAGCCTCCGGGCTGCGCGAGCAGGAGGCGGCGCTGCGACAGCGCCTGGCAGCCGCGCGGGATCAGTTGAGCGTCGTCATGGCCCGGCGGACGGCCGCGGAGTCCGCGCTGGCCGAGACCGAGCGGCGGCTCGCGGCGGACGCCCGGGCCGCGGCCGCGCGCGCCGAGCGGCTGGCCCGGCTGCGCGGCCAGGTCGGCTCGGCCCGCAGCAGGCTCGCCGCGGCCCAGGAAGAGGCGGGCAGACTGGCGTCGGCCTACGAGCAGGCACGCTCACGTGCCGAGCAGGCGCAGCACGAGTACGGCCAGCTCCAGGACGTGGTGGCCGATCGCGAGCAGGGCCGGGCCGATCTGGCCGCCCATCACGAGCACGCGGCTGCCGTGCTGGCTCAGGCCGCTAAGCGGGTGGCGCGGCTGCGGTCCGCCGAGCACGAGGCCAGCGATGCCCGGGCGGCGCTCCGGGCGCGCACCGAGGCCTTGCGGGAGGCTGTGCGCCGCGGTGCCGACGCATCCGGCGCCCTGCTGGCCGAGCCAGGCAGGTTCACCGGCGTGCTCGGTTCCGTGGCCGACCTGCTGACCGTGCAGGACGGTGCAGCTGACGCGATCGCCGCGGCGCTTGGGGCCGCCTCTGGCGCGGTGGCCGTGGCCGGCCTTTCCGTTATGCGTGCTCTTGATCTTGTGAAGGCGCCGGACGAGCTGACGGCGGCGGTCGAGCAGCTGCTGGACGGCGTCCTGGTCGCGGCGGACCTGCGGGAGGGCCTGGAGCTCGTCCGGGCCGATCCGCGGCTGCGCGTGGTGACCAGGGACGGAGACCTCATCGGCGCGCACTGGGCCCGCGGAGGATCGGCGGGGGCGCCGAGCCTGCTGGGGCTGCGGGCCGCTGCGCAGGAGGCGGCGGGCCAACTGGGCGAGGCCGAGCATCGCTGCCAGCGGGCCGAGCGGGAGCTGGCCGACGCGGCCGATGACGAGGACGCTGCGCGGCAGGCGCTGGCGGAGGCGCTCGCCGGGCTGCAGGAGGCCGACGCCGCGGCGGCCGAGACCTCCGGCAGGCTGGGCACGCTGGCCGGCTCCGCGCGGGCGGCCCAGGACGAGGCCGCCCGGCTGGCCGCCGCCATCGCCGCGGCGGAGCGCGCGCGGGAGAAGGATCTCGCTCAGCTCGCCGACCTGCAGGGAAAGCTGGCGGTCCAGGAGGCGGAAGGCCCCGCGGGACCTGGCCGCGCGCCCGACCAGGCCAAGGGCGCCACCGGAGACGGCGGCGCCGGCGACAAGAGCGAGCTGGCGGCGGAGGGCACGGCCGCGAGGAACGCCGAGATGGAGGCCAGGCTCGAGGTCAGGACGGTGGAGGAGCGCCTGCGCGCCGTGGCGGGCCGCGGCGACGCGCTTGCCTCCGCGGCGGCGGCCGAGCGCCAGGCCATCCAGCGGGCCAAGGCCAGGAGCGTGCGCCGGGCTCAGGAGGCGGCGGTCGCCGACGCGGTCGCCTCCGGCGCCATGATCGCGCTGGCCGCGATCGAGCGGTCCCGGGCCGTGGCCGACTCGGACCGGCAGGCCGCCGAGCGGGCCAGCCATACCCGAGGCAGCGAGCTGAAGGAAGTCCGGGCCAGGATCCGCGAGCTGACGGCCGAGCTCGACACCACCGTGAGCACCGCGCACGGGGCCGAGATCGAGCGCGCCACCCGCCGGATGAAGCTGGAGCAGATCGCCGCCCGGGCGGCCGAGGAGTTCGCCATCGACGCCGATACGCTGGTCGCGGAGTACGGACCGGCCGTCGAGGTCCCGGCGGCGGACGAGGACCAGATGCCCGCGCCTTACGACCGCGCCGCGCAGGAGCGGCGGGCCAAGGTCTCGCAGCGCCTGCTTGATCAGCTCGGCAAGGTGAACCCGCTGGCCCTGGAGGAGTTCTCGGCGCTCGAGGAACGGCACGCGTTCCTGTCCACGCAGCTGGAGGACCTGAAGAAGACCCGGCGCGACCTGCTGACCGTGATCAAGGAAGTGGACGACCGGGTGCAGGAGGTGTTGGCGAGCGCGCGCTGACGGCGATCGCGTTCGTGGTGGCGATCTTCAAGGCCCGGCCGTCCCCGTTCTACGTCCTCGACGAGGTCGAGGCCGCGCTCGACGATTCCAACCTGCAAAGGCTCCTGCAGATCTTCGCCGAGCTCAGGGACAGCTCGCAGCTGATCATCGTGACGCACCAGCAGCGGACGATGGAGGTCGCGGACACGCTCTACGGGATCAGCATGCGCGGCGACGGCGTGTCTTCGGTGGTCAGCCAGCGGCTCCGGGAGCCGGAGTCGGCCTGAGCGAGCCGTGAAGGGGGAAAGGGTGGGGGGTGGGGCCCCGGAAGCGGGAACCACCGCCTGACCGAGCTGCGGGACGGGCTGGCGCGGGCCATCGGGGTTTCTGCGAGACTGGGGCCGTCATGGAACAGCTGATTATCATCCTCGCCGTTGTCGTGGTGGTCGTCGGTGGCGGTGGGACGACGCTGCTGGTGCGTACCCGCCGCCGGGTGCCGCGCGCGCCGGACCGAACCGAGGTTCAGGGCGGCACCACGGCGGCACCCGGCGCCGCCGGGACCGCGGCGCCTTACCTAGCCGAGGGCGGGTCGGCGCCGCCGGACTTGACCGCCACGCCGGCCGCTCCGCCCGCGCCCGCGGTCGAGAAGCCGCCGCCGTCGGCTGGGCGGCTCGTCCGGCTGCGCGGGCGGCTGGCGCGGTCGCAGTCCGCGCTGGGCGGGGTACTGCTCGGCCTGCTCGCCCGGGACCGCCTGGACGAGGAGACCTGGGACGAGATCGAGGAGGCGCTGATAACGGCCGACATGGGGGTAACCCCCGCCCGTCAGCTGGTCGAGGAACTGCGCACCGAGGTCAAGGTGGCCGGGACCCGGGACGCCGAGGAGGTCAGCTCGCTGCTGAGGGCGCAGCTTCTGGTCCAGGTCGGTGTCGACCTGGACCGGTCGCTGCATACCGAGAGGCATGGTGACCGGCCGGCGGTGGTGCTCGTGGTGGGCGTCAACGGGACAGGGAAGACGTCGGTGTGCGGCAAGCTCGCGCGGGCGCTCATCGGGGACGGGCACAGCGTGCTGCTCGGCGCGGCGGATACGTTCCGCGCGGCGGCCGCGGACCAGCTCCAGACGTGGGGAGAGCGGGTTGGCGCCGAGGTTGTCCGCTCCGACCGCGGCGGCGCCGACCCGGCGAGCGTGGCGTTCGACGCCGTCAACCAGGGCATCGAGCGCGGCGTCGACGTGGTCATCGTGGACACCGCCGGACGGCTGCACACCAAGGCCGGCCTGATGGACGAGCTGGGCAAGATCAAGCGCGTGATCTCCCGGCATGCGACGGTGGACGAGGTCCTGCTCGTGCTTGACGCCACGACCGGCCAGAACGGGCTGCGCCAGGCGCGCGTGTTCGCCGAGGTCGTCGACGTCACCGGGATCGTCCTCACCAAGCTCGACGGCACGGCCAAGGGCGGGATCGTCGTAGCCGTGCAGCGCGAGCTCGGCGTGCCGGTCAAGCTGGTCGGTCTCGGCGAGGGTCTCGACGACCTGGCGCCGTTCGAGCCGGAAGCGTTCGTCGACGCCATCGTCGGCGGCTAGCCCGCGCGCAGCCCGCCCGCGGACGCCGGCTTAGCCGCCTCCCCGTTCCGTCTTCATCGCCCTCCTCCACTCCCCCTTCGCTGCCCCGCCTTCCGCACCATCCGCAGCCGCCCGCGCCGACCGGATAGCCTGGAAGCCGGGCCCGCGGCAGACCGGACCCGCGCGCCCGGTCTGCGGTGCATGGCCCTCGGCGGCGGTGCGCGCGTCCGGCGTGCACCACATCAGGCGACAGGCCATGCGCGAGGACGGCAGCCACACGTGTTCGAGACACTTTCCGATCGACTGACCCAGGTCTTCTCCTCGCTGCGGGGGCAAGGACGGCTGTCCGCCGCGGACATCGACGCCACCACGCGCGAGATCAGGATCGCCCTGCTCGAGGCCGACGTCGCGCTGCCCGTGGTGCGGCAGTTCATCGCGCACGTCAGGGAGCGGGCGTCCGGAGCGGAGGTCTCCGAGGCGCTGAACCCCGCGCAGCAGGTCATCAAGATCGTCAACGAGGAGCTCATAGAGATCCTGGGGGGCGAGACGCGGCGGCTGCGGTTCGCCAAGGTGCCGCCGACCGTGATCATGCTGGCCGGCCTCCAGGGGTCCGGCAAGACAACGCTCGCGGCGAAGCTGGCCCTGTGGCTGCGCGGGCAGGGGAACACCCCGATGCTGGTCGCCGCCGACCTGCAGCGTCCCAACGCGGTCCAGCAGCTCCAGGTCCTCGGCGAGCAGGCTGGCGTGCCCGTCTTCGCGCCGTCGCCGGGCAACGGGGTCGGCGACCCGGTTGACGTCGCCCGCTCCTCGCTCGATGAGGCGCGTCGCCGGATGCACAACATCGTCATCATCGACACCGCGGGCCGGCTGGGCATCGACGAGGAGATGATGCAGCAGGCGGCCTCGATCAGAGACGCCGTCGACCCGGACGAGATCCTGTTCGTGGTCGACGCAATGATCGGCCAGGACGCGGTGACCACCGCGCAGGCGTTCCTGGATGGCGTTGGCTACGACGGAGTCGTCCTGACCAAGCTCGACGGCGATGCCCGGGGCGGCGCGGCCCTGTCGATCGCGCAGGTCACCGGCAGGCCCGTCATGTTCGCCTCGTCCGGGGAGAAGCTCGGGGACTTCGATCTCTTCCACCCGGACCGGATGGCCTCGCGGATCCTCGACCTCGGGGACATCCTGACGCTGATCGAGCAGGCCGAGCGCACGTTCGACCAGGATCAGGCGGCCGCGATGGCCGAAAAGCTGGCCTCGGGGGAGGGCTTCACGCTCGAGGACTTCGTCGAGCAGCTGGCCATGGTGCGCAAGCTAGGGCCGATCGGGAACCTGCTGGGCATGCTGCCCGGCGCCGCGCAGAACCGCGAGATGCTCAGCCAGGTCAGCGACAAGGACCTGGACCGCGCGGCGGCGATCGTGAACTCGATGACCCGGGAGGAACGCCACCATCCGAAGATTATTAACGGTTCGCGCCGGGCGCGGATCGCGGCCGGCTCGGGCGTCACGGTCAGCGAGGTGAGCTCCCTCATCACGAGGTTCCTCGAGGGCCAGAAGATGATGCGGCAGATGATGGGCGGGATGCCGGGAATGCGGCGCGCGCAGAAGGCGGTCCGCGGCAAGGCGAAGGGCGGCAAGGGCGGGAAGGGCAAGGGCAAGGGCGGCCGCCCGGGCGGCAGCGCCGCGGCGCCCAACCGGGCCGCCGCCGCCGATCGCTCCGGCGCGCAGCCGGGCGGGCCGGACGGCGCCGGCCAGGGGCTGGGTGCGCCGGGCGGATTTCCCGGCAGCCTGCCCGACGGCTTCGGCGGAGGCGACGGGGCATTCAGGATGCCGGGCATCCGGCCGGGCTTCGCCACGCCGCAGCCGAATCTGCCGCCCGGGCTGCGCGGCCCGCTGCCGAACCGTCGCGGCCGCCCGGGCAAGAAGGGACGATAGCCTGCCGACCCCCTTCACCCCCCGCCCGCAGAGCAAGCTCCGCAACCAGTGTTTGCCCTGCGGGCTGTTCGAGAGTTGTCCGTGGGTTCCAGGGCAATAAGGCCGCTCACGGGGGCTCCTCAATCTCCGGGCGGGGCGGCTGGCCTGGACTGCGGGTGCTGGCGGGGCCGGTGAGACCTGTGCGGCGCGTGTGCCGGGCCGGCCAGCCTCCCGGCGCGCTTCGTACCTCACGAAAGTACCGATAGGCCTGTTATAGCGTGTATAACGGTACTTTCGTCATCAGGATCCGGCCGCCGGGCGCCCAGGTGGAGATCATCTTCGGCGCCGACTCCATTTTCGGACAGCCCGCCTACGGGGCGACCCCCCTTCAACCCCCGCGCGGAGCAAGCTCCGCAACCCCGTGATGGCGCTTGCGCGTGCGGCGTCTGGCAGAATGTGACAGCTAGCAGCTTCGCGGGGCCCTCTCTAACCCGCTGAGCTGTGCCATGGGCTGCGCCGCCGGTCCCCACCCGGCGCGTCCGCCGCCCGCCAACATGTATCTGCTGGGAGAAGACCACACCCGTGGCTGTAAAGATCAAGCTGAAGCGCCTGGGCAAGATCCGCGCGCCGTACTACAGGATCGTCGTCGCCGATGCCCGCACCAAGCGGGACGGGCGGGCGATCGAGGAGATTGGCAAGTATCACCCGAAGGCCGAGCCCTCGTTCATCGAGGTCGACTCGGAGCGGGCGCAGCACTGGCTGTCCGTCGGGGCGCAGCCCACCGACCCGGTCAGGAAGATCCTGGAAATCACCGGCGACTGGCAGAAGTTCAAGGGCCTGCCTGGTACCGAGGGGACGCTGAAGACGGCCGCCCCCAAGGAGGACAGGAAGGAGATCTTCGCCGCCGCGGTCAAGGAGACCCTCCAGGACGGTGCCGCCGCCCCGAAGGGCAAGGCCAGGTCCGCGTCTGGCAAGGATGCCGAGACCGCCCCGAAGGGCGGCAGGCAAGCGGCGAAGGACTCCGCGCCGGCCAGGACCGACAGGCCGGCCAGGGGGAGGGCCGGCGACCAGCCGGCCAGGGCCCAGTCGGGCGAGAGCGGCGAGGGCGCCAAGTCACCCGCCGGCGATGCCAGGGCGAGGGCCAGGAGCGGCGACGCCAAGGGCACCGGAGCCAGGGGCGGCGCGCCCAAGGACGGCGCGCCCAAGGACGGCGCGCCCAAGGACGGCCCGCCCAAGGACGGCCCGCCCAAGGACGGCCCGCCCAAGGACGGCCCGCCCAAGGACGGCCCGCCCAAGGACGGCCCGCCCAAGGACGGCGCGGCGACGGGCGGCGCGGCGACGGACGAGGCCGTCGAGGGCGCCGCCACGGCGGATGACGCGGCCGACGCGCAGGCGCCGGCCGAAGCTTCGGGCGCGGTCCAGCCGGCCGCCGAGACCGCCGACTCGGAGTCGGCGAGCGGAGACTGAGGTGATCGAAGAGGCCCTTGAGCACCTGGTCCGAGGCATCGTGGAATTCCCGGACGATGTCCGCGTGGACAGTCGCGGGCTGCGCAGGGGCCGCGTGCTCGAGGTCCGTGTGCACCCAGATGACCTGGGCAAGGTCATCGGCCGCGGAGGACGGACCGCCCGGGCGCTGCGGACGGTGATCGGCTCGCTGGCCGGCAATGCGTACGTCAGGGTCGACCTCCTGGACAGCGACGAGATTCGCTAGCCGGGCATGCAGCTGGTCGTCGGCCGGGTGGGAAGGCCGCACGGGATTCGCGGTGAGCTGACCGTGCAGGTACACACCGACGACCCGGATCTCAGGTTTGCGGCGGGCTCTGTCCTCGCCACCGAGCCCGCCGCGCGGGGCCCGCTAACCGTCTCGGCGTCGCGCTGGCACTCGGGGCGGCTGCTGGTCACGTTCGCCGGCTACGCGGGCCGCAGCCAGGCCGAGGAGCTGCGCGGGACGCTGCTCGTGATGGACTCGTCCGAGGTGGGCCCGGCGGCGGACCCGGAAGAGTTTCACGATTACGAGCTGATCGGGCTCGAGGTCCTGACTCGTGCCGGGGAACCGGTCGGCGTCGTGGCCGACGTGCTGCACCAGGGCCAGGATCTGCTGGTGATCCAGCCTCAGGAAGGCCGGCCCGCCGGGGAGCATGGTGAGGTACTGGTGCCGTTCGTGGCGGCCATCGTGCCGGAGGTCGACATCACGGCCGGGCGCCTGGTCATCGACCCGCCCCCCGGCCTGCTCGACCTGGGCGCGGCGGGCTAGGCAGGGGGTTCGGGTGCGAATCGACATCATCACCATCTTTCCCGAGTACTTCGCCCCGCTGGGGGTCTCGCTGATCGGCAAGGCCGCCGAGCGCGGTGACATCCAGTTCGGCGTGCACGACCTGAGGACGTGGACGCATGACGCGCACCACTCCGTGGACGACGCCCCGTTCGGCGGCGGGCCCGGCATGGTGGCGACCGAGTACGCGAGGGAGAGCCATCTCGTCTTCGGCTGCGGCAGGTACGAGGGTATCGACGCCCGCGTCGCGGCGGAGGCCCGCGCCAGGATGCCGGTCGACGAGGTGACCATCGGCGACTACGTGCTCGCCGGGGGAGAGCCGGCCGTGCTGGTGATGATCGAGGCGGTCTGCCGGCTGCTGCCCGGCGTCATGGGCAATGCCGACTCCGCGTCGGACGACTCGTTCGGCGGCGGCGCCGGGCCCATGGCCGGCCTCGTGGAGGGCCCCGCGTACACCAGGCCGCGGGTCTGGCGCGGCCGGGAGGTGCCTCCGGTCCTGCTGTCCGGCGATCACGCGGCCATCGCCCGATGGCGCCGCGATGCCGCATTGCGCCGGACCGCGGCGAACCGCCCGGATCTCGCGGCCAGGCTGGCGTCGGGACCGGGGGAGACCGCGACCGCTCGCCCCGGGCCGGCCGCGGCGGAGCGGATGCGCCTGGCGGCACAGCTGGATGCGCGTGATCGGCAGGTGCTCTCGGACGCCGGCTTTCCACTCAGTGGCCAAGGTATGGCACACTGAAAGCCGCCGCCCCGCCACACTTAGCTCAGGGGCGCGCGCCAGGGCCCCCAGAGACCGATTCAGCGCGTTCGCAGGCGTGCGCGTGATGACTACCGAGGAAATGCAGCGATGCACACCGCGATTGCCGAGCTGGAGCAGGCACAGATCCGATCTGACATCCCGGGGTTCAGGCCGGGTGACACGCTGAAGGTCCACGTTCGGGTTAAGGAGGGCAGCCGGTCGAGGATCCAGGTCTTCCAGGGCGTGGTCCTGCGCCGGCAGGGCGGCGGCGCACGCGAGACCTTCACCGTCCGCAAGATCAGTTACGGTGTGGGCGTGGAGCGGACGTTCCCGGTGCACAGCCCCTCCATCGACAAGATCGAGGTCGTCACCCGGGGCCGGGTGCGGCGGGCCAAGCTCTACTACCTGCGCTCGCTGCGCGGCAAGGCCGCCCGGATCAAGGAACGCCGCGAGCCGGCGACGCGTTAGGCGAGCCAATCGCTGCGGCCGCCGGAGGAGATCCGGCCCGGGACGCGCGGGCGCCGCGGCACCGGATGCCTCGCTCGGCCGGCGCCGTCAGTCCTGCCTGGTTCGCTCCGTCGCACGGCCGGCGCAGGCGCCATGGGCAACGGCCTGGAGACACGGCTGGCCGCAGCGGGGACGGCCCCCTTTCAACCCCCCGCCGCGGGGCAGGCTCCGCCAAAGATCTAGGCTCGAACGCGACGGTGAACGATGGCGAGGACACCCGCGAGCGCGCCCCGATCGAGCCGGCCGAGGCCGACCGACAGGGCCGCGATCGCGATGAACGAGCCGGCGTGGCGCCGAACCCGGAGCTGAGAGGTTCGCTGATGGCCGGCACAGTGGCCCGGGACCAGACAGCGTCCTCGCTCTCGGCCGGGCGCGCCGCGGCGAGGAGAGCGCGCAGGACCCGGTCGTTCTGGCGCGAGCTGCCCGTGCTGTTCGTGATCGCGCTCCTGATCGCGCTGCTGATCAAGTCGTTCGTGGTCCAGGCCTTCTACATACCGTCGTCCTCCATGGAGAACACGCTCGAGATCGGCGACAAGGTGCTGGTCAACAAGCTCGTCTATCACCTCCGCCCGATCGAGCCCGGCGACATCGTGGTGTTCAACGGAGTGGGCTCCTGGGATCCGCTGCCGCCTCCGGGCCACGGGAGTTCCGACCCTGTGGTCCGGCTTTACGAGGTGACCCTGGTTCCGCTCTACCACTCGATCATCGGCCTGTTCGGGACCGCTCCCGGGCAGCAGGACTACATCAAGCGGGTGATCGGCGTCCCCGGCGACCGCGTGGCCTGCTGCACCGCCAGCGGCGACGTGACCGTCAACGGGGTGCCCCTCAGTGAGCAGCCCTACCTCTACCCCGGCAACGTACCGTCCACGAGCCGATTCAGCATCACGGTGCCGCCCGGGCGGCTGTGGGTCATGGGCGACCACCGGTCCGTCTCATACGACTCACGGGGACATATGGAGGATCCCGGCGGCGGGACGGTCCCGGAGAGCATGGTGGTCGGCCGGGCCTTCATGACCGTCTGGCCGCCCAGCCGCTGGCGGGTCATGTCGATTCCCGGCACGTTCGACCAGCCGGGCATCGACGGGGCCAAGGGAGCCGCCTTGGGCGCGGCCGTGGCGCCGGCCGCGCCGTACCTGCCGCTGGAAGCCGGCTTCGTCATCGCTGTCCCGCTGACCTGGCTGCAGCGTCGGCTCCGCCGTCGCCTGAGGCACCGGTGACGCCATGCCAGGGTCGGTGCAGCGGCTTCCGGGCTACACGCCACGGCGCGACGGCGGGCTGAGCGGATACGAGCGGGTCCTGGCCCGCGCCGGGCTCGAGCCGGTTGCCGGGATCGACGAGGCTGGCCGCGGGGCCTGCGCTGGGCCGCTCGTGGTCGCCGCGGTGACGCTAAACCCGCGGCGAAGGTCCGCGCTGACCGGGCTGGCCGACTCGAAGGCCCTGACCGTCAGCGCCCGCGAGGCCGCATACGAGCAGGTGATCGCTTCGGCCCTGGCCTGGCACGTGGTGGTGATCCCGCCCGGCGATATCGACAGGCTCGGGCTCCACGTGTGCAACGTGACCGGCATGCGGCGCGCCCTGGCCGGGCTGGCCTGCAGGCCCGGCTACGTGCTGACCGACGGGTTCCCGGTCCGGGGGCTCGCCGTCCCCGCGCTGGCCATGTGGAAGGGCGATGAGGTCGCGGCGTGCGTGGCCGCGGCGTCGATCGTGGCCAAGGTGACCAGGGACCAGATCATGAGGGGGCTGCATAAGGAGTACCCGCAGTACGGTTTTTCGCGGCATAAAGGATATTCCACGCCAAGCCACATGGCCGCGCTCGCGAATCATGGGCCGTGTCCCGAGCACCGGATGTCGTTTGCCAACATTATCGGGGTGATCCGCGCGCGAGCACCGGATGTCGTTTGCCAACATTATCGGGGTGATCCGCGCGCGGGCGGGCCTCCCGGATGGCGCAGGCCCGGAGCTGGCAGGTGGCGACTTCCTGGGGCTGGCTGGTGAGCAGGCTCTGGGTCTTGCCGGTGACGAGGCAGAGGAGCTTGCAGGTAACGAGGCAGAATTGTCCTATGGTTGACAACGTCCGGACCGTGCCTGCACGGCACGGGCCGGGAGCCGCTGCCGCTCGTCGCGCGTCGGCGACCGCGGTGCAGGGGGCACCCAGTCTCCCGGCCTACAGGCCGGGAGAACGCGTGCGATCAGAACGGAGGGACGACTTGACATCCTCCACCCGCCTGAAGGCGCACCGACAAAACGGAGGGAGGGAAGCGGCGCCTCCTCCCCGGCCTGAGCACCGGGGTCTGTTCGCCGCGAACTAGATGAGCGCGGAGGATCTCGAGAAGTACGAGACCGAAATGGAGCTGCAGCTTTACCGCGAGTACCGTGACGTGGTCGGGCTGTTCAGTCACGTGGTCGAGACCGAGCGCCGGTTCTACCTCACCAACCAGGTTGAGCTCAACGTGCATACCTCCGATAACGGCGAGGTGTTCTTCGAGGTCACCATGCAGGACGCCTGGGTGTGGGATATGTACCGTCCTGCGCGGTTCGTGAAGAATGTTCGGGTGGTCACCTTCAAGGACGTCAACATCGAGGAACTCGCCAAGAGCGACCTTCAGCTCCCGGAGCCCGACGACAAGCAGCAGGGCTTTTCCTGACCGCGCCCGCCGGGCGTGCGGCCTCGGCAGACCCAAGTCAGGCAGGGAGCCCAGGGCCCCGGTTTCGTCCCCTCGGGAGCGCCGCGACGGATCCAAGACGCCGGGACTCAGCGGGCTATTGAACAGTAGTTCGATCTGTGCCGATAATCACCAGCCACTGTAGAACCACTGTTCACTTGTGACCGTGAGCCGTTGCTCCTGTGGCTGCGGGCCGGCGGCGAGGCATTTAAGCATGTAGTTCCGACAGTCCTGCGCTCCTATCCACCATCGCCGCGTCCGCCGCCCGGCCCTCCACAGGCGCGCGGGCTGGCCGCCGGGCGGGCTCCGGTTCCGCGAGCGTCGGAACCGGAGGTGGTGAGATTGAACGCCAAGGATGCCCTGGGCAAGCACGGGGAGCAGCTGGCCGCGGAATACCTGCAGCAGGCCGGGTTCTGGATACTCGACCGCAACTGGCGGTGCGCCGGGACCGGCACGCCGGCGAGTCACTGGCCCACTTCTCGGCACGATCGCAAGTGGGGCGATGCGCTGTGCGCCCGCGCAACGCCTCGCAACCAACAGGATCGGTCTCTAACGCACGTGACCAACCTCAGGATCGCCGCCGCGATCTGACCGAGCGGTTCAAGTCCGCGACCATCGGGGATCGGCTCCCGAGGCTCGGTGAAATGGATGCCGCCCTGCGCCGCAGTCGACGCGGCTGAGGCCAGTCGCGAGCCGGTCGTCGAGCGAGCCGACCCTACCGGCTGGCTGTCAACCAGTGATTGACCTGGCGTGTTTCTTCACGAGTACGTCTGCGCGGCCTGATCCGCACGGGCGTAACGACTGCCGTATCACCCGTGACGGATCGCCTGCTGGGCCTGGCGTTCCGCGCGGCGTTCCAGGAACCGGTTCGCCGCCACGTCGAGTCCTTGCAAGAACTCCGAGAGCTCTTCGCGTGCTTTGTTCCCGTCCGCGTGCAGGCTCTCCAGTTCGAAGACACGCCACTGGCGCAGGATCGGGGTGAGCACGTCGTCATGGTGCACGCGCAGGTCGTAGATGCCGGCGTTTGCGATGGCGACCGATTTTCGCAGGAAGCCGTCGATGGTGTGGCCGGGCATCTGGAAGTTGGTTACGACATCGGTGACGGCGCGCATCGTCTCATCCGGGGTGAGCTCGAAGGCTGCGGCGAGCAGGTTGCGGTAGAAGAGCATGTGCAGGTTCTCATCCGCTGCCACCCGTGCCAGCATCCGCTCGCACGCCGGATCCCCGGCGGCGTTGCCGGTGTTGCGGTGGGAAACACGGGTCGCCAGTTCCTGGAAGGCGACGTAGGCGAGCCCGTGGAGCACCTTGTCGCCGTGGTCGGCCTGATAGCCGCCTTGCATGTGCCGCATCCGCGCCCGTTCGAGCGCGACCGGATCCACGGCCCGGGTCACGGTGAGGTAGTCGCGGATCATGATGCCGTGCCGGTTCTCCTCGGCCGTCCAGCGATCGATCCAGGTCCCCCAGGCGCCGTCGCGGCCGAAGATGGTCGAGATCTCACGGTGGTAGCCGGGCAGGTTGTCCTCGGTCAGGAGGTTGACCACCAGCGCTTCCCGCGCGGCGGGAGAGATCTTGGAGTCCTCCGGCAACCAGGCGTCGCCCTCCATCAGACCGTCGAAGTCGCGGCCCTGGCTCCACGGTATGTACTGGTGGGGGAACCATTCCTTGGCCATGGACAGGTGACGGTCGAGCTCGGCCGCCACGACCGGCTCCAACTCCATCAACAGCTCGCTTGTCGTCTTCGGTCCGGGCACGCCGACATCCCCGATCAATCGCGAATCACGTGACACTATGTATGAGTATTCTCACTATAAGTGAGCAAGGTGTCGCTGTATCCAGCGGCCCGTGCGTGACAGCGATAACAGCCGAGGATGCAGGCGTGGCTGATTTCGCCGGTGAGCAGGAGTTCACCACGTGGGATGGTGAGCCGGTCAGCCGTGAGCGTCCGCACGGGGCGACGGTTGTGGTCGCCAGCCGCGCCCCGGACGGGTGGCGGTACCTGCTCTTGCACCGCGTGCATCACGGCGGGCCTGCCCGCGAGGGTGACTGGGCATGGACTCCGCCCAGCGGCTCGCGCAAGCCGGGCGAGGACCTGTCCGCGTGCGTCGCCCGCGAGTTGCAGGAAGAGGTCGGATGGCGGGCTTCTCCGCAGCCCGTGCTGACCGAGGCTGTCGGCTGGGCGGTGTTCGCCCTGGAGGTCCCGTGGGGCACGGAAGTCGTGGTGGACGGGGAGGAACACGACAGGTTCGAGTGGGTCAGTTTCGCCGAGGCCAGGCGGCGCTGCCAGCCGGCGGAGCTGGAGGCGTCTTTCCTGGCCGGGTGCGGAACCTCGGGCTTCGGCTGACTCCTGCCGGGTGCCTTGGGGCATGGGCGGCGGCGCCTGAGGTACTGGCGGCCCGGCAGTGGCAGGAGGCGTGCGTATGTCATCGGCTTCTGCCCGGGTGAGCCGGGCGCGCCCGTTCTATGCGGAATATGCCCAGGCTTACGACTTGCTGGTGACGGACCCGGTAGAGCCCTGGGCGGAAGCCGTGCATGATCGCCTGCTGTCGAGCGGCTGGCCTTCGGCCGTCGTGCTTGATGCCGGATGCGGCACCGGACGGCATGCCGCGGCGCTGGCCGCTAAAGGGCATCATGTCGATCTGGCGGACGCGTCGGAGCGGCTGCTCGCGCAGGCCGCATCGCGCAATCCATCCGCGCTGGCCCTGCACGTTGACTTGTGAGCCTTGACAGTCAGCATGACATATCAGGCGGTGACGTGCCGCGGAGGGCTCAACGACATGACCACCGATGCCGAACGGGACGCCGTGCTGCGGAGCCGAGCGTTCTCCTCCGACCTCGGGCGTCGCTCAGCGTCACGCTGAAGATCGAAGTCGCTCGGGTCCGTCTCCAGGCCGGGTCCAGCGCGACAGCGACCGGCCCGTTGGAGGCCACTGTCGGTCACAGCGGGAGGTCTTGCCCGGGGCAGCGCCCGGCCCTGGACGGCTACGTCGTGCTCGACCTGGCGCGCTGTATGCGGCATGAGCGGATATCGGAATAGCTCCATAATGGTGGCGGCCGCAGGAATGGACGTAGAGCGAGGAGCGCGAGGCAGGTGGGTGGCGAGCCGCGCGTCAGTCGGCCCGAACGACATGGGTGGGTCCGTGACCCGGGGACGCTATACGAGGTCAGCCGGGTAAAGATCATGGAATTTGCGCGCGGGACATGTTCTCGGGGGCCGGCTCCCCGATCGTCGTGCACGTGGATCAGCGCTTCGAGTACGCGCGGCCGATTCGGGCCGGAGATGTGCTCCGAGCCGAATCCACGGTGACCAGCATCCGTGAACTACGCGCTGCCGCGATGGTCACCATCAGGACCGAGATCCGGGCTGCCGACGGCGAGCACCTCTGCAGCGCCAGCATGACCTTGGCGAAACTCGCCGGGGACGGAACCAGCGACCCACCGCCGACTGCACCGTCAGCATCAGCGGGCTAGCAGGCCACCGGCCGTGACTTCCGCCCACAGCGGCAGATCCGGACGTTCGGCCGGTGAAGAGGGCCGCTACTCGAGCACCTCGGCTTGACCCCCATCCGATCAGGAATCGAGAAGCGCCACGGGTGTGGTCGGGCCTACCTTTCGGTGGAAGGCCGGCATGACACCGAGCCCCTGAGCGTCAGGAAAGGAAGCCCGAGAATGCCCGCGAAGAACGCCAAGACCGAGTCCGGCGGCTTCAGCGCCGAGGAGCGTGCCGCGATGAAGGAGCGCGCCGCCGAACTGCGCGCCGAGGGCAAGAAGGGCGCCCAGAAGGCCGACGGCCTGCAGGCAGTCCTCGACAGCATCGCAAAGATGGTACCGGAGGACCGTGTGCTAGCCGAGCGCGTGCATGTGACGGTGACCGCGACCGCCCCCGAGTTGTCGCCGAAGACCTGGTACGGGATGCCTGCTTACGCGAACGCGGACGGCAAGGTCGTCGTCTTCTTCCAGAACGCGGGCAAGTTTAACTACCGCTACTCGACCCTGGGCTTCCAGGACGCGGCGAACCTCGACGACGGCGACGTGTGGCCCGTGTCGTATGCGCTTAAGAAGGGCGGCCCCGTGGTGGAGAAGAAGGTCGCCGAGCTGGTGAAGGCCGCGATCTCCTGACCGGTGCCGCGACCGCCGCGGAGCGACCGCATCGTCCTCGAGTACAGCGGCTTCGGACGGCTCCGCCCCGGCCTCGCTGTCATGACCTACCGTGCCACAGCTCTGAGCGTAATCTCGCATCCAGTAACGGTAGCCCGACCGCACCGACCCAGGCACGAGCCGCCATTACGCGTCCTCATCGCGGCATGAGCGGATGCTAGAGGGACTGTGGCGAGGACGACGAATAGATGTACCACTTCCCGCCGACCTCGATACAGGGGTTCAGCGAGTAGTCGGAACTGGGCGTGACCGCGTTACTCCAAAGAGCGCTGAACGATTTCGCGCCGGAGAAGACCGCGGCCGGGTCGTGGTTGGTAAAGCACTCAGGCGAATGGCCGGGCGTGCAGAACTTTCCCGTCATTCCCACGGCTGCCCTATTGCCGTC
>WNFI01684303.1_pt1 | contig 17445 bp, 13 predicted proteins | sample 5400471 | NCBI WGS metagenome assembly WNFI01 (sample SAMN13153348, study PRJNA577476) | soil metagenome | isolation source: 100 cm saprolite on Douglas fir-dominated hillslope | place: USA:California | collected 2013-09-17 | reverse complement strand
CCGGGCACATTGAGAATCGAGGCGTAGCTGCCGTCGGCGTGCAGGTGGCTCGACAGCACGCCCGCGGTGTCCGACGGCTCGAGGACCACGGCCCCGGCGCCGTCACCAAAAAGCACGCAAGTTCCGCGATCCTTCCAATCCAGGATTCGCGAGAACACTTCGGCGCCGATCACCAGCGCGCAGCGGTGGCGCCCCGCGCGAACGAAGAGGTCGGCGGTGGCGAGCGCGTAGACGAATCCCGAGCAGACTGCTTGAACGTCGAAGGCCGCCCCGCGTTTCACGCCGAGCTTCGCCTGCAACAGACAGGCGCTCGACGGAAAGACCATGTCGGGGGTGGACGTCGCCAGCACGATGAGGTCGACATCCTCGGGGCGGCGTCCCGCCGCGGCGAGTGCGGCGCGGCAGGCGTGCAGCGCGAGGTCGCTCGTGAACTCCCCGTCGGCGGCGATATGGCGCTGGCGAATGCCGGTGCGCGAGACGATCCATTCGTCGCTCGTGTCCACCAGCGACTCGAGATCGCGATTGGTGAGAATCTTCGCGGGAAGACAACCGCCGGTTCCCGTGATGCGCGAAAAGGTCATGCGACGCTCCCGGCCGCGGGCGCGGGCGACAGCGCGTGCATGCGCGCGATCTCCTCCCCGATGCGCTCGAGCAGGCCGTGCCTCGCCTCGTTCGCGGCGCGCGCGAGCGCGGTGGCGAAGGCAAGACGGTCGGCGCTGCCGTGGCTCTTGACGACGATCCCCCGCAGGCCCAGGAGCGCGGCGCCGTTGTAGCGGCGATGGTCGACGCGGCGCCGGAAGCGCTTGATCACCGGATAGGAAACGACGGAGGCGAGACGCGAGAAAAGGTCGCGGGTGTATTCCTCCTTGAGGAAATCCCCGAGCATCTTGGCCAGGCCCTCGGAGGTCTTCAACGCCACGTTGCCCGCGAATCCATCGCAAACCACGACGTCGGTGGTGCCCTTGTAGATGTCGTCGCCCTCGACGTTGCCGTGGAAGTTCAAGGCGCTCGCGCGCAGCAGCTCCCCGGCCTTCTTCACGACTTCGTTTCCCTTGATCTCCTCGGAGCCGATGTTGAGCAGCCCCACGGTGGGATTGGACTTGCCCTCGACCGCTTTCACCAGCGTGGATCCCATGATGGCGAACTGCAGGAGGTGCTCCGGCGTGCAATCGGCATTTGCGCCCAGATCCAGCGCGTAGACCTGGCCGACGCGGGTAGGCAGGACGGCGCAAATGGCGGGGCGGTCGATTCCGGGAAGCGTCTTCAGGACGAACTTCGCCGTTCCCATGAGCGCTCCCGTATTGCCGGCGCTCACGCACGCCTGCGCGCGCCCTCCCTTCACCAGGTCGATCGCCACGCGCATCGAGGAGTTCTTCTTGGTGCGAATCGCGGTGCGCACGTCCTCGTCCATCCCCACGACTTCGGTGGCGGGGACCACGGTGATGCGCGGCTCGCCCGCCGCGCGGTGGCGCGCGAGCTCGCGTTCAAGGGGTTCTTTCAGTCCCACGAGGAGCAGCTCCGCTTCGGGATGCGCGGCGAGGAAGTCGAGGCTGGCGGGGACCGTGACCTGAGGGCCGTGGTCCCCTCCCATGGCGTCGACGGCGATGACGGTTTTCATTGCAGCGCGTGCAATGAAGCCGGGATCCGGACGACGGGGCGAGTCCGGATCGCCTAGTCCTTGGTCTGGATGACCTTCTTGCCGCGGTAGTAGCCCGACGGCGAGATGTGGTGGCGAAGGTGCGTCTCGCCCGTAGTGGGCTCGACGGCGACCGGCGGCTTGCTCAGGTGATCGTGCGCCCGGTGCATGCCGCGCTTCGACGGCGACTTCTTGTTTTGTTGAACGGCCATGATTCTCTCCTAAGGTTTCGCAATCATTCGCGTCGTTTTTTCAGGCTCGCGAGCACGGCGAAGGGCGAGTCCTTCGCGTCCTTTTCCGCCAGCTTGACCTCCTTGGCCCCGGGCTTGCGTGGCACCATGGGCAGCGCGAGGAGCACCGCGTCTTCGACCAGGTCCAGGACCTCCAGCGGGGCGTCGGCGACCAGGTAGTCTTCCGCGTCGCTCTCCTCCTCGATGGGCGGGAGCCTGGACTCGTCGTCCACGATCACCAGCCGGTCGTCGATGGAAATCGCGTGCCGGAATGCCTCGAGAGTCGTCTGGCACGTGAGAAAAACGAAGCCCTCGATTATACACGACATCACTTTTCGACGCTGCTTGTCCAGGCGCGCCGTGACCTCGTACCGCAGCTCGCAATCATCGCCCGCGAGGGATTGCGCGAGGCGCGGCAAGTCGTCGAGATGCGCGGTGCCCTTGAATACTTGCGGCTTCTCGGTGATGCGCTCGGGATGGATCAGCAGCTCTTCGGTCATCGGCTTATATGGTAGACTTTGGTTCAAGTAAACTCAATAATAAATTGATTTGGCTACAATTTCCCTAGTTCTCGCCTCGAGCTCGCGCTACCGCAGGGACCTCCTCAAGCGCCTGGGCGTGCCGTTCAAGAGCTGGTCGCCCGACCTCGATGAGCAGCCGCGCGCCGCCGAGCCGCCGCGCGACACCGCCGTGCGCCTCGCGCGCGCCAAGGCCGAGGCCGGTGGCAAGCGCTTTCCGCGCGCGTGGGTGATCGGCTCCGACCAGGTCGCCGACCTCGACGGCCGGGCAATCGGCAAGCCCGGCACTCTCGAGAACGCGCGCGCCCAGCTGCGCGAGCTGAGCGGACACACCGTGCTCTTCCATACTGCGCTCTGCGTGCTGAACGCGCGGCTCGAGCGCCGCCACGAGCGACTCGTCACCACCCAGGTGGCCTTCCGCAGGCTCACCGACGCGGAGATCGATCGCTACCTCGAGCGCGAGCCCGCCTTCGACTGCGCCGGCAGCGCCAAGAGCGAGGGACTCGGGGTGAGCCTCCTTTCGCGCCTGGGCGGCGACGATCCGACCGCCCTCGTCGGCCTGCCCCTCATCGCCCTCGCCGCCATGCTGCGCGCCGAGGGGTTCGACGTGCCCTGATGCCGCTCGGGCGCCTCTTCATCCTCCCCGCATGGCTTTCGGAAGACACGCTGCCCGAAGCCGTGGTTCCTGCCGCCGTCATCGAGCGCATCCGCTCGCTCGAGGCGTTCGTCGTCGAGGACGCGAAAGCGGCGCGCGCTTGGCTCGCGGCGTGCAGGCATCCGCGACCGTTGCGCGAGCTCTCGTTCGCCGAGCTGAACGAGCACACGCCGGGCGAGCGCGTGCCCGCGCTTCTCGCCCCCGCGCTGGCCGGCACAGACCTCGGTCTCCTTTCGGAAGCGGGCCTTCCCGCGATCGCCGATCCCGGCGCCCAGCTGGTCGCCACGGCCCACGCGCGAGGTGTTGTGGTCGTGCCCCTCGTGGGGCCGTCGTCGATCCTGCTGGCACTTGCGGCGAGCGGACTCGAGGGCCAACGCTTCCGCTTTCTCGGCTACCTGCCCGCGGATGCGGCCGAGCGGCGCAAGAGGATTGCCGAAATCGAGCGGGACTCGGCGCAGCGGGTTGAAACGCAGATCTTCATCGAGACACCCTACCGCAACGACGCGATGCTCTCCGACCTCCTCGGCACATGCCGCGGCGCCACGCGGCTCGCGGTCGCCGCCGACCTCACCTCACCCGCTGAATGGATCCGCATGCAGAGCGTGGAAGCGTGGCGCGGCAAGCCCGTCACGCTCGGCAAGAGGCCCGCGATCTTCCTGCTGCTCGCCTAGAGGCGCCGGACGCCGAGGCTGTTGGCCTTGAGGATCGGGTAGATCTCCTCGGAGCGCACCGGCGCCGAGAAATAGAACCCCTGCCCCACGCGGCAACCTTTGGAGCGCAGCAGCGCGAGCTGGCCCTCGGTCTCCACGCCCTCGGCGATGGTCTCGAGGTCGAGGCTCTTCGCCATGCTGATGATGGCGACCACGATCGCCGTGTCGTTGGGATCCACCGTGATGTCGCGGATGAAGGATTGGTCGATCTTCAGCTTCTGGATCGGCAGGCGCTTCAGGTACGAGAGGCTCGAATAGCCGGTGCCGAAGTCGTCGATGGCGAGCTGGATCCCCATCGCCGAGAGCTGGTTGAGCAGCTGGATCATGCCCTCGGTCTGGCGCATCACCTGGCTTTCGGTGATCTCGAGCTCGAGCAGCGCGGGATCGATGCCGGTCTCGCCCAGCACGCGCGTCACCATGTCGAGGAAGCCCTTGTCGCCGAACTGCCGCGCCGAAAGGTTGATCGCCATGCGAATCTTGGGCAGCCCCATGCCGTGCCATTCCTTCGCCTGGCGGCAGCCCTCGCGCAGCACCCACTCGCCAATTTCATTGATAAGGTCCTTCTGCACCACCGCGCGGCGCAGCGCCGACTCGAGCGTCATGCGGCGCTTCACCGCGATGTTCATCTGCGCGGTGAAGTACTGGTAGGTGTTCTTCCCCTGCCCCTTGCCGTGGAACATCGCGGTGTCGGCATTCTTCATCAGCGTCTGCGCGTCGCGGCCGTCCTCCGGATAGAGCGCGATCCCCACCGAGCCGCTCACGTGCTGCTCGGTGCCGCCAAGCAGAAGCGGCAGGCGCAGCGCGTTCAGGACCTTCTGCGCCACCACCGAGGCGCCGCGCGCCTCCTCGAGGTTGTCGAGGAGCACGATGAACTCGTCTCCGCCCTGGCGGGCGATGGTGTCCTCGAGGCGCACGCACTCGGAAAGCCGGCGCGAGACCTGGCGCAGCAGCTCGTCGCCGACGTCGTGTCCGAGCGTGTCGTTGATGTTCTTGAAATTGTCGAGGTCGATGAAGAGCACCGCGACATGCCTTCCCGAGCGCTCGGCGCGCGCGATGGAGCGCGCCAGCCGGTCCTGGAGGAGCGATCGGTTGGGCAGCCCGGTCAAGTTGTCGTGGTAGGCGAGGTGCTGCATACGCTGCTGGATGACCTTACGGTCAGTCACGTCGCGCGAGTTGAAGACCACGCCGCGGATGTGCGGGTTGGAGAGGCAGTTGGTGCCGAGCGACTCGAAAGTGCGCCAGCTGCCGTCGCGGTGGCGGATGCGGAATTCCGCCGGCTCGGTCGAGAGCCGCGCCTCGATGATGCGTCGGAAGGCGGCGCGCATGTGCTCGACATCGTCCTGGTGCACCAGGTCGAAGACGTTCTTGCCCACCGAATCCGCGGGGTCGTAGCCCAGCAGGTGGCGCACCGCCCCGCTCTGGTACCTGATCGCGCCGTCCTGGTCGACCACCGAGATCAGGTCGATCGAGCTTTCCGTGAGGACGCGGAAGCGCGCTTCGCTCGCCTCCAGCGCGCGCTCGGTCTCCTTGTAGCGGGTGACGTCGGTGATGACGCCGATCAGCCCCGCGACCTCTCCGCGCTGATCGACGAAGCTCACCTTGTTGTAGAGCATCTGCCGCTGCTCGCCCTCGGGGGTGGGCGCCATCGCCTCGTAGGTCGTCGACGACGGCCGCTCGAGCAGCGTGCGGTCGCGCTCCTGGTGCTGCACCGCGATGGCGGGTTCGAACATGTCGAAGACGGTCCTGCCGATCCAGTTCTCGCCGTTGCCGAACAAATCGTCCCAGGCGCGGTTGTAGACGCGGTAGCGCCCTTCGCGGTCCTTGAAATAGACCGGGTTGGGGATCGCATCGATCAGCGCGCGCATGAAATGCACGTGGCTTTCGAGCTCCCCGGCGGCGCGCTTCGTTTCGCTCACGTCGATGCAGGCGACCAGGAGGCCGGTGATGCGGTCCGCCTCGTCGCGCAGCGGCGCCGCCGCTCCGTGGATCACGATCGTGCTGCCGTCGGCTCTCTTGCGCTCGAGCTCGAGGCCGTCGAGCACTTCGCCGGTCAGCACGCGCCGGCGCAGCTCCGCGGCCTCCGCCTTCTTCTCGGGGGGCACGAACGGCGCGCGCACCCCGACCGCCTCCTCGCGCGTGAAGCCGAAGATGCGAATCGCCGCGGGGTTCCAGAAGTTGATGATGCCGTCGGTGTCGGTGGTGTAGATCGCGACCGGCGAGTTCTCGACGATCGCGGTGAGGAAGCCGTTCATCTGGTGCAGCGCGCGGTCCTTCTGGCGCTGCTCGGTGAGGTCGATGAAGGCGCCGATGACGAAAAGCGCGACCCCCTGCGCGTCGCGCATCACCGCGGCGCTGCGGCGCACCCACTGCTCTCTTCCCGACTTGTGGATGAAGCGCTTGTCGACCTGCGCGGGAATCTCGCCGCCGGCGCGAAGCTGGCGCAGGTGCTCCTCGTCGCGCGCAATGTCGTCCGGATGGGTGATCCTGCGGAACGACTGGCCTTCGATCTCCTCGCGCGCGTAGCCCACCATCTCGCAGACCGAGCGTCTCCGCCGCGGCGCGCCCGAGCATCTCGCCGAAGCGCGTGCCGAGGCGCTCGGAGAGCTGCTCGAAGTAGTTCTCCTTCTGAGTGTAGTCGACCACGCGCTCGGCCTTGATCACCTCGCGCGCGACGAATTCGAGGTTGCCGAGCGAATCGGCGAGGCCGAGCTCCACGCTCTTCTCTCCGGTCCACACCAGCCCCGAAAACGTCTCCGGAGTTTCCTTCAGCCTCTGCCCGCGCCCCTGGCGCACGACGCGGATGAACTGCTGGTGGATCTCCCCGATCATCTTCTGCGCGTGCTCGCGGTGCGCCGGGTTCTCGGGCACGAACGGATCGAGGAAATCCTTGTTCTCCCCCGTGGTGTAGGCGCGCCGCTCGATACCGAGCTTTTCCATGGCGCCGGTGAAGCCGAAGCCGCCGATGATGACGCCGATGGAGCCGACGAGGCTCGCCTTGTCGACGTAGATCCTTTCGGTGGCCACCGCGACGTAGTACCCGCCGGAGGCGCACAGGTCCTGCACCACCGCGTAAATCGGCGTGTTCGGGTACTTGGCGCGCAGGCGCCGGATCTCGTCGTTGATGTAGCCCGCCTGGACGGGGCTGCCGCCGGGGCTGTTGATGCGCAGCACCACGCCCTGCGTGTTGGCGTCCTTGAAGGCGCGGTTCAATCCCTTGATGACCTTCTCCGCGGAGGCCTTCGACTCTGGCGCGATGATGCCCTCCATCTCGACCAGCGCGGTGTGGCGGCCCACGCCCGATGCGAGGCTGTCGCGATCGGGGCGCCCGATCCAGCCGAACCAGGAGGAGAGGATGAGGAATATGACCAGGAACCAGAGCAGCTTGAACAATGCGCTCCATTGGCGCGCGCGCCGCTGTTCCTCGAGGGCCTTGAGAGCGACGCGCTCGAGCACCGCGCGCTCCCAGGTGGGTGGAACGGGATCGGTCATTTCGCTTCCGACGAGCTGGTGGAGTTCGGCGGAGCCTTGTCGTCCAGGAGAAGAACCTCGCCGTTTCTTTCACGGACTTGGAGCGGCTCGAGCGAGGCGCCGCGGCACGGCCCCGCGACGCAGAATCCGGTGCTCGGTTCGAAGATCGCACCGTGCGTCGAGCACACCAAGTATAGCCCACTCTCCTCGAAGAACTCACCCGGCTGCCAGTCGAGCTCGGTGCCCGTGTGGGGGCAATGGTTCACGTACGCGCACGCCTTGCCGCCGTGGCGCACGACGAAGCCTTTCTCCTCGCCCGCGAGCGCCCGCAAGGTGAAGCGCACGCCCTTGCCTCCCTCGGCAAGCGCGGCGGACGGGCAGATCAGCCGTGCGTCGTCAGCCATCGATGCAGCTCCGCCACCGAGTCGCAGCGCGCCCGCGCCGGCCGCGTGCCGAGGAGACCGGCGTCGTGCGCGCCGTATGACACCGCCACCGCGTCCACGCCGGCGTTGGCGGCGAGCTCGAGGTCGTGGGTGGTATCGCCCACCATCAAGGTGCGCCGCGCTTCGACGCCGGTCATGTCCATCAACATGAGCAACATGTCCGGGTGGGGCTTGGCAAAGCCCTCGTCGGCGCAGCGCGTGGCCTCGAACCACGGCCTGAGCCCCGTGGAGTCGAGCGCGCGGTCGAGCCCGCGCCGCGCCTTGCCGGTGGCCACGGCGAGCCGCGTCCCCCGGGCATGCAGCTCGGCGAGCATGTCGCGCACGCCGTGGTAGAGCGGAGCCTCGTTCTCGCGCGCCAGGAAATGGTGGCGGTAGCGCTCGGTGAGGCGCAGGCGCCCGTCGCGATCCAGATCAGGCGCGATGTGATTGAACGAATCGGTTAGCCCCAGCCCGATCACGTACAGCGCATCCCTATCCGTGGGGATCTTGATCCCGATGTCGCGGCACGCGCTCTGCAGACTGGACGCGATCACTTTCGTCGAATCCATGAGCGTCCCATCCCAGTCGAAAATGACCAGGTCATAGTTCATCTGCGGCCCTCGGCGTGAGCGTTAGATTCTGCCGGTGCTTCGCAACCACGGGCGTTCATCGGCGTTCACGCCTTAATGCGCGAGCGAAATCTTTCCAGGTCCGCCGCCAGCGGCGAAGACAGCACCAGCGTCTCGCCGGTCGCGGGATGCGCGAACGAGAGCTTCGCCGCGTGCAGGAACATGCGCTTCAGGCCCTGCTTGCGCAGCGCCCGGTTCAGCTCGAAGTCTCCGTACTTGTCGTCGCCCAGCACCGGATGTCCGAGATGCGCGAGGTGCACGCGGATCTGGTGGGTGCGGCCGGTCAGCAGCTCGGCCTCGAGAAGGCTCCACTCGGGCGTTCGCTCCAGCAAATGGAACACGGTCTCGGCTTCCTGGCCCGAGTCCGAGACGCTCACGCGCTTCTCGCCATCCTTCGTGACGCGCTTGGCGAGCGACAGGCGCACGCGCTGGCGTTCGTTGCGAAAGCGCCCTGCCACGCCTGCGAGGTAGCGCTTGTCCATGTCGCGGCTGCGCATCATCTCGTGCAGCGCGGTGAGCGCCGCGCGCTTCTTGGCCAGCAGCAGCACTCCCGAGGTCTCGCGGTCGAGGCGATGGACCAATTCGAGGAAGCGCGCCTGCGGGCGCATCGAGCGCAGCGACTCGATCACGCCGTGGGCGACACCGCTGCCGCCGTGCACCGCGAGCCCCGCCGGCTTGTCGATCGCGAGCAGGTGGTCGTCCTCGAAGAGCACGGGCAGCTTGAAGTGCGGCGCGGGCTCGGCCGCGTCGCGCTCCGGCAGGCGCAACGGCGGGATGCGGATGCGGTCGCCCGCGGCGACCTTCCGCGACACCGCCACGCGCTTGCTGTTGACGCGCACCTCGCCGCCGCGAACGATGCGGTAGATGTGGCTCTTGGGCACTCCCTTCAGGCGCGCGAGAAGATAGTTGTCGATGCGCTGCCCGGCCTCGTCCTCGGCCACCTCGATGTAGCGCACCGCCGGCGCGGAAACGGCTTCTTTGCCATCAGTCGGCATCCGCGTATACTATATGTAGTTGATTTCGAAGAAGTTGACTTACACGTTGGGGACGCCGCGAAAAGGCGCCCGAGCAGGCAAACGTCGCTCGCCTGCGAGACCAAGCAGCGATGGTTAACGAATCGACGCGCTCGACGCACACGAATTCCACGCCTCTGCCGACCCATCAAAGTCCGCAGACGCCAGACGAAGAAAACCAGAAATCGTCCCTCTCGCTCACCGTTCCGTGAAGCAACCAAGAACTCGACATCGAATCCGCCGGCAAGGAACAACGCAAGAGCAACATCTACAAAGGGGTCATCACCCGCGTAGAGCCGTCCCTCGAGGCGGTGTTCGTCGATTACGGCGCCGAGCGCCACGGCTTCCTGCCCTTCAAGGAAATCGCCAAGCAGTTCATGGTCAACGACGGCGGCGAGTTCGGCCGCTCGAAGATGGCCACCCACCTCAAGGTGGGCCACGAGATGATCGTCCAGGTCGACAAGGACGAGCGCGGCAACAAGGGCGCGGCGCTGACCACCTACGTATCGCTCGCCGGCCGCTACCTCGTGCTGATGCCCAACAACCCGCGCGGCGGCGGCGTCTCGAGAAGGATCGAAGGCGAGGACCGCAACGAGCTGCGCGAGGTGATGGACCAGCTCGAGGTCCCCGAAGGCATGAGCCTCATCGCGCGCACGGCCGGCATCGGCCGCTCCGCCGAGGAATTGCAGTGGGACCTGAATTACCTGCTGCAGCTGTGGAACGCGATCGACAAGGCCGCGGAGGAAGAGAAGGCGCCGTGCCTGATCTACCTCGAGTCGAGCCTCGTGGTGCGCGCCATCCGCGACCTGTTCCAACCCGACATCGGCGAGATCCTCGTCGACACGCCGGCGATCTACGACCAGGCGCTCGCGTTCATGAGCACGGTGATGCCGGCCAACGTGAACAAGGTCAAGCATTACCGCGACGACATTCCGCTCTTCTCGCGCTTCCAGATCGAGCACCAGATCGAGAGCGCTTACCGCCGCGACGTGACGCTGCCCTCGGGAGGGGCGATCGTCATCGACCATACCGAGGCGCTGGTCTCGATCGACGTGAACAGCGCCCGCGCCACCCGCGGGCACGACATCGAGCAGACCGCGTTCAACACCAACCTCGAGGCGGCCGACGAAGTGGCCCGGCAGCTGCGCCTGCGCGACCTGGGCGGGCTCATCGTGATCGATTTCATCGACATGGAGAGCGCCAAGAACCAGCGCGAGGTCGAGAACCGGCTGCGCGATGCGCTGCGCCACGACCGCGCGCGCGTGCAGATCGGAAAGATCTCACGCTTCGGGCTGCTCGAGCTCTCGCGCCAGCGGCTGCAGCCGTCGCTGGAAGAAACCACGCACTCCCCCTGCCCGCGGTGCCACGGCACGGGTTACATCCGCGACACTTCCTCGACCGCGCTGCACGTGCTGCGCATCCTCCAGGAAGAAGCGATGAAGGAGAACACCGCCGCCATCCACGCGCAGGTGCCGGTCGATGTCGCGACCTACCTGCTGAACGAGAAGCGCTCGGAGATCTTCGGCATCGAGGCGCGCCTCAAGGTGAACGTGCTGCTGATACCCAACCCGAACCTCGCCACCCCGAACTACCACGTCGAGCGCCTGCGCCACGACGCTCCGGAGCTCGATTCGCAAGTTCCGAGCTACGAGAGAGTCACGGTGCCGGTCGAAGAAGTGACCCCGATGCCGACGTTGAGCCCGGAGGCGAAGGCGCCGCGGCCCGAGCCGCTGGTGAAGGGCATCCGTCCTTCGCAGCCCGCGCCCATGTCGGCGCAGCCCGTGGCGATGCAACCCGCCGCAGCGGCGCGCCAGGCGCCAGGCACCGCGCACGCCGAAAAGGCCGGCATCCTCGACAGGTTGTTCGAATGGTTCCGCGGATCCGCGGAACCGGCGCCGCAGGAAGCGCGTCCGGCGCCCGCGCCCACTCCCGCGCTCGAGGAGCGCGCACCTCGCGACCGGCAGCGCCCCCCGCGCGACGGACAGCGCCGCGATCGCGACGACCATCGCCGCGACGGACGCGGACAGGGACGCGGAGCGGAAGATCGCCCGCGTGGTGAAGGACGCGGCGATGGCCGCGGGCCCAAACATGAAGGCCGCGACGACGCGCGTGGCGAGGCACGGCGAGGCGGAGGCGAGCAGCAGCAACCGCGAGCCGAGAAACAGGAGCGCCGCCCCGACCAGCAGCAGCCACGCCGCGAGCGCGGCGAAGGCCGTGGCGAGGGACGCCCCGAAGGAGGCCGCCCGCAGCAAGGCAACCGACCGCCGCGGCAAGTCCTCGAAACGCCGCGAGCCGAGAGCGAAGCCCCCGGCCTCGCATCGCAACCGGTGCTCGAATCCGAGCCGCGCACCGACGACGGTGACGGCGGTGCGCGGCGGCGGCGCCGTCGCGGCGGCCGCGGCGGTGGCGATCGGCCCGATCGCGGCGACCGCGGACCGCGCGAGAGCTCCGGTGGCGAGCGCGGCGCTCCCGCGCAAGCCGTCGAGAGCCGTGCATTCTCCGAGCCGCAACCGCAGCGCGAGAGCGCTCCGGTGCGCGAGCCGGTTTCCGAGCGCACCGAGCCGGCGGCCCCCGTCCACGAACCCGCGAAGGGCGCGGCGTTCTCGAGCGGATCGCTGCCGACGGTCGCCTTCCAGGCCGTGAGCGAGCACGACGAAAGCGAAGCGGAAATGCACCGCCCGCAACGCCGCCGGCGCCATTCCGAGTCGGATCACGCGTCGCAGCAAGCGGAATTGCAGCTGGTCGAGACGCAGTCCGAGGCGCGTTCGATTCCCGAGGCCGGGGATGACCTGCCGCGCCGCACCAAGCCGCGCCGCCGCCGCTCCGAGCCGATGGAAGCGGAGCCGTTGAAGCTGGTCGAAACCCAACCGGGCGCCGAGGCGCATCACCCCGACAATCCGCCGACACCATGAGCGCGGCGGCGCCGATCGATTTCTATTTCGATTTCTCGTCGCCGTACGGGTACATCGCGAGCGAGCTCGCGGAGGATTTCGAGAATCGCGTCGGCCGGCCCCTCAAGTGGCGGCCGATACCGCTCGGCGCGTCTTTCAAGATCATGGGGCAGCAGCCGCTCGTCGATGTCCCCTTGAAGGGCGCGTACTCGCGCAAGGATTTCGCGCGCTCGGCGCGCCTGCACAAGGTGGCCTACAAGGAACCCGCGAAATTCCCCATCGGCACGGTGGCGGCGATGCGAGCCTTCTATTGGCTCGAGGATCGCGATCCCGCCAGGGCGCGCGCGCTGGCGAAGAAGCTCTTCGCCGCCTACTTCGCTGAAGGAAAGGACATCGGCGCTCCCGCCGCCGTCGTCGAGATCGCGCAGTCCGTCGGTGTCGACGGTGCCGCGCTCGCCGCCGCGCTGGAGGACCCCGCGGTGAAGGATCGTGCCAGGCGCGAAAGCGATGCCGCGATCGCCGCCGGAGTCTTCGGGTCCCCCTTCTTCATCGTCGACGGCGAGGCCTTCTGGGGCGTGGACCGCATGCTGATGCTGGAGGAGTGGATCAGGACCGGCGGCTGGTGAGCTAGGAACCCTCGAGCCGCCCGATCAGCACATCGATCAAGTCCGCGCCCTCGCCCGACTCCAGGCGATGCTCGCGCAGGACGCTCACGAGCCGCGGCACCTCGATCGCCTGGTGGCCGGAGCGCAGGAAAACCTCGGCGATCGCCCTTTGCACGTTGACCGACGTCGCCTGCGCGTAGAGGCGCATGAGCGCTTCGAGCGTTTCGCGATCCGAGATGTGATGGCGCGCCAGAGTCTCGAGCGCCCGCACCTGGGCCGCCGAGTCCGCCATGCGCACGATTCCCGAAGTCGCCGTACGAAGCTCTCCGGCATCTTTGATCGGCTGGTGGCGAAAGTAGGCCTGCGCCACCTGTACGTCCTGATCGTTGGGGCTCGCGAGAGCGCGCAGCACCCGGCCGCGCGCCTCGGCGCTTCCCAGGCACGCACGCGCCGCGGTGTGGGCGGTGCGGCCGGCGAACGTCCTTGCCACCTTCACGTGACGCAGCTCGCGATCGAGCTCGCGGTCGCGGTTGAGCGCGCAGATCAAGTCCACCTCGCCGTAGCCGACCGCGTTGGTCGCGAGCAGGTCCCCGATCATGCGCACCGTCTCCGCGCGCTGCTCCGCCTGCGTAAGCCAGCCCACGGAGCGCGCCAGGGCGATCATGCGCAAGCGCAGCGCCGGATCCTCGGTGTCGCGGGTGAGCGCGAGAAAACGCGCGCGGGCGGCGTGGTCGTGGACGAGTACCGCGAGCGCGTGCGAGATCTCCTTCTCGTGCCTGCGGCCTTCGTCGAGAGAAGCGAAAAAGGTCTCGATGCGCCCGAAGGCCATCCGCACCCCGGCGCCATCTCCGCGCAGCGTCCGGTGGACGAGCTCGAGCTTCTGCGCGAGCGTGACACGGTCGTCGAAGAACCGGCACGATTCGCGGCGATAGTCGGCGTTGGGATCGGACTCGCGCAAGCCGCTGGCGATCGTCATGCTCGAGGGACCGAAGAGGCCGAGCATCCGCGCGCTCGGCCGTCCGCTGCCGATCTCTTCGGCCGAGGCCGATTCGAAATACTCGTCCAGCAGCGGACCGGCCGCGCGTCCGAGTGGGGCCAGTGACGAAAAGCCGTAGATGAGCGGCACGTCCGCGAAGATGCGGCGCATGAGGTCGCGGCTGCTTTCGCCGTAGCGCTCGCTCAGCGATCGCGCCGCGCGCTCCGACTCGGCGCGCGTGTGGCCCGAGCGCAGCAGCGCGCGCACGATCTCGGGCGTGGCGCTCCTCACCGGCTCGGGCTTCAACGTATCGCAACCGAAGAGATACACCTCCTTCACCTGCGAAAAAAGCCCGGGGCACGAAGCGCTGCATTGCACGCGCTCCATCTCGTCGACTCGCAGCGACTCGTTCACGTCGAACTTCGAGGAGTAGAACTCCGTCCCCGCGAAGTGTCCCGAGACGACGAGAACGTCGCAGCGGATCTCCTGCCTGCACGCCGAGGCCAGCCAATCGGGACGGCCGCGCTCCACCAGCTCGACGAACTGGTACTTGTCTTCCGGCAGGCTGCGGCGAAACGCTTCGCGCTCGTCCGCGGAATTGACGGTGATGGTGCATACCGTGCTCTTCTGGGCATGAGCGTCGAGGCCGGCGGTCGCCGCCATCAGCGCCAGAAAACAGACTCTTGCGATTGTCCGCATCCCCAAATCATCCCTTGGAGCCGCGGCAAGGTCAACGCGAATTCTTTACCTGCCTCTTGCTTACGTGAGCAGCCGATAGCCCACGGCCGTCTCCGTCAGCAAGTGCTTCGGCTGCGCCGGATCATCCTCCAGCTTTTGCCTCAGATGACCCATGTACACGCGCACGTAGTGATGATGCTCGACGCCCGAGGGTCCCCACACCTCGCGCAGGATGTGGCGATGCGTGAGCACCTTGCCCGCGTTCGCGATCAGCAGCGAAAGGAGGCGAAATTCGACCGGCGTGAGGTGCACGGGGTGGCCGCCGCGTTTCACGGTGCGCGCCTCGGTGTCCACTTCGATGTCGCCGAACCTGAATACCGGCGAAGCGGCGCCCGGCGAATGGTGGCGGCGGCGCAACGTCGCGCGCACCCGCGCCAGCAGCTCGCCCACGCCGAACGGCTTCGTGAGGTAATCGTCCGCGCCCGCGTCGAGTGCCTCGATCTTGTCGCTCTCCCCCATGCGCGCGGAGAGCACGATCACGGGCAGCGCCGACCAAACGCGCAGCTCCCGGATGAAGGTCACGCCGTCGCCGTCGGGCAAGCCCAGGTCGAGGATCAGCAGATCGGGCTTGCGCGTGCCCGCGTCGATGAGGCCCTGCTTCATGGTCGCGGTCTCGTGCACCATCCAGCCTTCCGCCTCGAGCGCCGTGCGCACGAAGCGGCGGATCTGCGGCTCGTCCTCGACCAGCAGCGCGACGGGCGTCGGCGCAGTCACGAGGGCATGGCCTTCATTTCCGGCGGCTCGCCGAGGGGAAGCGTGAAAACGAAGCGCGCCCCTTTGGCGCGGCCGGCGTCGGCGTGGATCCGCCCCTTGTGCGCCTCGACGATGGCGCGGCAGATGGCGAGCCCCAGCCCGACGCCGGGCATGGCGGATTCCTTGTCGCCGCGCGCGAACTTCTCGAATACCGCTTCTTCCTTTCCGGCGGGAATGCCCGGCCCGTCGTCGGCAACGCTCACTTCGAGCTCATCGCCCGAGATTCGCGCCGAGATGGAGACGTGCGAATCGGGTGGCGTGTACTTCGAGATATTCTCGAGCAGGTTCGCGAGCACGCGCTCGATCAGGACCGCGTCCATCTTCACGAGGGGCAAATCGGCGGGCAGGTCCACGGTGACGCGGCGCTCGCCGAGGGCGGAGCGGATGGTGCGTATCGCGCTGCCGACCACTTCCTCGAGCGGATGCCAGTCGAGGTTGAGCCGCACCTCGCCGCTCTGGATACGCGCCATGTCGAGGAGATTGTTGACGAGCGCAATGAGGCGCCGCGCCTCCTCGCCGATCGTGCGTGCGATGTCCTCCTGCTGCGCGGACAGAGCCGGTTGCGTCAGCGTCATCGACTCCGAGAGTCCCAGCAACGCCGCGAGCGGTGTTCGCAGATCGTGGGAAAGCGCCGAGAGCAGGGAGTTTCGCAACCGCTCGCTCTCGATCTTGATCAGCGCATCGCGCGCCACCTCAACGTAGTGCACGCGCTCGAGTGCGATCGCGATCAAGGCCGAGAAGGTCTCGTACTGGCGCATCTGCTCGGGGATCATCAGGTCGCGGCTGCGCTCGGGCCGGATCGCGAGCACGCCGCGCGTGCGCATCGGCGCCTTGAGCGGCAGGAACAGGAAGTCGTTGCCCGGCAGCGTATCGGTGCCGGCGCCGGCGGGCTCGGCGCGGTCGTACGCCCATTGCGCCGCCGCCGCATCCATGGGATTTCGCATGCCGCGCGCGGTGGGAGACGCGAGCCGGTTGGCCGTGTCGGGCACGAGCACGCTTACGCCCGCCCGAAACGTGCGCGACATGAAAGCTTCGGCGGTCTCGATGACCTGCTCCGTCGTCAGCAGTCCCGAAAGGTCTCGCGAGAATTCGTATAGCGTGCGAGCGCGCTCCTCGCGATGGCCGGCCACGCGCGCCTGGAAGCGCACTCCGGCGGTGAGCTGCCCGGTCACCAGTCCGACCGCGAGCATCACCGCGAACGTGAGGAGATACTGAACCTCGCTCACCGCGAACGAGAAACGCGGCGGCACGAAAAAGAAATCGAACGCCAGCACGTTCAGCACCGCCGCCAGCACCGCGGGCCCGCGCCCCCATCGCGCGCCCACGAGCACCACGGTGAGCAGGAACACCATCACGATGTTCGCGAGGTCGAAAAAGCGGTAGAGGAGCGCGGCGGCCCCCGTGGTCGCCACACACGCGAGCACCGTCCACAGATAGCGAACGCGTCGCTCTGCCGCCTTCGGGCTCGGTTCGGCCGGCGCGAACGCTTGTCTGGCGGCCACAGGCGTCCCCGACTCGCGCGCGCCGCGCCCGATCTCGAGGACATCGAGCGTATCCTCGGCCGCGGCGATGGCATCGCTCATGCTGCGACGCCAGGGAAATCGCTGCCGGGGACCGCGCCCCACGACGACCGTGCCGAAATTGCCGGCGCGCGCGTGGTCCACGATCGCCTGGCAGACGTCGCCTCCGGTGAGGATCGCGGTGCGCGCGCCGAGGTCCTGCGCGAGCTTCACCACGCGCAGGATGCGCTCGCGCCTCTCCGCCGACAGCTTCTGCAGCAGCGGGGTCTCGACGTACACGGCGGTCCATTCCACGCCGAGCTGTCCCGCCAGCCGCGCGGCGCTGCGCACCGTGTGCTCGGATCCCGCCTCGGGACCGATGCAGCACAGCAGCCGCGGCTGCGTTTTCCAAACGCCCTCGATGGCCTTGTCAGCGCGGTACTGCTGCACCTCGCCCTCGACCACGTCCGCGGTACGGCGTAGCGCCAGCTCGCGCAACGCCATGAGGTTGCCCTTGCGGAAGAAGTTGCTCGCGGCGCGCTCCGCGTGCTCGGGCAGGTAGACCTTCCCTTCCTTCAGGCGCGCCAGCAGCTCCTCGGCCGGAATGTCCACCAGCACCACGTCGTCCGCTTCGTCGAAAAACGTGTCGGGGACGGTTTCCCACACCTTGATTCCGGTGATGCCCCCCACGACGTCGTTCAG
>WNFI01122279.1_pt1 | contig 17451 bp, 13 predicted proteins | sample 5400471 | NCBI WGS metagenome assembly WNFI01 (sample SAMN13153348, study PRJNA577476) | soil metagenome | isolation source: 100 cm saprolite on Douglas fir-dominated hillslope | place: USA:California | collected 2013-09-17 | reverse complement strand
ACCATCGGCTTTACACTGCGTGGGCTCGAATGCCTGCAAGAGATCCTCGCAGACCACAAGCGTCAACGCTCATCCACGCGGCCCTGACCGGATGGTTACTGTCAGTCGGCGTTGTTCTCGAACGAACACAAGCCGGAGCCCGGCGGGCGCCTACAATCGCTCTCTTGGAACCACGGCTGCGGAGTGCGATGTGTCGAGCAGCGAGAGCAAGGCCGCCTGCTGGCGCGTTCGGGCGGAGCAAATTCGCGCGCTGGCCGATACCTTTCCGCTTGGGCAAGCGCGAACCGATCTCATCCACATCGCCAGCCAGTGGGAGGACATGGCGCGGCCCTTCGAACGACATCTGCAATGCAAAGCGGCGAACTGAGACCGGTTGGCGATTAGCCAAGTCGCCCGAAGCCTGCGCGGTCACAGTGCCGCGCCACCGACCTCCCGCCTGGCGGTCTTTTCCGTTATCCGGTCACAGCCGCGCGCGGCCTCGCACCTGGATTGTTGAGTGCTCGCGGCCACGGCGATATCACGCCTCGATCACCCACTGCCCCATCGTCCGTCGCTATAACCGAACGTGTTGATCGAAGCGGAGCGCCTGAAACTCACCAAATTTGCCTCGCAGGTTCTTTCGGTATTAGTGCGAGCATGGCTTCGAATCCGTCGCCAGCGAAGCGGAGGGGACGTCTATCTGACATGACTGCGGCAAGCACATCGCCGTCGGCCTCGAATGCGGAGGCCGACGGCTGCTACAACCGGCGCCGCACCGCGATCAATTTCATAGCGATCTCCGGTTCGGGTGCCCTCAGCATGCTGGTCGGGGTTCTCATCAGCATCTATGTGCGCCGAGTGCTGGGGCCGGTCGCTATCGGTCAAGTCACCTGGAATATCGCTCTCTTGTCGTATCTGTCGCTGTTTGTCGCAAATCCGGGGCTTCAGACCATCGGTCAGCGCGAAGTGGCAAAGAATCCGGCCGCGACGGCCATGCTCACCTCGTCGATCCTGGTCGTTGGCATGCTGCTGGCCGTCGCCACCTACGCCGTCGTGCTGCTGATCGCCCTTATCGAGCCTCGAGGGCCTCGCGTCAGCACCCTGCTCGTGCTGCAGGGCCTGAATATCTTTGTGCTCGCCTGCAACCTCGAATGGGTGTTGCGCGCGCATGAGCACATGGTCGCCCCGGCAATAGCCTCGCTCGTCGTCAACACTCTGCAGCTTCCGGTCCTGCTGCTGTTCGTCCACGGACCCGACGATGTCGTCTTCTATGCCGTCTGTGGCATTCCGTTCGTGCTGCTCACCGTTGCCTACAATGGCTGGTACCTGCAGCACCGGCGCTTGCTGTCCCTTCGGCAGCTCCGGCTGACCCTTGCCGGAGCCAGGATGCTGCTGGGCGAGTCGTGGCCGGTGGTGCTGTCCCAGGCGGGCGTTCTGATCTATTGGAGCAGCGGCGCCGTCATCCTGGGATTCACCGACGGCGATGAGGCGGTGGGCCTCTACGGCACCGCCGCCAGGCTCATTTTCATGGCGACGATCGCCAGCGGTGGCATGCTGAACGCCTATTCGCCCGTCCTGGCGCGGGTGCACGACGATCCCGAGAAGGCGGCGCAAGTCGCCAGGGAATTCACCACCCTGCTTGCCTGGATGGGCCTGCCGCTCAGCGTCCTCGGATGGGCCTTCGGCGGGCACTTCGTCGATATGATGTACGGGCCGCTGTTCCACGAGGGTGGCCGCTATTTCGAGTGGCTTTGCCTCTCGATCGGCCTGAGCTTCGTGAACATTGGTCTCGGCAAGCCGTTGACCGCCTGGGGCTATCAAAAGACCGAGCTCAAGATCAACGCGATCGGAGCCGCGGCCAACCTCGCCGTCAGCCTGGCGTTCATTCCCCTCTATGGACCCTGGGGCGCCGTCGCCGCGACCATTGCCGCTCAGCTCGTCGTCCTTGCCGTGCAGATCCTGGTGCGGCGGCGGATCGGCTTGGGCTGGCATCCGGTGCTGCCGGTGCTGCTGCCGCCGCTCGCTTGTTCCTTGGTGGTCGCCTGCATCTTCATGTCGACGTCCGCCGGCAGCTCGCACTACTGGTGGGCGGCAATGCTCCTTGGCGCGCTCGTCCTGGTCGGATGCTTCTTTGCCCTCGAGCGAAGGATGACAGGGATCCGCCTCAACCTGCTTCGCCGGGCGTAAAGACTCTGGCCCGCGTAGCCGGCGGACGGCGCCGGCTCAAGAAGGGAGCGGTGTCGGAGGCTTTTCCGTGGTTGATGCGCCAAGGTGAGACTGTTCGCCGAGGAGCCAGCGCATCATGGCGCCCGCCACCAGCATCCTGGCGAGGCCGCCAGTCACGGAGCGCGTCTTCGTCCGCGGCCTGGAAACAGGCGGGATTGCTGCCGGCGGCAACTCACTCGTGCTTGGAGCTGCGCTCGCAGGGTCGGGACGGAACCGCGTGCGTGCATAGATCATCAACGGAGTGGCTTCGATCACCACTTCAAGGCGGTCAGCCGAGTGGTCGTCGTGATCTCGGATGGGCATCGGTGCACGATAGAGTGCGCCGCTGCGACCATTGAGTGAAGTGATTGTTTGGTGGCTGAGCCACCTAGGAGCCTGTCTGAGAAATAGACGGGGCCGCGACGCTGCCGATTTTGCCCGAATGCGCGGAGCCGGTGCGACGGCGATGCAGCGCATCGCCGAGTGCCGGCGACAAAGCAGTCGGGCAAAATCGGCGCGTCCCGGAGGGTTACGGCCAACTTGCCCGCCCGCGTCGTCAGGAGCGGCGGAAGCGCAGCTTCCGCCGGGGCTCGCCGATGCGACTACGGCGGTGCGGACGCTGTACGAGCTGCGGCAAACCGAGGATATGGTCGATCTGGCGATACGCGCCGGCCTCGAGGCGCAGCGGAGCGCCGAGCAGAGCATTGCCGAGCTGGCAACCGCGGTCGCCGACACGGCTCGACCCGCCGTCCTGGCCGTGCTCAACGCAATCTACAATCAAGATCAGATCACCTGGTCGGGCCTACATGCGAGGACCACGTTCGACCAGGACACCGACGTCGCCGTCGCCCGACTGCGGACGGAGCGCGACGAGCTGAACGCCGGCCTGCTGGCCGCCGCGGCCGCCGCCGCGGCGGAGGCCATCGTGGCGCGGCCGGAGCTGCAGGCGCGGCTGGCAGCGACGCAGCGCGATGCCAATGCCGCCTGGAAGCAAGCGGAGGCCGCCCTGGGCGATCTCACTCAGCGGGTCTCCTCCGATGCGGCGGTAACCGCGGGCGACACGCTCTCGGCGATCGCCGAGCAGGCGCGGCGGTCGGTCGAGGTCAACGTCGCCGTGGCGGCGCTGGCGATCGGTCTCCTGGCGGCAGCGGCGCTGCTGGCGCATTTGCTCGTGGTTCGACCGCTCATCCGTGCGGCGCGGGCGCTGGTGGCCGTCGACGCCGGCGGGTCGGTGGTCGGCCGGCGCGAGCGGCTTCGCGAGCTGGATGAGGTCGCGCATTCGGTCGACCGCGTCGCCGGTCTCTATCGCGAGCTGCGCCTCCGAGCGGGCGAGCTATCGGCGGCACTCGCGCGCCAGATCGCAACCGGCGAGATATTGCGCGCGATGGTCGCCTCGCCCAACGACAGCGGCCCAGTATTCAGCATAATCCTGCGGAACGCCGCCGCCCTCTGCGAAGTCGCTGGGGGCAGCTTCTATCTTTTGGACAATGATCGGCTCTGCCTGGTTGCCCATCAGAACTCCAGCGGCAGCGAGCAAGCACGGGAGGCGATGGAACGCACCTTCCCACTGGTTCCACATCGCGGGTCGGCCGCAGGCCGTTCAATCATCGACCGCGCGGTGGTGCACGTCCCGGACATCCTGGAAGACCCGGAATACACGCTGGGAAGCCTCGCCCAGCAAGTCGAGTTCCGATCGCTGTTGGTGGTGCCGATGATGCGCGACGGCGCACCTGTCGGCGTCATCGCCCTCCACCACAACAAGCCGGGTCGTTTTGCCGACGAGCACGTCGAGATGTTGAAGATATTCGCCGACCAGGCCGTGATCGCGCTTGGGCATGCGCGTCTATTCGAGGAGCTGCGCTTGCGCGCCCGCGAGCTGTCGGACACGCTCGCCCGACAGACGGCGACTGCCGAGCTGCTGCGCGCCATGGTCGCTTCGCCGAACGACAGCGACTCGGTGTTCAAGTTCATCCTGAAGGATGCCGTCCAGCTCTGCGAGGCCGCCGGGGGCACCCTGTTCGTATTGGGGGATGGGCTGCTTCACCTGGTCGCCCATCACAACTACGCGGGCGAGGCGTTGGCGTTGATGCAGGGGACATACCCGCTCGCTCCGCATCGCGGAACGGCCGCCGGCCGTGCTGTCCTCGACCGTACCGTCATCAGCATCCCGGACGTGCAGGACGAGCCAGGATACCGCCACGCGAATCTGGCGAAGCTCATCGGTCTTCGCTCGCTGCTGCTGGTCCCGATGATGCGCGACGGCGCGCCGGTTGGCGTGATCGCCCTGCATCATACGTCGCCAGGCAAGTTCCCCGACGCGCAAGTCGAAATGCTCAAGACCTTCGCCGACCTGGCGGTGATCGCACTGGGTCATGCCCGCCTGTTCGAAGCTCTGGCGACGGCCCGCGATCAGGCGGAGACGGCGAACCGCGAGAAGTCGCGCTTCCTGGCGGTGATGAGCCATGAGCTGCGGACGCCGATGAACGCCGTGATCGGCTTCAGCCATCTGATGCTCCGCACGCCGCTCTCGTCGGCTCAGCGCGACCATGTCGGCCGCATCCTCTCCGGCGGGCGTCGGTTGCTCGGGGTCATCAACGACACCTTGGACTTCTCCAAGATCGAGGCCGGCCAGCTGCAGCTGGACCGAGTCGATTTCGTGCTGCAGGACGCCTTCCAGGAGGTGATTGACGTGCTGTCCCTGGAGGCCTCGGCCAAGGACCTGTCCTTGCGGCTGGACTGGGATCCGACACTGCCCGAGCTGGTCGCTGGCGACCCGCTGCGCCTCGGTCAAGTGATGATGAACTTGACCGCCAATGCCATCAAGTTCACCGAGCGTGGCGGGGTGACCGTGGGAGTGCACCGGAAAATGCCCGATGACGGTCCTGGTCATGGGATCGCGGTGTCAATCACCGACACCGGCATCGGCATGACCGAAGACCAGCTCGGCCGGCTGTTCCAAGAATTCTCCCAGGCGGACAGCTCGGTGTCGCGGCGCTATGGCGGCACCGGCCTTGGGCTCGTCATCAGCAAGCGGCTGATCGAGCAAATGGGCGGCGGGATCGAAGTCGAGAGCGTGCCGGGCGCCGGCAGCGCGTTCCGCTTCACCGTGCGGCTGGCGGCGGCCGACGGCACGGTCCCAGTCGAGCGCACCGACGCAAACCGTAGCGAGATACGGCTGGCGCCGCCGCCATGGGAAGGGCGGTCGATTCTGGTGGTGGAGGACAATCCGACCAACCAGGTGCTGGCGCGGTCGCTGTTGGCCGAAGTCGGCTTCACCGTCGAGATCGCCTCGAGCGGCCAGTCGGCGATCGAATGGCTGAGCAGGCACCGCTGCGATCTGGTGCTGATGGATATCGAGATGCCTGAGATGGACGGACTCGAGACGACGCGTAGAATCCTGAAGCTGCCATCCTGGAAGGAGCCGTTGGGCAACTCGGTCCCGATCATCGCCATGAGCGCCCACGCGACGACGGAGGCGCGGGTGTCCAGCCTCGCTGCCGGCATGATCGACCACCTGACTAAGCCGATCGAGCCCGACTTCCTCTATGCGGCCCTCGCGCGCCATTTATCGCCGACGCCCACCGCCGTAGCGGCAGAAGCCGTAGCGACGGCCGGCGGACCGCCGCAGGCGCCGCAGGGGTTCGACACCGAGGCTGCCATGCGCTTGTGCAAGGGCGACCTCGATCTCTATCGCGAAATGGCCCGACTGTTCGTGGAATCCTTCCGCGATGCCCGCACGCAGCTCACCGTGCAGCTGGCCGAAGGAACCGCCCAGGCGGCGTTGCTTCTGGTGCATTAGCTGCATGGCGCAGCTGCCAGTTTGGGCGCCCATCGCCTGGTTGCGGCCACCGGTTCCCTGGAGGACATGCTGAGGCGTGGTGCGTGGCCGCCCGATGGCGAGCTGGTCGCCGCCGCGCTGGACGCGGTCGATGTCGCGCTGGTCGGCGCCGAGGCGATCGCCCGCGGTGCCTCCGCGGCGACCGCCGGATCGGCGCCGGCTCTGCATTGACGTCGACAGATTTCGAGGGCGGCGGCGGCGGCTCGACCGAGACTGGGTCGGCATCGCTTGGCTGATCGTCGCGCAGCTCAGGCGCGCAACGCCCGCCCTTCACCCGGGGGTGAAGGACGGGCGCCGCCGCCGGTGCTTGTTAGTCGAGGTAGCGGAAGGGCATGTAGGTGACCCAGCTGCTGCCGTTGTTGTAGACCACGCTGAGGACGTGCGGGGCCATTGCCTGGACGGTGATGGTGCCGAGGGGCTGGCCCATCGCCTGCGGCGGTACATAGGGGCCGGTCAGGGTCTGGCCGTTGGCGTAGAGCACCGGCTGGGTCGAGACCAGGAACTGGGTGGTGCTGATGGAGTTGCCCTGGGCGGCGGTCCATTGCGCATGGCCGGAGGCGTCGTAGGCGAACGGGACCAAGAACATGGAGCTGCCGAGAACCTCGAAGGCGACGCCGCTGCCGGGCTTGGTCGGATCCCAGTACCAGCCGGTCTGCGGACGCTGCGGATTGAAGACGTTGCCGTCATAGAAGTACCGGTAGCGCGAGATCGCGACGACCTTCTGGCCGTCCTGCGCCTGGATCGTGAGGGTGGCGGTGTCGTCGCCGACGAAGCTGAGCTGCACGGTGGCGACGGTGCCAAGCGAGCTCGGCGGGACATAGGTGGTGCTGCCGAGCGGCTGGCCGCCGCCATTGAGGTTGAGCGCGCCGGCATAGGTGAGGTTGCCGGTCTGGGTCAGCCGGCCGACATACCACTCGGGCTGCCCGGCGCCGTTGTACATGAAGGCGCCGAAGAACATCGCGTTGCCCTGCACGTCGACGAAATAGCCGCGACCGCCCTCGCTCGGATTCCACCAGAACCCGCCCTCCGGCACGATGTCGGATGTCAGGAAGGTGAGCGCGTTGGCGACGTCGATCCGCCGGATCGTGTAGTGCGGCAAGGGGCTGCCCGGCGTCGGGTCGGCGATGGCGATCGGTTTGCCGCCGGATTGCAGCGCCGCAATCATGGTATCGACATGGGCGTTGGGCCGGTAGGTCTTGAGGATGGCGAACGCCCCGGCTGACAACCCGGCCGCCCAGGCGGTGCTGGAGTCGGGGATGGTCTTGATCGAGCCATCGCCGGCGGCGGTCAGGAGGTTGGGGCCGGCGGTCGCGCCGAACGCGACGTTCTGGCTGTAATTCGAGGTCGGCGACGGCACATCGCCCTGGTTGAAGGCGGCGACGGCGACGGCCTCGAGCCGACAGCCATCGAATTGTAAGGCGCCGGTGAAGCCGGAATCGCCGGCCCCCATGACCACGCCGATGCCGGCGTCCCTGAGAACGTCGACGGTATAGCGATAGGTGGCCTCCGTGCAGCGATCGGTGCCCGACTCGGCAGTGTCGGGAACGAATGGCGTGACCACGGCCGCGACGTTGAACTGGTTGCGGACGGTGGAATAGACATAGCTCAAGGCGTCCCGGGCGCTGACCGGGCTTACCTTGCCGTTCAGGCCGCCGACGCGGATCGCATAGATGGTGGCACCCGGGGCGACGCCCATGGCGCCCGCGTTGGAGCCGACGATGAGCTCGGCGATCTCGGTCCCGTGCGAGGAATCCGGCCACGGCGCCGTCGCCGCGCCGGCTCCGAGCTGCGAGGCCTGGCCGTTGGGACAGATGTTGGGCGCCATGTCGATGTTGAAGCAGGCTTCGCCCACGAGCTTGCCCTGCAGTCCGGGCGAGCTGGTGGCGAACCCGCCGCTATCGATGACGACCACCGTGGTGCCGTGCCCGTCATATCCCTGCGCTTGCGCAGGGCGGGCGTTGACCGCATCGGCGGGATGGAGCGAGCTCTGCGCGAAGGCGCTGGCACTGAGCGAGCCGGCCAGGCAAAGAGCGATGGGGGCGAGCTTGGGAAGGGATGGGGTCAGCCGCATCTGCGACCTCTCAAGTGGGGTGGAAATGTCCGTGGCGTAGCGTTTGAAGCGACCGTACCGACTAAACGCGGTGTTGGTCGTTGTGACCGGCGGAGCGTCTCATCGCGGTTCCACACGGTGAAGTGACCAATCTGTAGCAGCGATGGCCGACGGCACCGCGGCAGGCGAGGGAAGGCGGTCGATGTAGCGCCGTGGCGCGCGTGACAAACGCGCGCGCTCTATGAACCGCAGGCGGCGCTCATCTGGGATCGGCGGGGTCGATCAGGATCACCGCGGCTGGCGGTGACTAATTTGTAGCGCGCACGCCCGGCGCTGCTATTGGCCGAGCACTTTGCCGATCGCGCCGATGAGCTCGCCTGCCTTGAACGGCTTGGCGAGCGTAAGCGCGGCGCCGGACAGCTTCGCCACCTTGAGGAAGTCCATGAACTTCGCGCCGGCGCTGCCGGAGATGGCGATGATCGGCACCGAAACGTCGATCGCGCGCATGGCGCGGATGGTTTCGATGCCCTCGCGGTTGGGCATGATGAGGTCGGTCACCACGACGTCCGGACGGGCCTGCTGGAACTGCTGAAGCCCGAGCTGGCCATCGGCGGACGCGCGCACGGTGTGACCCTCACGAGTCAGCACTTCCGTGAGCAGGCGGCGCATAGCGGGATCGTCGTCAATTAATAGGACGGAAGCCATTTCCAGCCTCCGGATAATACCGGACTACGCTACCAGGGAGCAGGGGATGCGCCACTGGATCGGGCGAACGGTAGCAGCTTTTTCGGCTGGATGGGGATGCGACAGCTAGACAAATGGTTAAAAAGATGACCCCGCACCCGCCCGAACCACCCTTGACAAGGGCAGCGGCGGCGATGGGTCAGCCGCCGCTAGGTCGTCGCGTAGCGCGGCCGTCCGGCGAGGGCGAAGGCGATCTGCACGATGCCGGCGGCGAGCCCCAGGGCGACCCCGAGCCGCCAGGCGAGGTCGTAGGACCCCAGCCGATCGAACAAGAGGCCGCCGCCGAACGCCCCGGCGAAGCTGCCGAGCTGGTGGCTCATGAAGGCGAGGCCCTGGATCATGGCCTGCCATTTGAGCCCGAACATCTCGGCCACCGAGCCGGCTACCAGAGGTCCGACCCCGAGCCAGAGGAAGCCCATCATCGCCGCGAACAGCAAGGTCGAAATCGGCGTCGGCGGCGAGAGGAAATACCAGGCCAGAACCAGCGAGCGCGTCGTGTAGATCAGCCCGAGCAGCGCCGGCTTCGACCAGTGGCCGCCGGCCCAACCGAAGAACACGGCGCCAGACACGTTGAAGATGCCGATGACCCCCAGCGCTTCGGCCCCCAGCATGGGATCGGCGCCGCATAACGCCAAATAGGACGGCAGATGCGTGGTGATGAACAGGAGCTGCATGCCGCAGACGAAATAGGCGCCCGCCATCACCAGAAAGGGAAGGTGGCCGAGAGCGGCGCAGACGGCCACGGCGGCGGTCTTCTCGCCGCCCGCCTCGCCGGCGGCGGGCAAGCCGATCCAGTCGGCGCGGCCGGCAAGCCAGCTCGCCGGCAGCATGATGAGCGCCAGCGCAAGCAGCGCCAGCACGCCAAATCTCCAGCCGAGCTCCTGGGTGATCGATTGACCGAGCGGCGCCGCCAGCAACGCGCCCAGCGAGCCGGCGCCGGTGACGAGGCCGAGGATCAGGCTGCGCCGGCGCGCCGAAACCACGCGCGAGGCGACGGCCAAGGCCATGGCGGAGCCGGTGCAAGCAAGCGAGAGGCCGATCAGGAGGCCGGCGCCGATGATGACGCCGAGGAGGCCGTCGGCGCTCGCCAGCAACGCCAAGCCGGCAAGATAGAGCCCGCTGCCGCCGAGGAGGATCGGCCGGAAGCCGAGCCGCACCGCCACGGCGCCCGCGACCGGCTGCAGGAAGCCCCAGGTCAGGTTTTGCACCGAGAGGGCAAGCGTGAACTCGGAGACGGTGAGCGCGATGTCGCGGGTCAGCGGCTGCACGAATAGGCCGAAGCACTGCCGGATGCCCATGCCGATGGTCAGCATGACCGCCGCGCCGATCAGGATCGACAGCGGGTTTTCGCGGGTACGGGCGTCGACCATGGGCTGGCCTTTCCGCCGGGGCGGCGCACACGCTGTTGATTACACCGATCGGTGTTGTTATAACGGTGGCATGCGACCCGTCAAGCCGGAATTACACAGATCTGTGCACTCATGAGCCGGTGGCCGGCAAGAGCGAACATGCGGGAGCGGATTCTCGAAACCGCCGATCGGCTGTTCTATGGCCTGGGCATTCGCGCCGTGGGCGTAGACACGATCGCGGCCGAGATCGGCATCAGCAAGCGGACCCTCTACAACTATTTTCCGTCCAAGGACGCGCTGATCGTGGCCTATCTGGCGCGCCGCTCGACGCCGCTCGCGACCTCCGACGCGGCACCGGTCGAGCAGATCCTGGGTCGCTTCGACCGGCTCGAGCGCTCATTCGTCGACGACACGTTTCGCGGCTGTCCGTTCGTCAACGCCGTCGCCGAGCTCGGCGAGCCGGCGCACGCCGCCAATGAGATTGCGGTCGCCTTCAAAGAGGAACGGCGTCTTTGGTTCCGCGACTTGCTGGTCCGGCTCGAGGTCAAGGACCCGGACCGCATTGCCACCCAACTGTCTCTCCTGGTCGACGGCGCCATCGCCCAGACCCTCGTTCGCGGTGATCCGAAGATGGCTCGTGCGGCGAAGGACGCGGCGAGCGTGCTGCTGGCGGCCGCCGGCGTTCCGGTTTCGCCCGCGTCGGCGACTGCGGGAGGTCGCCGTGCGGCGAAGCGGAGGATCGGCAAGCCGGGCGGGGGAGCCCGCGTCGGTGCTCAGTGCAGCGCGGTGCGCGCCAGCCGATAGAAGAGCGTCAGCACCACGATGCCGACGAAGCCGCAACACACGACCTCGACCGCCATGCGACGCAGCACCGCGTAGATCGGCTCCGGCAAGCGTGGCGGTCGCCAGCCGCGCCTGGTCGCCGCGACCACCACCGTCGGCTGCCGGAGCCCGTGTCCGCGACCCTCGGCGAGGGTCACCCGGGTGATGGTGCCAGGCGCTTCCGAAGCGTCGCGCTCGCCTTCCGGCAGCAGCGCCGGCGGCAGGAAATCGCCATAGATCACTTGATCGGGCTTGAGCGTGATCTCGATGCCGCTCATGGGGACCGGCAGGTTCTTGCCGGTGCGGGAGAAGCGGTCGGTTGGGGCGGGGTAGGCCATGGGAGGATCCTCTTTTTGCAATCCTCGGGAAGGCTGGTCGTATCCGTCGTCGTTATTTCTGCCGGCCGGCAGCGGGGGCAGGAGTGCACCACCGCTTCCAGCCCGGGAATGCCAACACAAGTTTATATAAAATGCAATTTAAATTGCATTAATATATCGATTCTGCTAGAAAGAGGGCCATGGACAGCGGCCTTGGCAGAGTCTTCGCCGTCAAAACCTGCATCGGTGATCTGGTTGGCGACGATGCGGCCGCGCTGGTAAATCCGGTCAATTGCATGGGCGTGATCGAGCCCGGCCTGGCGGCGCAGTTCCGCCGGCGCTGGCCGGCGCATCACAGCGCCTATTTGGCACTCTGCCAGAAGCGCCGGCTCCGCCCTGGCGTGCTGCTGATCACCCAGGCGCAAGACACCAAGCAGCAGCTCATCGCCTTTCCGGCGCGCCGCCATTGGAACGACCCCGTGCGGCTGGAGGACATCGAGATCGGGTTGCTCGGCGTGCGCCAGCTTCTGGGCGAAGGTGGCATCGCCAGCATCGCGGTGCCGCCGCTCGGATGCGGCCTCGGTGGGCTCGACTGGCATCACGTGCGCCAGCGCATCATCGCCGCGCTCAGGCCTTATCCGGTCGAGCTTCGGCTCTACGAGCCCATTCCCGACTCGACCCCGCTTCGCGCGATCGCATAGACGACGAGCGGGACGGCACCGTCGCCGGCGAAAGACGGCGTCGATAAAGGCTCTGGCTGCGGCTTAGTGTCCCGCCGCTGCAATTCATCCGCGAATTTCAGGGATAAGCGGGCCACAAATCTAAAGAATCTAGCGTGATTCAGATTCCGAAGTTCGCCGACGAACTTCGCAATCATCACCCTAGTCGCCGAGCGGAGCAAACGCGATCTCGCCCTCCGAGCGCTCGATCCGACCGAACACGTGCTCCTCCAGGAAGTGGCCGGAGCCGATCAGCCAACCATTGTCGAGCGCCGCCTCGCGGATGCGCCGGCGTGCGGCGACCGCCTTGTCCTTGTTCATATCGGCGCGATGGCACCAATTTGGCTGGGCGATCTGCGCCGGATTGTGCCAAAGATCGCCGGTGATCAAGAGCGCGTCCCGTTCAGCTCGGACGAGCACCGAGCGATGCCCCGGCGAGTGCCCGGCGCTGTCGATCAGCATGATGCCCGGGGCAATCTCGGCATTTGCCGCGGCGCAATCCAGGACTCCGGCGCGGACCAGCGGCTTGACCGAATTGCTGACGCCGGCGACGTGATGCGGCAGGCCGGCGGCTTCGCCCTGGTCGTTCCAATGCGCCCATTCCTCGGCGCCGACAACGTAGCGCGCCTTGGCGAAGGTGGCGCTGCCGTCGGGCCCCACGGCCCAGCCGACGTGGTCGAGATGGAGATGGGTGAACACCACGAGATCGACGTCGTCGGTGGCAATGCCGATCTCGCCCAATTGTCGGGGCAAGCGCCCGGCGAGCCCGGGAAAATAGGCGACGGGTCCGGGCCCGAGGCCGCAATCGACCAGGATCGTCCGTCCTCGCAGCCGCACCAGGAACACGCCGAACCGCGTGCAGAAGCAGGCGCCGGGCAGCCAACGCGCGGCCGCTCGCGGATGCTCTTCGAGGCGCGCTTCCGGGAAGGAATATGAACTCAGCGCCGGCGCCGGCGCGCAATCGGTAAGCGCAAGGATCTCTGCGCCCTTCAGCTCGAGCCGACGCATGTCATGACCGTGACCTAAGGTGACGCCGATGAGAGCCCAGTTGCCGCATAGGAGCAAGAGCGTGATCCAGAGATACGGACGGAGGACGTTCCTAGCCGGCGCATCGAGCGCGCTCGCGCTCGGCTTTCGGCCGGCCCGGGCCGCGAGCGTCGAGATCGAGTATTGGCAATACTTCTTCAAGGAACGCGTGGAGGCGATGGACGAGCTCATTCGCCGGTTCCAGAGCGAGAACCCCGGGGTCACGGTCAAGCAGACGACCTTCCCCTATGTGCAATACCGCACCAAGATCGCCGCTGCAGTCCCCGCCGGCGTCGGGCCCGATATCATGCAGCTCTATTACGGATGGCTGCGCGAATACCGCAAGGCTCGGCTGCTGCAGCCATTGCCGGCAGAGTTGTTCCCGGTCGAGCGGATCGATCGCAGCTTCTTTCCCATCGTCCAGCAAATGCGGGCCGACAACGCCTACTACGCGATCCCGACGGCGGTCCGCAGCCTTGGTCTCTTCACCAATCGCCGCTTGCTGCGCGAAGCCGGGCTTGCGGCGCCGCCACTAACCCTCGACGGCTTCGTCGAGGAAGCGCTTCGGATCGCCAAGCACGACGCCGGCGGCAATCTCACCCTCGCCGGCACCACGATCGGCCTGCCGTCCCAGGATTCCCATTGGTGGCGCGAAGTGCTGGTCCGCCAGTTCGGCGGCACGCCCTATTCTGCCGACTACCGCAAGGTCACCTATGGCGACGAGCATGGCGCCGCGGCGCTCAGATGGTATTCCGATCTGGAACGCACCCATCGCGTCGCCCAGGCGGGATTCATGTCCGAGACCGCCGCCGCCTTCCGCGCCGGCCGGGCCGGGCTGCATGTCGATGGTTCATTTCTGGTCGGCAGCTTGCAGCAGGCGGCGAACTTGGAATGGGACGTGGCCGAGCTGCCGACCCATAACGGCATCAGGGCGAACTATTCCTCCTATTGGGTGAATGCGCTCACCGCCGGTGTCAGCGGCGCCAAACGCGATGCGGCGCTCAAGTTTCTCGCCTTCATTACCTCCGATGAGGCGATGGCGCTGTGGCTGGAGAAGACCGGGGAGCTCCCGGCCAAACCGTCGGTGGCGTTGGCGCCTGCCATCCTGGCCAATCCCGCGCATGCGGCATTGGCGAAAGGACTTGCCTACGCCTTTGCCACCGACTTCGTCGACGAGGATGCCCAGCGCGAGGTGTTCATCGCCATGCTCGACCGCGTCCTCATCCAAGGCCAGGACCCGCTCGCCTCGGTCAGCGAGGCCGCCGCGGCGGAGCAGCGGATCATCGATGCCTATTACGCCATGTCGAGGGTTCGTCGCCCATGGAGGAGCCTGCCGGGCGCGCCGAATACTGGCGTCTGCAAGCCCGCAAATGTCGTCTTGCCGCCGCGCGCCTGACCGATGCGCGCGCGCGCGAGTCGCTGCTGTTCACGGCGCATTGCTATGAGGCGCTGGCGGAGCGAACGGAGCGCCTAGAACGGCGCTCTCGGGTGCGCGAGTTTTGGCTGCTCGATCTCCGCGACGACGCCGCAGAGACAGAGCACCCCCAAAGTCCATCCAGCCGAGACCCACAGCGTTAGAGCGCCGTCCTTTCGCATCTCACTTTCTTTCGTGTCCAGCCGTCGGGCGGATCGCACGGCGGACGCGCTCGCGCAGTCAAAAGTGAATAATTACGGATCAATCTAGGCAATACCAAGATGAACGCTTGGTCATGTTGCAGTGCCGTGCAGGCGGCGAAAATCAAGTGACCAATATGCATTCGCAGCGGATGCGGCAATTGTATAGGAGCTGTCCATCGCCGTTTGGTGGCAAGGCAATGATCACGGAACCTGGGGTTGGTCCTCGGGCTTAACCTGTTGTACCCGTCCATTACACGGCGCAACTCCAAATGGCGGATTCCAGCGTTGTAGCTGAGCGCGTGTCGGCGCCGTCGTCGGAAGACGCGGCGACCAACAACTCGCTGGCTAGGCTGGACGCGGGAACTAGGGGCAAGCCCCCGCTCGTCAGCATCATCGTCGTCAGCCACAACTATGCGCAGTTCGTCGGCAAGGCGGTCGCCAGCGCGCTTGGCCAAAGCTACCGGCCGCTCGAAGTGATCCTGGTCGATGACGGATCGACCGACGGGTCGCAGCAGATTCTCGCCGCCTTCGCCGATCGGGCCGAGGTCATCCTCAAGCGCAACGGCGGCGAGACCAGCACCGTCAACGCCGGATTCGCTGCCTCGACGGGCGACATCGTGATGCTGCTGGACTCGGACGACATGCTCCACGAGGCGGCGGCGGCGTCCGTGGTCGCGGCCTGGCGTCCGGGAATATCCAAGGTGCAGTATTGCCTGCGCGTGGTGGATGCAGACGATGCGCCCTGGGGGCGCAACATGCCGCGCTATCCCGAGGGATTCTCTGCTACGGACGTGCGCAGGCTGGTTCGCCGGTTCGGCACTTATCCGGCGCCGCCCTCGAGCGGCAATGCCTATTCGCGGGACTTTCTCTCCAAGGTGATGCCGATCGACGCGCGGCAGTTTCCCTTTGCCCCCGATGGCGCCCTGAACGCCATTGCCCCGCTCTATGGCGACGTCGTCTCGATCGATCGGCCGCTCGGCTACTACCGGGTCCATGGCCGCAACATGTGGGCCATGGTGACCCTGGATCGGGCGCGCATCCTGCAGTTCATCGACCTCGGCCGCAAGGAGGCGCTGTTCCTGCGCGCGCACGCGGCAAAGGTCGGGATCGATCTTCCTCGCCGCAATCCGCTCGACCATTCCTACCACGTGCTCGAGCGCCGGCTCGCCGCGCGGATCCTCTCGCCGGAAGATCCGCTGGTCGCCAAGGACCGCCGGCTCGTGCTGTTCCTGCGCGCCTGCCTTTGCGTGCACCGGCACGAGAAAGGCTTCCGCCTTCGCTTGGTGATGCTCGCCTGGTTCCTGGCCACCGCGATCAGCCCAGCCGCTCTCGCCCGTCGGCTCTTGGAATATCGCTTCAGCGAAAACGTGCGGCCGGCGCGGGTGCGCCGCATGGTGCGCCGCCTGTCGCGCAACGCGACGTAAGGCTAAGCGACAACGAGCCTGAGGCGAGGCACCTGGGAAACGGTGCCGATCAGGCGCAGCACCGTGCGCTTGGCCAGCGTCTCGATGTCTTCGGAGAAATTGTCGATCGGCACGTTCTTCGCCTCCGAGACGAGCTGTCCCACGAATTGATCGAAGAGGCGCAGCTTTGCCTGGCGGCTCAAATCGCGCCGGGCGTTCATTTCCTCGCTGAAGGCGACAACGGCGCGTTGCACGACCAGCACGAAGGTGAGCGCGACCGCGCTCGCCTCCTGCGGCGTCCGCGCCAGCGTATGCACGCCCTCAGGCAAGGGGTCTGTCTCGGGGCGTTCCTTGTCCATGGCGCGGCTCCAGGCTGGAGTGCGTCTCGCATCGGCGGCGAGGCTGGTGGCAGACCAGAAACGGCGCAGCCGCCGATCCGTCGCTGCGACAATCCGGGGACGCAGAAGCACGCTATGGCGCCAGGTCGCCTAACTGCTAGAGTTTCAGCTCTGCGGGTCAAGGAGGGGGTCGCCCGGATGTCACAGGCAGCGTCGATCGGGATCGAGGCGCTGAACAGCGCCGAATTCGCCAGCGTCCGGCGCCGCGCCATTCTGTCTTGCGCCATCGGCAACTTCTTCGAGCTGTTCGACTTCACGCTCTACGGCTATTTCGCCGTTGCCATCGCGCGGGCCTTCTTTCCCTCGGGCTCGATGTACGGCGCCTTCGCCTTTTTCGGCGCGGCCTTCCTCATGCGGCCCGTCGGGGCGATCATCATCGGCGCCTATGGCGACCGCATGGGACGGCGCGCCGCGCTCGTCGTCACCATCGCGATGATGGCGCTCGCCACCGGCTCGGTCGGCCTTATTCCCACCTACCAGGCGATCGGCATCTGGGCGCCGATCTTGCTGGTGATCTGCCGGCTGCTGCAGGGCTTCTCCACCGGCGGCGAATGGGGCGGGGCGGCCTCATTCCTGGTCGAATACTCTCCGCCCGGCCGCCGCGGCTTCATCGGCAGCATGCAGCAATTCAGCACGCAGATCGGCTCGCTCTCGGGCTCGATCTCGGCGGCGGCGTTGTCCACCTTGCTCACCGAGGCGGATTTCTATGCCTGGGGCTGGCGCTTGCCCTTCGTCTTCGGCTTCGTGCTCGGACCGATCGGCTACTACCTCCGCAAAAAGGTGGCGGAGACGCCGGCCTTCGAGCGCATGGTCGTCAACCGCAAGGTGGAGCGCTCGCCGCTCGGCGTGGCGGTCGGCGAGTACCGCGTGCGCATGCTGCAGGCCTTCGGCGTCAGCATCATCGGGTGCATGGCGAGCTACACCATCGTCACCTATCTGGTGAACTACGCCATCAACACCATGAAGTTTCCGCCGAATTGGGCT
>WNFI01343724.1_pt1 | contig 17453 bp, 17 predicted proteins | sample 5400471 | NCBI WGS metagenome assembly WNFI01 (sample SAMN13153348, study PRJNA577476) | soil metagenome | isolation source: 100 cm saprolite on Douglas fir-dominated hillslope | place: USA:California | collected 2013-09-17 | reverse complement strand
GTGCGCGGCGATCTCACTCCATTTCTCAACCAGGTCAAGTAACCGCCAACGGCAAGGTATTCATCCCATGTGGCTCATTCACTTATCGCTCCGCCGCGCGCTCACGGTCATCGTGGCCGTCGCGGGCTTGGCTGTGCTCGGCTATTTCGCGTTTCTGCGGATGGCGGTCGATATCTTTCCGAATCTCAACCTTCCGGTCATCATCGTCGCGCAGCCCTACGGCGGCATGGATCCGGCGCAGATGGAAGGGTTCCTCGTCTATTACTACGAGTACCACTTCCTCTACATCACGGGCATCGACCACGTCGAATCGAAATCGATCCAGAACGTCGGGTTGGTGAAGCTGTACTTTCAGCCGGGCACCGACATGAGCCAGGCGCTCGCGCAGACGGTATCTTACGTGGACCGCTCCCGCGCGTTCATGCCGCCGGGCACGGTCGCGCCATTCGTCGTGCGCTTCGACGCCGGCACGGTGCCGGTCGGACAGCTCATCTTTTCCAGCGAGACGCGCAGCGTGGGCGAGATCCAGGACCTCGCGCTCAATCGCGTGCGACCGGCGTTCGCGACCCTGCCAGGCGTCTCCGCCCCGCCGCCGTTTGGCGCCAGCCAGCGGTCGATCGTCATTCGCGTCGATCCCGATCGGCTGCGCGCCCTGCGGATGCCGGCCGAGGAAGTGATGCGCGCCGTCGCCTCGGGCAACGCGATTCTGCCCGGCGGCAACGTCCGCATCGGCGACCTGAATCGGATCGCGCAACTGAACTCGCCGGTCCCGCGGATCCGCGACCTCGAAGATCTGCCGATTCGCGTCGGCTCGGGCCCGACGATGTACTTGCACGACATCGCCACGGTCAACGACAGCACCGACGTGCTGACGGGCTACGCCCTCGTCAATGGACGACGGACCGTGTACATCCCGGTCACGAAACGTGCCGACGCCTCCACGCTCGATGTCGTGCGGCGGGTGAAAGCCAACCTGACCCAGATGCAGGCGCTCATTCCCGACGACATCAAGATCGAGTTTCAGTTCGATCAATCCGTCTACGTGACGAACGCGCTGCGCGGCCTCGCGACCGAAGGCGCGTTAGGCGCGTTCCTGACCGGCCTCATGGTCTGGCTGTTCCTCCGCAATCTTCGCAGCGCGCTCATCGTGATTGTCACGATCCCGTTCTCGCTGTTGGGCGCGGTCGTCGGCCTGTGGATGGTTGGCGAGACGATCAACATCATGACGCTCGGCGGGCTGGCCCTGGCGATCGGCATACTGGTCGATGAGGCCACGGTGGTGATCGAGAACATCCACACGCACATCGCCGCGGACGAACCGCTCGGCCGGGCGGTATTGAACGCCGGCCGCGAGACGTTCGGCCCGACGCTATTGGCGATGCTGTCCGTCCTGGCCGTCTTCTTGCCAGCTTTCTTCATGACCGGCGTCGCCCGCTCCCTGTTCATTCCCCTGTCACTCGCAGTCGGCTTTGCGATGCTCGCGTCGTTCGTGCTCTCGAACACGCTGGTGCCGATGCTGGCCACGGCGGTCCTTCGACAAGCGCATCACCACGAATCGCATGGGTTCCTTGACAGGGTCCACACGCGCCACGAGCGGGTCATGCGATCGGCCTTCTCCTGGCGGTGGGCGGTCGTCGCGGTGTACGCCGTCCTGACGGTGGGTGGGGTGTTGTTGTTGGCGCCACGCCTCGGCACGGACCTGTTCCCATCGGTCGACACGGGTCAGTTCCAGCTACGGTTGCGCGCGCCGACGGGCACACGAGTCGAGCGCACCGAGGAGATGGCCCTGAAAGCGCTCGACGTGATCGGATCCGAGGCCGGACGGGACAACGTCGACATCTCGTTGACGTTTGTGGGTAATCCGACGTCGAACTATCCCATCAACAGCATCTACCTCTGGTCGAGCGGCCCGCACGAGGCGTTGCTCACGGTGGCCCTGCGGCCCAAGTCCGGCATTCGCCTCGACGAGTTCCGGGAGCGCTTGCGGCAGCGGCTGCCCGAGGCACTGCCGGCGACGACCGTCTCGTTCGAGGCGGGCGACATCATCAGCCAGATCCTGAACTTCGGCGCGCCGGCGCCCATCGAGGTCGCCGTCAGCGGCGCGGACCTGACAGCGGATCGCGCATTCGCCGAGAAGCTGCGCGCGGCGATGCAAACGATTCCATCGCTGCGAGACCTCCAGTTCAGTCAACCGCTGGACTATCCAACCGTCGACATTCGCGTGGATCGCGAACGCGCGGGCCAGCTCGGCGTCACGGTTGAGCAAGTGGGACGCTCGCTGGCCGCCGCGACGTCGTCGAGCCGCTACGTGGTCCCGAGTTACTGGCGGGACCCCAACAGTGGGATCGCGTACCAAGTGCAGGTCGAGATCCCGCAGTCGCGCGTCGCCTCCCTCGATGATGTGGCGACCGTCCCGGTGACGCCGCCTGGATCAACGCGCACTTTGGTGGGGGATGTGGCACAACTCGGCTTCGGCACGATGCCCGGCGAGTACGACCGCTACAACCAGCGGCGCATGATTACGATCACTGCCAACACGGCCGGTACCGATCTGGGCAGCGCCGCACGTTTGGTGCGTGCCGCGATCGCGCGAGTCGGCGCTCCGCCACGCGGCGTGTTCGTCAACGTACGCGGCCAAGTCGTGCCGATGGAGGACACGCTGGCTGGCTTGCAATCGGGTCTCCTGGTGGCGGTCATCGCGATCTTCCTCCTGATGGTCGGCAGTTTCTTGTCGGTCCGCCTCGCCTTTGTCGTGCTCTCGACGGTGCCGGCCGTCATCCTGGGCGTGGCGCTGGCGCTGTGGACCACGCACACGACCCTCAATGTGCAGTCGTACATGGGCGCGATCATGGCGACCGGCGTCTCCGTCGCCAACGCCATCCTCCTGTTGACTTTTGCCGAACAGGCCCGGCGCCAGGGCGGCGAGTCGGACGCCGCGGGGCTCGCCGGCGCCCGGGTCAGACTGCGGCCGATTCTGATGACATCACTCGCGATGATCGCCGGCATGGTCCCTATGGCTCTCGCCATTGGGGAGGGCGGCGACCAGACCGCGCCGCTCGCGCGGGCGGTGATCGGCGGCTTGATCGCGTCCACGGTCGCCGTGTTGATAGTGCTGCCGGTCGTGTTTGGCATCACCCAACGGAACGCGAGCCGGGGTTCCGGATCGCGACACCCGGATGATGAGCTGGCATCCGCCTGAGGATTGGACCGCGAATTGAGGATGACGATGTTGATGAGGAGCATCGACGATATGAGCACTACGCGGAGCGTTTCCCTCGGATTCCGAATGATCGCAATCGCGGCTGTTCTCTGCTGGGGCGCCGCTTCGACCGGTGCGCAGCAAGCGCCGAGCGCTCCGGCCCAATCTGGCGCGGCGCCGGCCAAGCCAATCGTGACCGTCGCGCGTGTAGTGTCTCAGAAGCTCGATCGCCCGGTGTCGTTGCCCGGGGACCTCGTCGCGTTTCAAGACGTGGACCTGCGCGCCAAAGTTCAGGGCTTCGTCGAATCGATCGCCGTCGATCGGGGATCGATCGTCAGGAAGGGCGCCCTGCTCGCGCAGATGGTCGCACCCGAGCTCGTGGCACAACGCAGCGAGGCGAACGCCAAGGTGCAGAGCGCCCAGTCGCAGCGCATTGAAGCCGCAGCGAAGCTCGCCTCTGATGATGCGACGTATCAGCGGCTGAAGAGCGCGGCCGCGACCCCCGGCGTCGTCGCCGGGAACGATCTGGACATCGCTGCCAAGACGGTCGAGGCGGATCGCGCGCGAGTCGAGACCTGGAAGCAGAACGAGCAAGCGGCGCGCAACGCCGCGAGCGCGGTGCGCGAGATGGAATCGTATCTGCGGATCACCGCCCCTTTCGACGGCGTCATCACCGAGCGCAACGTGCACGTGGGCAGCCTCGTGGGCCCAGCCTCGGCGCCAATGCTGCGTATTCAGCAGGTCTCCACGCTCAGACTCATTGTGGCCGTGCCGGAAGACGCGGTCGCGGGTACGGCGCCGGGGCAGGCCGTCAACTTCACGCTGTCGGCGTATCCGGGCCAAACGTTTACCGGCAAAGTCACCCGCATCGCGCACGCCCTCGACGTGAAGAGCCGCACGATGCCCGTCGAGCTGGACGTGGCGAATCCGTCCGGAGATCTCGCGCCCGGAATGTTTGCCGAGGTGGCCTGGTCGGTGCGAAGAACGAAGCCGTCGCTGTTCGTGCCGGCGACCGCCGTTGCCACCACGACCGAGCGCACGTTCGTGGTCCGCGTGCGCAATGGCCAGATCGAGTGGGTGGATGTCAAGCGCGGTGCGCCGATGAAACAGCTCGTGGAGGTCTTCGGCGCCCTGGCCGAAGGCGATCAGGTGGCGGTTCGAGGGACGGACGAACTACGACCAGGAACGGCGGTGCAAGCGAAGCTGGCGGCGAATCAGTGAGGCGACCGTGACCCGACAGTCACGCCCGCGTCTGCGTCGCGCGCTGGGCCCGACCACCGCGACGCTCCTCACCGCGGCCATGATCATCGGCACGGGTCTCTTTGCCGCGCTGGGCGAGACGGCGGAAAAGGCCGGCAGCGGGTTGCTGCTGGCCATCGCGCTCAGCGGTCTGGTGCCGCTCGCCACCGGTCTGAGCGCGGCCTCGGTCGGTATCAATTTCCCCGAAGAAGGCGGCGGATTCACGTGGTCGCGCAAGTTCGGCTACCCCACCCTCGGATTCGCCGCCGGCTGCGCCTACCTCGGCAAGGGCATCGTGTCCACCGTGGTGATCTCATTGGCCTTCGCCCTCTATACGGCTCAAGGATTTCAAGGCCTTCCGCCGTACGCCACGCACATCATCGCGAGCGCCGCGATTCTCGCGATCGCCGCCCTCAACTATTTCGGCATCGAGTTGAACGCCAGGATTCTGATCGTCCTTCTCTTCGTCCAGCTCGTGTTGCTCGCCGTCTTTGTCGGCTTCGCCGCGCCGTTAGTGCAGGCGGCGAACCTGACCCCGGTCACCGGCACTGGGCTCGCCGGCGTTTTGGGAGGTGCGGCCATCTTCCTCTGGAGCTGGGATGGTTTCATGCGCATGGCGATCATGGCCTCGGAGGTCAAAGAACCCCGGCGAACCATTCCGGTGGCCGTAATCGGCGGCATCGCCTTCGCGGCGGTTGTCTTCCTTGTCGTGCCCGCGGCGGCGCTGGGCGTTCTCGGCGTGGAGGGGATGCGGGGCGCTGCGCCCAATGATACGCCGCTCCTCACCGCGGCTGTCCGGACAATCGGACGATCGGGGATGTGGGTCATGTTGGCCGCAGCATGGCTGGACACGCTCACCGAGGCCCACGGCGATCTGCTCACGGTCGCGAGAGTCGCCTTAGCCATGGGAAAGGAGCGCGAGATACCCGGCTGGGTCGGCGTCGTCCACCGAAGGTTCCGCAGCCCGCACCATGCCGTCATCGCCCTCGGCGTCGTCTGCGCCATTCTCGCGCTGCTCCTGAGCTTGCGGCAGGTCCTGGAGATCGCGAACGTCTTCAGTTTGGTGTGGTACGGCGTCGTCAATTTCGACGCCCTGCAGCTGCCGAAGGGCAAGCGCCTGATCTGGCCAATCATCTCCTGGTTCGGTCTGGCGGGCTGCATCGCTCTTTTCTTCTCGCTGCCGAGCGGAGCTGTTGCCACAGGCGCAGGCGTGCTCGTTCTACTCCTGGCCATCCGCTGGATCAGGTTGCGCGAACACTCGTAAGTGCAGGGTCATCCAAGACGTGGGCAGGTACCGGATTCTGACAAAGAATTCAGAAAACGTTCAGGGTGCGCGCGCCACGAGAGTGTGATACTCGGCAAGAGAGATGTGAGGTCCTTATGAGACGTGCTGTCGACGGAAGACGTGTCATCGTGGTGGCAAGTGCGATCGTCTGTCTCGTGTTCTTGATCGGCGCGAAGGCGCAGGAGGATGCCGCGCTGGCCAAGGCGCTCACTGGCGTGACGGTATCGCTCGAGCAGGGCTTGCGCGCAAGCGGCGCTCAAGGGACACCGATTTCCGGCAAGTTCGAAGTGGAAGAGGGCAAGCTGCAGCTCTCGGTCTACACGACGAAAGCCGGCAAGTTCTCGGAAGTCGTCGTCGACTACAAGACCGGGAAGATCGCCAAGACCGACGCGATCACCAGCGGCGAGGATCTCGTGGCGGCCAAGGCGCAGAGCGCCGCGCTCGGCACCGCCAAGGGGACTCTCCTCGATGCGGTCGCCCGCGCGCGCAAGGCGAATGCCGGCGCCCGCGCGGTCAGCGCAACCGCCGCCCTCGAAGACGGACACCCGGTCGCCAAGATCGTGGTGCTGCAAGGCCAGACGTTCAAGACCGTATCGGAAAAACTGGACTGACTCGATGATGAAATTCGTCGTCGTGCTATCGACGGCCGTGCTAGCCACGGCGGCGCAGACCGAAACCGTCAACTTCGATGCTGGCGCGATCGGCCAGCCGCCCGCGGGCTGGACCGCGACCAAAACCGGCACCGGCGCTGCCAAGTGGACGATCGAAAAGGATGAAACGGCTCCGAGCAAGCCCAACGTACTGAAGCAGTCTGGCGTTGCTACCTATCCTCTGTGCTTCAAGAACGACACGAACGTCAAGGACGGCTTCGTCGAGGTGAAGTTCAAGCCAATTTCCGGCAAGGAGGATCAGGCCGGCGGCATCGTGTGGCGGCTGAAGGACGCGAACAATTACTACATCGCCCGCGCGAATGCGCTCGAGGACAACGTCACGATCTACCACACCATCAATGGCCAGCGCACAGAAAAGAAGCGGACCAGCATGAGGGTCGCAGCCAATGTGTGGCACTCGCTGCGCGTGGACTTCCAAGGCAATCACTTCACCGTGACGTATGACGGGAAGAAGGCGATCGACTGGGACGACATCACGTTCAAAGACGCCGGCAAGGTCGGCGTATGGACCAAAGCCGACAGCGTGACGCTGTTCGACGACTTCAGCTACGGCGCGAAGTAACACAAGAACGCGCTGCTGTCCCGATCTGGCGCGGCACTCGAATCCTCATGAATGCCTGCAGGTCGAGTTGATCGCCTGGTGAGCCGCGAGGAGACCTGATGCGCTGGATCACGCGTGAGAACGTCAAGGTGGATCGGGTGGCCTGCCCGTGGCTGATCAAGCGCTTCGTCGATCCGGAGGCAGAGTTCCTGTTCGTCCCCGAGTCGGAACTCCTGGCCGCCGCGGCGACGGAGCACGCGACGCCGTACGATGCGACGCGCTTGCCAGAGGTGAAGCTGAATCATCGCGGTGGGCGGTGTACGTTTGAGGCCATCCTCGAGGACTTCACACTCCGCGACCCAGCATTGCACCGATTGGGCCTGATCGTCCGCGCCGCCGATGTCAAAGGCCAGGAGCACGTCGCCGTGGAGGGCCTGGGATTGCGGGCGATGGCGGAGGGATTCGCGCTTCTGGGTATTACCGACGAGGAGCGCCTGCGACGCCAGTTCCCTGTGTACGACGCGCTCTACGCTCATGCGCAGCAACGCGCAGTATGAGCCGTCTTACAAGAGCTTTTCCTTTCGATGGAGGACGCAGATGAAGAGCGCCAGCATGCTGATCACAGCGTTCACCCTCACGGCCGGCGTCATGCTGGCCGGCGCCCGCCAAGGTACTTCTGGCGGGCTGAATACCGCCGCGATCGACAAAGCCCTGGGCCTACCGGGCCAGATGCAGGGCGATGTCTATCGGGTTGGCATGCCGCGAACCGACCTCGCGGTAACGGTACACGGCATCAAGGTCAAGCCAGGTCTGGCACTCGGAAGTTGGGCCGGCTTCCGGAAATCGGGCGCGCAAGCTGTCGTGCACGGCGATCTCGTCCTGACTGAAGCGGAGATCAATCCGGTCATCTCCAAGCTCTTTGACGCCGGCCTTCAGATCACCGCGCTACACAACCACCTCATCGACGAAACACCGCACGTGATGTACCTCCACTATTGGGGTCAAGGGCCTGAGGCGACTCTGGCAACCGCGCTGAAGGCCGCGCTGGCGACGACGAAGACTCCGCTTACGGCCGCTCCCGCGACCACTACTCAACCTGATCCGGGTTTCGATGCGGATGCCATGCAAAAAGCGATCGGCAAGACCGGCACCGTGCGAGGCGGCGTGTTGGCGATTTCAGTGCCAAGGCCGGAAAAGATCATGATGATGGGCATCGAGCTGCCGCCTGCGATGGGCATGGCGACGGCGATCAACGTGCAGTCCGCGGGCGGCGGAAAAGTAGCGGCGACCGGCGACTTCGTGATGACCGATGACGAAGTCAATCCGATTGCGAAGGCGCTCCGCACGCACGGAATCGCCGTCGCGGCGCTTCATAGTCACATGCTGCATGGCACGCCGATGCTGTACTTCATGCACTTCTGGGCAGAGGACATGCCCGCCAATGTCGGGGCGGGGCTGAAAGCCGGCGTCGATTTGCTTGCGAAGTGAGCAGCCCACGAGAAGCCAGAGACTCCTGGTCGATGCGAATAAGACGACGCGTGTTCGTGCGATAGCCGCTGGCGAGACGCGCAGGCGCGCTGCCCGGTCCCACGTCACACTGTGGCCAAGGAACTTGCGGGGCCATGGCGCCTACTCTGAGACCTTCCACTCGGCCTCGGTTTCCCAACCGCCACGCATCCCGACGACGATGGGCCGACTGCTATTGAGCGGAGGTCAGGCGTCCGCACTGAACGAGCGCTCTCTCCCGGTTGATGCCGATAAGTTAGGGTCAAGCACGCGACGCGTCGGTACGACAGCAGCCTGACCGGGGTGGGTACACTTCTTGGTACAGTTCGACTCGCTTTGAAGAAGTGTGTCCGTAACTTATTGAAAGTATTGGCTCGCCGCAATCGTCAGCCGATCTTCTCGGCGAGCGCGACGAGGATGCCCTCAGGGCCACGGACATAACAGAGCCGATAGCTGTTCTCGTACTGCACCAGCTCGCCAACCAGCTCGGGGATCGACGTCACCCGCGATCAGCGCAGGCATGGTCGCACTGAGGTAGGCGACGATGTGGCCGCGATAGCCGCGCCCTTGCGTGAGAGCGCCGTCAGCTGCGGATTGTTGCAGAGGCAACGGGCCGGGCGACCGCTCGGCTCGCCATTTTCCGCGCATCAAATCGGTCGCGCGCGCTCCGGATCGCTGGCCAGTTCGACTGCAACCAGGAAATCAGGCCGAGCACAGGTTCTGTCAGCCCCCTGCCAAGCGGCGTGAGCTCGTACTCCACGCGTGGCGGCACCTCTGCGTAGACGTGACGCGTGAGCATGCCGTCACGCTCCAGGTTGCGCACGGTGGCAGTCAGCATCCGCTGCGATATCCCCGGAATGCTGCGCTTGAGATCCGAGAACCGCCCCCGAAACGCAGGCCTGCCTTTGAGAATGAAGATCACCAACAGGCTCCACTTGTCTCCGACGCGGCTCAGCATGTCTCGAAAGTCGCAGTCGTGGTGGCCGTTCTCCGCCGCGATCCTCTTCGCTCGCTGCGCCATCGCTTGATCCTTCCGTCGTGCCTGAGGCGGCCACCGGGTTGTCGCGTCAGTATCGGACGCACACACAGTATACATTCGTAACCGAATGGCATCGGTTGAATTTCCGCCGATGGTTCCATCCATGTGACCAACGCAGGCAAAAGTGCCGTCTTGCGCGCTCGTCTTTGGTATCTGATCATATCTGAGTATCTGATCGTAACCATTGAATGGAAGGAGCCGAATCATGACCACCCTCTTCTCGACCGCCATGACCGCCAATAAAACGCCCGCAATCCCGCGCTGGCGGGTCGCTCTCGTGGCGGTCTGGCTCACGCAGATTGCCCTTGCAGCGATGTTTCTGTTCGCCGGCGGACTGAAGCTGACCGGCGCGTCCGCAATGGTCGGGTTGTTCGACGCTATCGGCATCGGGCAGTGGTTCCGCTACGTGACCGGCTCGATCGAGGTCGTGTCGGCCGTGGCGCTCCTCGTGCCTGGCTGGGCGGCGTTCGGGGCGCTGCTGCTCATTCCGACAATGGTCGGCGCCCTGTTCACCCATCTGTTCATCGTCGGCGGGTCTGCGGTGCCCGCAACCGTGCTCCTCATCGGATCGTTCGCGATCGCGTGGGCACGTCGTGGCCAGCTGGCGAGCGTGGTGTCGAGGCGGAGCTGAGCGCCCTCCTTTCGTTCGAAATGGATGACCTTCCTCCGAAGCACACCGATGCAAGTGGGTATTGACAGTTTTGCGGCGGCGTTCGACGAGAACAGTCGCGCGCTGAATCCAGCGGATCGTCTACGACAACTGGTCGAGCAGATCGAGCATGCCGACGAGGTCGCCTGGACGCGTTTGGCATTGGGGAACACCACCGTCGCGAGTTTCTGGATTCGGCTCCGGCCGTCATTCTCGGCGCCGCCGCGGGTCGGACGCAACGCATTCGTTTGACCAGCGCGATCACCGTGCTGAGCGCCGAGGACCCGGTGCGCGCCTTTCAGGAACTTCGCTACGGTCGATCTGCTCTCGCGCGGACGCGCGGAGATGATCGTCGGCCGTGAGTCGTCCATCGAGGCGTTCCCGCTCTGCGGATTCAGGCTGATCTGGCTCGGCGTCGGCGGCACGCCGAAGTCGTTCGCGCGCGCCGGCGCGCTCGGACTCCCGTTGATGGTGGCGATCATTGGCGGCGAGCCGCGCCGATTCCGGCCGCTGATCGATCTCTACCGAGAAACCGGACGGCAACACGGGCATTCCGCGGATCAACTCAAGGTCGGCCTCCACATGCTCGGCTATGTCGGCGACACCACCCAGGAGGCGGCCGACACCTTCTTCCCCGGTTACGCGAAGGCGATGACAGATGTCGGCAAGGAGCGCGGGTGGCCGCCCATGACGCGTGCGAGCTTCGACGCGCAGCGAGGTCCTGACGGCGCGCTGCTGATTGGCAGCCCGAGCGAAGCGGTCGACAAAAGCCTTCGGCACAATGAGGCACTTGGCGGCGTCTCGCGAATCTCCTTCAAGATGAATGCGGCGTCGTTGCCTCAGATCAAGATGATGCGCGCGATCGACGCGATTGGGGCCCCCGTGGCGCCGTGAAGCCTGGGAAGACACGTACCGACTCCGGAGCGCCGCCGGAGAGTATCGGTGGTTCTACGAGAGATCCGAGCCCCTACTCGATCGAGACGGCCGTGTGGTGTGTTGGTATTCAGTGAGCGTTGACGTCAACGACAACAGGGAGATGGAGGAAGCACTGCGCAGCACACGGCGCAAGCTCTCCGCGGCTATGCAGATCGCAACCGTTGCCGAGATGTCCGCGTCCATTGCTCATGAAATCAACCAGCCATTGGCGTCCGTCGTGACCAATGCGCACGCATGCCAAACGTGGCTGTCGCACGATCCGCCGAACCTCGAGAGGGCGCAGGCAACGCTCGAACGAATCATCAGGGACGGGCACTCCGCTGCCGAAGTGGTGCGGAGAATTCGTGCCCTCTTCAAGGAGGAGGCGCCGGTCAAAGCACTCCTGGATATGAACCAGATTGTCGCGGAGGTGTTCCGCGTGCTCTCAGACGAACTCCGTGACAACAGCATCGTCGTTAAGAGGGACCTGGATGACGATCTGCCAATAATTAAGATTGACCCCGTCCAGATTCAACAGATGCTGATCAGCTTCGGAGCCTACCGTCCCACCACTAAGTGCATCGCCGCCTCGGTAAAGACCTGCTCCTTCACTCTGTAGCCGAGCGCGGGAAGGTCGATGCCTTCGAGCAAGGGCTCGCCTTGTCCGAGCAGGATCGGCGAGATGGCGAGGTGTATCTCGTCGAGTAGTCCGGCCCGCAGATACTGGCGGATGGTGGCTGCTCCGCCGCCGATTCGCACATCCTTACCTCGAGCGGCCGCCCGCGCCTGGTCCAGCGCCGCCTCGATCCCCTCGGTGACGAAATGGAAGACGGTGCCGCCCTCCATCTCCAGCGGCGGGCGCGAATGGTGGGTCAGGACGAAGACCGGCACATGGTACGGTGGATTGGCGCCCCACCAGCCCTTCCACTCATAGTCCGGCCAGGGTCCGCGCACCGGTCCGAACATGTTGCGGCCCATGATCCAGGCGCCGAGATTCTCGAACGAGCGTGCCGCGAAGTCGTTGTCGATGCCGGTCGTCCCGCCATCTCGCCTCTGGACCTCCCGCCGGAAGGTGCGGGTTGGAAGGAACCACTGGTGCAGTTGTTCGCCGCCGCGGCCGAGCGGTTGGTCACGGCCCTGGTCGGGGCCGGCGCCGAAGCCGTCGGCCGACACGCTAAAAGCGTTCACGCGAAGCTTGGACACGGAAGTCTCCTTGACTGTCGCTGCATGGAATTCTTGAATCGTGATTGTCACACCGGTGGTGCGGCATTGTCACGTGACCATAGGGCTGCCGCCAATGCGGATCCGAATCCTGCCAGGCTGATGAACGTGCGAGCGGCGTGGAAGGCCTCCCATCGATTGCGAGTGCTCGACCAGTCGGACGGCAGCGTGTCGACCGTCCAGCGGGCGCTGTTCAGGCCGTGGATGACATTGCAAGATCAGCAATTGGCGGAGGAGGAATAACCGCCGACCGGTCTCCCGAGCGGCGGTGCTTGGTTTGGTGCTTCGGTAGCGTTCCGTAGGGTGCGCATGATCAGCGCGAGTTCCGCACAACCGCCAGCCTGCCGCCAGGCTCGGATCGAAGAGCTGGCTCGTACTGCGATTTCTATGACCTACGTCAGCCGAATGGCGCCCGGGCTGCCAACCTTTTTCTCGAGAACTCCGCCCCGCCTCGGCCCCCTTCCGGCTCCGCTCCTCGAGCGGCCAACCGTCCGGCTTCACACCTCGCACGACCAGGCACTGATCACCGCAGCCCATCATGATCGACGTCGGGCGTCGGCAGCTCGAATCATCCAGGCTCGATGTTCCGCTTGAACTGCTCCACTTTCACTGCTTCAGCGAGTCGCGTTGCTGCATCGCCATCTCAAACACGTCACCAAGCGAGGCGCGGACGACGAGGAGCTTGGTTTCCAATATCGCCTCCTGACCCGGTGACAACGCCGCTTGGGGATCCACGTGCTGACAAGTCAACTCCGGGTTGCTCCACACGTTGCCTGTGTTACGCGTGAAACTCGCAACCACCCAGCGACCGTCTTGGGAAAGCGTGGCGATAAAAGGCGCATCGACTGCTCGCGACTTGTTGTAGTACGTGATACCGTCACGACGTTCGACCTGCTGCGACGGTACCGGCCAAGTGAACGAGGCGAGGTACCGGGCGGGCAACCATTGATTGAGCGGCATGTTCACGCGGCTCGGTGTTTCCGAAGCGAGCAGATCGAAACCATCTACATGATGGACGTACGTCCGCTCCAATCGAACGTCGTGGAACACCGAAGTAAGCCGTGGATCGATTGGAGCCCAGATCAGATCGTACGTCATGTCGGACTGGTTACTGAGCCTGAAGTGAAAGCGAACGCCATCGTCTTCGAGGGTTGCTCGCGCCAGCATATGAACGGCGCCTGGAAGGTTTCTCTCATACTCCAGAGATCGCTCAGACCGTCGCCATAGCGGTCGCTCGCCGGATTGCCCCGGTTGAAAGAGGTAGAGCTGATGTGCGTCGGTGCTCCCACGCGGTCGTACTGTGACGTGCTCCGGAAAAAGGACCTCGATCGCGCGATCCGAGGTCGGATGACCTGGCAAGACAATCCGCAGCGTCGGTTGATTGTTTTCATCTACCACCATGAGCTGCATGCCAACGCTGTTGTGGGCGCTTCCAGAGGGTGTCGCGGTAACCCGATGAAATGCTTGGCGACATCCTGATACCGCCAAGAGAAGGGATATCACAATGATAGTTCTCGAGCCTCTCTTGAGCATCGCTTTCCCTTCAAATAGAGCGCTTGATCAGCACCCTGATAGCCAATCGGAGATCCGACCGGAAAGCGCTCATTAGATCCCTCCGCCGAAGGAGCAGGCATCCAAGGGCACTATCGCAAACGAACCCGTGTCGCCGACTCGTCTCGGCTCGACGGTCAGATTCCGGAAGTGAGCCACGGTTCCTGGTTCAAGCCACAGTGCCACCCCGCCGCTCGCGTCTGCGCCCGATTTGACATCGACGATCAAAGTCGGCTGTTCGTAGCCGTGAACATAGAGCCGTGCCCGTTGGCCGTCCACCTCGATCCTGATCTTCGTCCATTCTCCAGGGACGAGATCGACATACGATTCGTACTTGCTTGGTGTCTCCCTGCGAAGGCGGAACCACGGCCAGTCAGGATGTGAGATGTACTGCACTGAATGATTGCGACGTTCTTGATCCCCAGCGCGACCGTTCGCAGGCCGCAAGTAGAACGCGTCGTAGGTCTGCAGGTCTTCTTGCACGCGAAAGGCGATGCCGACAAAGCCGCGGGCACTCTCCCCCGCGCCGGACTCTGGTGCGCCGGCGAGCTCCACCTCGATCGTGCCGCTCGAGAACTCCAGCTCCTGAACTAATGCAAGCTGACCGACAAGAAATGGGAGTCCGTTACGAACCCGCGCGCGCTCTTCGGGAGTCATGCTCTTCTCCCGCTCCTCGGGTGTCATGCTCTCCAACCTTCTCACCCTTCGTCGAACCTCCTCGGGAAGCGTCAGCTGCAGGCCCTTCTTGCCTTGCAGGGTGGCCGACTCTGCCGTCACGTTGTGGAGCTCGAGCCTGTCGGTCGATTCAAGTGGGAAGTGCTGCGCGTGCGTCTCCGCAGCTCCTGGCAGCAAGAGCCACGCGCTGGCGATGAGAGCGAGTCGTATATGTTTGGTCATGACTAAGCTCCTGTGAAGAATCCTCTCACTCAGCGTACGCAGGCCGCTACGTGGAGACGGCGACGTCTCCACCTGTGACGCAGATTCGATTCGATACAGGAAGCCGCGTGCTCCCATGCCGGTCACGTCCAGGTCGATCACCCCGTCGGTGATCTCGAAATCTCTCAGTGAGGCTCGGCCGTCTTCCAGCGACAAGCAGTGTCGACCGAGATATTAGCGGGCGCGGCCCTATCATGAGCTTCCGGCGTCGGGAATCGACTGGAAAAGACTCGGCGTGAGTCGGCGGCACGTGATTGGCGCCGGCGAGTGCGACGACTCCGAACATCAGCGGCCGTGTGGTTGCGCGAAGAGATGTCATCTCGGTCTTTGCTCCGATTGGACGGGCGGAACCAAGTCTTGCGAATCGCTTGGTCACGTGAGATGTGCCGGACGTCACGAAATGCGTGGTCTCGTGGGTGCAGCTTCTGCCGCTCAGCGGGCTGTATCTCGCGCTCGGAATCTGGGGCTTCGACTACGCCCGCGGGCGGAGCCACCTGATCGTGTCCGTCGCGTACCTGCTCATCGAATTCGCGATCGGCATGCGCATTAACGACCTCGCATGGGGAGGCGGCCTTCCGCTGCCGCGTGTGCTCGCGGGGAGACGTTCGCATGCTCAAGTCCATCGACGAGAGCCGTGACGGTCTCGCGGAGGCTCTGATCAAGTGGTCGTGTCATCTCGAGCATCGATCAAAGGCAGTAGCAACTCAGCCGCTTCGTCAGCTTGTCCGGTGCCATGGAATCGGAGTTCGGCGTACGCGAGGAGTGCGGGGGCCATCGGGAGGGCCGTCTTGCCTTCGGCGAGTTCAGGTACGACGGCGGGAATCGGTGGCTCAATGACGACGAGGTTCGCCTCACCCTCCGTGGGTTGCGCTTTCAATTCGCGAGCGATGACGTTGGTGATGGCTCGAGGCGCGGCATAAATCTCAGTTACGCCAGCCCGGTAATAATGTGTGAGTTGGAGTGCCGCGGCAGCTCCCGTCAAACACCACGCGACACGATGGGCTTTTAACACGTCGTCTATTCGCGTCAGTCCGAGTTGGGCGTCGTCACCCGTCAACATACGAAAGCGACGTTCAGCAAGGCGAGGACGGAGCGTGTTCACATACGCCTCCGTCCACAACGGGAGCAGTTGTCGGCCACCAACCAATCGTCGTCTTCGTCGACCCGCGGCGAGCAAGCCACGACGTTGAAGGTCGCGGAGGCACGTCATGACTGTCGGTGGGGTCACCCCGGCGGCCACGGCAAGGTGATGATACGGGCCTTCAAATAGCGCCGGATTGAGCAGGCCGGCGAGCGTCACTTTCACCCAGCCTTTCGTGACGCCACGTCTTGCGGTTGTGGCCACTACTGGCCGCTTGCCTTCGATGTGCACGAGCACTCCGGGGGCCTGCAAATGCGCGTTACCCGCTTCGTCGGCGTAGTCGATTCCGCGGCCGCGCAGGAAAGCCGCCTGTTTCGGCGGCACGTAGGGTGCCAGGAGTAGGGGCCTCGCAATCACTTTCGTTGCCGGCAGGTTCTTGACGTGGTCCTGCAATCGACGCGCGAGTACTTGGATGTCCTGTTGGGGAAGGTGCTTCTTGTATTCGAGCGCATATCGAACTGTTCCCCTGGGCCCCGGCCAAACGAGTACCGCATCCACCGCAGCAGCCGGCTGCAGCTCGATCTTGGCGCCGGGCAGCCACACCAGCAGCCGTTCCCGCGCAAGGACCTCGATGTCAGTGAACACGATATTAAGAATATCACGAAATTAAATAATATTTAATTCGGCGACAATGCAAATGAGCCCTAACCATAAGCTGGGGGGAGAACAGCCCGAGCGTACAGATCACGGACATTCTGGCAGTTCCTCGAAGAAACCGGGAACTCTCCTCAGTGATCGGCTGAGCCAGTCCAGCGTCAAGCGACGTTCCCCCGTGAAGTGGGGCGGCTCAGACGCGGCGGTCAACTTCCATGCGGCGAACAACAATTTCGCCAAGGCCCCTGAAGGACGCCACCATCAGCGGCGACGACATCCGCGAAGGCTGCCGTCCTCACCGTCAAGATCCCGCGGCCCCAGCTCGAGCGCGAGCTCCGCTTCAACGCGAAACCCTGCTCTCGAACACGACGGGCGCGATCTCGGTGAGGAGGCGGGCCGTGGCCAAGTAGATGGGGTTCATGGTTTGAGCACGAGGAGGCCCTCTTTCGAGCGCCCCACCCATCGCTGGTCGCTGCCGGTCGGGAGGCGTGTCGGATCGAGCTTCGCGGCCCAGGGAAGGCCGAGTTCTCGACCTACCGCCAGGCAGAGGCGAACGGTTTTGACCTGCCTGCACCGGGCAAGCAATTCTTGCAGCACGCCGGCGCGGAGCGAGGGCGTTCCCTCGAGCACGTCGCGCGCTTCCTGGAGAGGCTGTCGAACGCCAACGTCGCTGAGCAGTTCGAGGACCGCGCGCTTCCCTTCATGAGGCGTTCGAGCAGTCGCAGGCTTGGATGGAGGTCGAGCGGCATGTCCGGTCGAGCAAATACACCACGGGCGAGACGTCTGAGTCAACCTGCCCGCACGGGTGAACGGCGAGATCGTTGGACACACCGAGCCACTCGTAGCGCCCGCAATCAGCGGGTCGACTCGTCGGGCATCGAACATTTCCGCTCGAGAGCGGGCCCCTGTTCCGCAGTCCGGTTGGATAGCGCCCTACTCACCTCGAAGCAGCATGCTCGGCTCGGC
>WNFI01684815.1_pt1 | contig 17461 bp, 16 predicted proteins | sample 5400471 | NCBI WGS metagenome assembly WNFI01 (sample SAMN13153348, study PRJNA577476) | soil metagenome | isolation source: 100 cm saprolite on Douglas fir-dominated hillslope | place: USA:California | collected 2013-09-17 | reverse complement strand
CCGGCAGGCCGCGGCGTTCCGCGCCCGTCAGGGCCACCCGCTGGACGAGGCGATCCATCATTCCGACGCGGGCTCGCAGTACACCTCGGTCCGGTTCGCCGAGACCCTGATGCTGGCCGGGCTGGCGGGGTCGGTCGGGTCGGTCTGCTTCTCCCGGCCATGCTTGGCCGCGTCCCGCGCCTGGAGCATCTCGGCCCAGTCCCGGCCGTCAGGCGTAACGGCCGTCATGCGCTCGTCCACGAACTGGGCGAGGCCGACAGCCAGGATGTCCATGCCGCGGCTGACCCGGTCACGGTTGCTTATCGCCATCGCCGATGCTCATCCCTCATCTGCATCGAAGCCAAGCTGACCTTGAACATGAGCGCCGGCAGCCGGCTGTTTCCTCGACGCCTCGGCCAGGTCCGACCACGAAGTGCCCAGGCCATTGAACAACAGCGCGATCTCGGCCCAGCCGCGCTTCTCCGCGACCGAGAACAACAGGTACGCCAGTTCCCGGACCGCGTCAAGATCGACCACCAGACGGCTCGCTGCCATCAACTGTGCAGCCGCGTCGGCCCCCTGCTCGCGCAGGTGCTTGGCCAGGTGCAGCAAGATCTCCCACTCCGACACTCGGTCATCCTGGGTAGGGTCATAATCCGCCGCGAGGTCACCAACGGCAAGAAGCCGCACCTTCCCGCCGCCCGACTTCAGCACCCCGGCGCGTTCAAGCCCGGCCACCGCAGTGTTCTTCGCCTTCGACAGCGTCTCCGCCATACCGTACGGGCCCGGCTCGAACCCGTAACTCTTGAACCACTCCAGGCACCACCGCGTATCCGCCCCGAAATCCCCCTCCTGCTGCGAAAGTACCTCGTCCAGCACTTGGTTGATCAGCGCTAGCGCAGGCCGAACCCGCATCGCCGACCCGTCCGGCTCATTCACCCGCGCATAGTGCGAAAACACCGCCATTCCCGGCCCGATCGCTGCCTGCGGCAAATCCACCGGGGCGACGCTCCCTTGCTGTAGCTTCCGCAGCGCCCCCGGCAACTCCTCCCGCAATGCCGCGATCAGTCCCCGCCGGTCCGTCACCTTCGCGTCGGGAGGCCGTGGCCGACACGCGAGTACGATCGACGAGGCGAGCGCGTTTGAGTTAATGTCACGTGTTCGTCCACCGCGCTCGGTTCGCATCGGCCAGGTGGCTGTCACCGCCCAGCCCGTCTTGAGCGTGCCTTCCAGGAGCGTCTCCCACCCGGTAGAGGCATGCTCTAGCCGGGACAGCTGCCGGCGCAGCACGGTGAGCTGCTTACGCACGTCAAGCAGCGTCGCAACGGGCGCGTTGGAGAAGTTCTCCGCGCAGACCAGCACCGCATCGTGCGACACCTTCTCCGGCCCGTACCCCAAGCCCGCCAGCAGCTCGCGCAGGGCCAGCACGTACACCGCGGACTGGATGGCCGCCGCGGCGACCTTCTCTCCGTCGGCCTGGCCGTCGATCACCGCGAACGACTTCATCTCCACGACGCGAAACTGGCCGTACAGCTGGAACGCGATCAGGTCCGGCTCCAGGTAGGCCTGCCGCCCCGCGACCTCCAGCCGCAGCAGCGGATGGTCGAACAAGGTCCCGGCGTCCGCCCCCGACGCCGCCGCGCGGGCAAGCAGCCTCCGGGTCCGCGCGTGCCGCAGCTCCGCGCTGGTGTTGCCGCCGACCTCCTCCAGGTCGTCATAGGACACCTCGGGGATGGGCAGGGCCAGCTGCTCGCGCAGCACGGCGCCGGGAACCCGGCGTGCGAGGCCAGCCGCTGCTTGTCGACGCCCGCGGCGTCCATGACCGCCCGCCGGGCGCAGCCGGGGTTGCTGGTCAGCGCGGCGATCGTGCGGGCGTTGTGGTTGCGGGGCGCAACCGCGCCCCGGATCTGGTCGAGGCGGGCCTCGGTGCTGGTCACAGCCCCTCCCTCCGGGAGCGCTGCTGCTGTTGTCAGGCGCCGGTCCCGGCGCGCGGGATCACCCGCATCCGGGAACCGAACAACTGCTCGACATCGTCGAGCTGGACCCGGGCACGCTCGGCGGCCGCCCGGCGCGTGGCGAGATCCTCGTCTTGGTGCACCTCAAGCTCGGCATGCGCCGCCGCCGCGACGACCTGCGGTGTCCTCGGCCGCGCTCCCTGGCTGGCGCCAGGAATGTTCGCCGCGAACTGCCGCAGCAGCCGCACCGCCGCGGGCCCCGGCTGCGGGACGCGAAGCAGGCCCTCCGCAACACGGATCGCTGCCTGCAGGTAATTGACGCGCGGGCTCAGCGGCCCGATCACGCGCCGCTCAGCAGGCCAGGTCGACACGGCCAGCAGCCCGCGCGCCGGAGCCAGCAAGTCAGCCGTCAGCGCGGCACACAGATAATAAGGACGCGAATAAGGCGCCGCGCGGAACGAGCGCTCCTCATCCCGGCGCAGGCTGGTCAGACGTGCAGAGGCCAGCGGACTGCCGAAGAACGCATCATGCACCGCGACGATCAGCCTTTGGGCGGCGGGCGCCCCGAGCAGCGTCAGCGCCTGATGCACCTGCTCCCTGACCGGCAGCAGCGGCCCCGCCGACGCCACCGACCCCCGCTGGTGGTCGCCCGCCGGCGGCGACTGCTCCTCCAGGTCCGCCAGAGCCACGTCCCACGCGTGCTCGGCCTCGCGCAACTCGGCACGCACCGCCCGGGCGTGTACCCGATCGCCGCTCACGGCCGCGCGCCGCACCTCGGCGCGGAGCGCCTGGATGCGCCTTTCCAGCGCCTCGATTGACTCAGTCACCCGGCGACTGTATCGTATTCCAGTGTTTTCCAGCAACTCCCAGCCTTGGCGGCGGCCCTGCCGACCTCCGATGCCCCGGCGTATGTATTCAGCAGGTCCAGGTCCTGCCAGCATCGCCCGGGCGCAGATAGGCGGTCCAGACGCTCCGGGTGGGCCGATTCGCTGGCGATTATGACCAATGCTGGGCTAGGCAAGCTGGTGCAAGGGTGATCATGATGGGACAGAGACGTGAATGCACGGCCAGTCAGCCGGGCTGCCGCTGATCGCGTCCGTCCCAGGTCGGGAGGTACCGGCACGGCCGCGCAGCCCGCGAGCCCCCCGGCACGGGATCGCTCCGTGCAATACGTCCCCGCGGCATGCAGGCGAGCTGATGAGCAATGAAGACACGATCCCGAGGATTGTCTGCGAGCCTAGGGCGCTCGGTGGCGATCTGCCTGGGCCTGATGACGTGCTGCCCATGCACCCAGAACTGGCCGACGAGCCGCAGTGGGCGGTCTTCCTGATCGGTACCGAGAACGGCGACATTGAAATCGATGCTGATGGGCTGACTCTGGCCGAGGCTGAGGAGATGACATGAACTACCAGGAAGCCGAGGACGCGATCGACCACCTGGCCGAGGAGGCCCAGCAGCTCCCGCGACTCCCCGCCGTCAGCGACGTCGCCTGACACGCCCGACTCGGTGGGTGCGTAGCAGTGCGGCGTGATCTGGTCGGCCCTGACCCATTCAACGGCCCAGTCTGTCGGCGTGGCGACCAGCCGCCGGGACGCGTACCGGGAGGAGTGGTGGCTGTGGAGGCAACCCAGCGCCGTCCCCCGGCGTACATGACGCTTGCCGAGGATCCGCTGGGCCAGGTCGTCGCTGCGGACTGGATTGGCAGGTTTGTCATGCTCGGTCGCCTGGCGGCGCGCTGGTCGCGGGCGCACGCCGGCAGCCAGCTGGTGGTCGTGCTGTCGGTGCCCGTCCGTGACTTCGGCGCAGTGCTGGGCGGATGCGGCTGGATGACCGCGACGGTCGCGCCGAGCCTTCCGCCGGTGCGCGAGGTGCTGGCAGGCCTTCCGCTCCATGCGCCTGTCCGCGTGGTGACGCGGAGCAAGGTGCTGGCCGTGCACTTCGGCGGTGTCAACGCCGCGAAGGACCGTGCGAGGTTCGGCACCGACTGGCAGATTGACAAGCTGCTTGCGGTCGTCCCGCTCGAGTCTCTGGACACGCCGCGCAGCCAGCCGATCCCTGAGCCAGGGGTCATCAGCAGGCTGACCGGCATTGACAAGGACTGGTCGGCCCGGCTGTGCTCGCCGCCGCAGGATCTTGCGCTGGTGGGGACGCTGAAGTGGCTCGAAGAGGACCTTACGGCGTTTCTCGGCCGGGGTGATGAGCGTGAGCCGGTCGCGAACATACTGCTTCCGGCGGGCCCGCGAGCCGCCACCTGGTCGACCCGTATCTACCCGGCGTCACAGCTGGACGTGGAGCTGCCGCCGACGGGGGTGCGTGCCGTGGTTCTGGACGGCGCGGCCGCGACCAAGTACTTGTCGGCAATCCAGGCGCCGGTCGTGGTCTCGATCATGGATCGATCTATCGCCGATGAGTCGGTGCCCGAGTCGGTCATGAGCTACCGCAACATGCGAGGGGACCCCGTGTCGCTGGAACACGACTTGCGCTGGAAGCCGCCGGCCGGTGTCGAGGTGCTGGGATTCGGGGTGCCCCTATGAGCCGGCTCGATGCTGTGGCTTCTCGCTACGCTCGTTCGGCGGACCTCGTCAGGAACGGCGTCGAGCTCGACCTGGTCGGTGATCCGCCTGGGGCGCGCGTCAATGCCGCGGTCCGGCAGCTCCTACTGCTCGCCCGCGACGACGCCTCGGGGCTGTGGGACGGCGTGCTCAGCTGCGCCAAGGCTCTGCGCTGGCGGCTGCTGACCCAGCCACAGCCCTTGGAGTTCGGTTCGGCCGTCCGGGCGGCCGCCGCTGACGTCGTGGCCGAAGCTGGCCGACTGCGGGCTGCCGTCGGCCCGCCGGCCCAGCACGCCCTCAACGAACTGGCTGCCGCCGCCGAGGCTGTCGCTGCTGCCGATCCCATCGTGGGCGGCGCACTGCTGGAGTCGATCCAAGAGGCAACCGCCGGGGCCTGTGTGGTCGTCGCTGTGAGCGGAGGGGCCACGGCTGGCCTGGAGAGCTGGCTCGGCCCGCTTGGTTTCCGGGTTAGGAGCGCCAGCCAACTCATCCGTGAGCAGCTGTTCGTCCAGTCCGCGTACGCCGTCGGCCCGCCCCGGTTCTTCCCGGCATCAGTAGTGAGTGCTCCGATGACCGAAACTGTGAACTTCGTGTTCCCAGCCTGGTTCAGCGACCGCTCGCTGCCTCGTTCGGTGCTCGCCGCCCGCGCCGAGGGCGCCGTCGTGGTCACCGGGACGGAGTTCCGGATCGGGGATGTCACCCAGCCGGTGACGGCCCCTACCGATGACGCGGTCGACGAAGCGGAACTGCTGCCGCAGGTCAGCTGGATTCCGCCAGACGCCGCGCCGCGGGAACCGGGCGCCGACGAGGTGACCGCCCGCCGGGTGCTGCTCAGTGGCGGCTACGGCATGTGGCTCGACGATGACGGGGAGTGGATCCGCGCGGTCGACCCGTCGCAGCCGGGCGGGGGACGGGTCATCAACGTCGATGTCGAGGCCGTGCGCCCCGGCATCTACCTGCTGCTGCGTGACGGGGAAACCGAGCGGCGCGCTCTCTACGAAGCCGCGCTGCAGTTGATGGGCCCGCAGGCTGCGGCCGTCATCGCGTCCCAGGCTGAGTGGAAGGGCGCCCTCCAGGCGCGGCTTGACCAGCTCGGGCGGGCCGCTGTTATCCGCGACCTCGCCGCAGTCGGCGTCAGGACGCTGGACCGGGTCGCGGCCTGGACCGAGCCCATGCTGGCGAGACCGCGCAGGAACGAGGACTTCGAGAGGCTGCTGCAGTGGCTCGGAGTCAAGGTGCACCCCACCTACGAACTGGCCACGGCTTTGCGCCGCAAGCGAGCGCAAGCCAGCGCCAAGATCGGCGACCAGCTCGAGGAAGCGGTCGCCGAGGCCGACATGGCGCTCCTGGAGCGCGATGGCCACCTGCGGCTTGAGGTGAAGTCGGAGGGCTTCCGCGGCGTCATCGCGACGCGAGTGCTCGGCATCTCGCCCCACGTCGATATCATCTCGCGCCACGACGCGCGCGTGCTGAGGCCGGATCGGAGCGCCAAGTGGCTCGAATGATGCCGCCTTACTGCCCTAAGGAGGCACCCCCCGGGGAGCGGGCGCTCTTCGACGCGCTTGCGAACAGCCCGAAGACCGACGGGTGGATCGTGCTCCACTCGCTGGCGATCGCGTCACACGTCCGGCAGGTGGAGGGCGAGGCCGACTTCGTCGTCATCGTCCCGGATCATGGCGTGCTGGTCATTGAGGTGAAGTCCCATCCGTCGGTTGAGCGGTTGCCCGACGGGCGCTGGAAGCTCGGAACCCAGGCGCCGACCAGCCGCGGGCCGTTCCAGCAGGCCAGTGAGGCCATGCACAGCATCAAGTACTACCTGACGTCACGGGAGGTGAATCTGCGGTCGGTGCCGCTGATCGACGCTGTCTGGTTCACCCATGTCCGTGCCCGGACGATGCTGCCACAGAGCCCGGAGTGGCACAGCTGGCAGCTACTCGACTCCCAAGACCTCAGGTCCGGCGCCGTGTCGGCGATCCTGCGGACCCTCGCCGCCGGGGCCGGGCATCTGGAGAGCCGTATCACCGGCTTCACCTACGGCGGGGTCGGGCCCAACGAGGCAACCGCCAAGCGGATTGCGGCCATCCTGCGGCCGAAGTTCGAAGCGGCGATCGTGCCCGGCGATATCCGGTGGGCACGCGAGGCGCAGCTTGCGGCCTTCATCGACGAGCAGTACGACGCACTCGACAACATGCAGCACAACCGGGCGGTGTTGTTCACTGGTCCTGCCGGCTCTGGCAAGACCTGGCTGGCAATGGAGGCGGGACGCCGCGAGATCGAACTCGGACACACCGGTCGGCTGCTCTGTTTCAACCGCCTCCTCGGTCAGCGGCTCAAGCAGGATATGGCGGGCCTCGTCGGGCTCCAGGTCGGCACCTTCCACCAGGAGGCACTGCGCCTGAGCGGCTGCCAGACGCCGACCGGGGCCGGGCAGCCGTTCTGGGACGAGCAACTGCCCGACCTGGCGATCGAGGCGCTGCTCGACCATGGCGAGCGCGAGGCGGGCGACTTCCTGATCGTCGACGAGATCCAGGACCTGGCCCGCGAGCCGTTCCTCGACGTCCTCGACCTCCTGGTGAAGGACGGTCTGCACGGCGGCCGGGTGCTGCTGTTCGGCGACTTTGAGCGGCAAGCGATTTACGAGACCGGCGACGGCCGCAACTACCTGACGAAGCGCATCCCCGGTCTGGTGACCTTCGTCCTGACCGTCAACTGCCGGAACTTGCCGCGTATCGGCACAGTTGTGAACAAGCTGAGCCACATGATGCCCGGCTACCGCCGCTTCCGCCGACCGGACGACGGCGCAGACCCCGAGTTCATCCCGATCCCGCGGGGGCAGGATCAATCGGCAGAGCTGGCTGACGCGGTGCGCGAGCTGCGTGACGACGGCTACGGGCTCGACGAGATCGTGGTGCTGAGCCCGTTGCGGCACAAATCGACCGCGGAGACGACCAGCGACCCGTGGCTGCGCCGGGTCCTGCGCCCAGCCGACGGCCCGGCGCCGCAGCCGGGGCAGTTGCGGTTCAGCACCGTCCATTCGTTCAAGGGCTTGGATGCGCCTGCCGTGATCATCACCGACCTCGATGAGGCGACGGCGCCGAACTTCGAGTCGCTGCTCTACATCGGAATGACCCGCGCGACCGACCGCCTGACCGCTTTGATTGAGACCGAGACCCTCCGCGCCGCCTATGGAGGGAAGGCGTGACCGGGGTCGCGGCCCGCGCCATCATGGAGGCCGTCGTGCGGCGCGAGCTGTTCGGGCCGTCGGCCAACGAGCCGCCACGCGGCAAGCCGTTGGACTGCTCGACCGGGAATCATCGCTTCGACACTCGCGAGGACAGCTGGGGCCTGTGGCACGACGTCGGCACTGGGCAAGAGATTCTGACCGGAGCCGACCCACTGCACCGTTACGGCATCGGCGTCTTGTTCGCTGGTGCCACCGGCCACGGCACCGAGATCGGGCATGCAAACTTCCCGTCGAGTGACGACGTCGACGACCCGATAGTCGGCGTCACCGGGTTGAGCGAGACCGACGAGGAACTGACCGGGCCGGTCGTCGAGATCGAGGTGAAGGGAAGCACTGCACCGCGCGGCGAGGCCGACAGCGATGACTTTGACCTGACAGACGCCAACTCGTTCAGGCCCTCGGCGATGGCCATCTCGTTCCAGTGCATCATCTCCCCGCGCGGATCGCTCGCGGTCACCGTTACCGGGGCCTACTACGACCGCCTTTCGGTCGACTGGCCTGGCCTTCGTCGCCCGCGCACCTGGTGGGTACGCCGACCCTTCGAACTCACCGGCACCATCCCTGGGCAGGTGCTGCTCGACGAGACCAACCGCCGCAAGAACGTGGCGCTGACGCCTGCGGAGAACTTCCGGGTCACTCCCTCGCTGCAGGTGTTCAGCCGCCGCGTGCCAGGCAACCCGGCAGACTCGAGCGAGCGCTTGATCACCATGGCTGCGCTCAACAAGGCACTCGGATCGGGTCCGTCGGCGGCGCTGTTCCAGATGACCTTCCGGGCCGAGCCCCAGGGCGGCATCTCCATCACTCCGTATCCCGATGTCGAGCAGCAGGAGGCCGACGAGGAAGAGCAGTCGATAGCGCTGCTCTACCGCAAGCAGCTGACGTACGCGATCGGGCACGGGTGCGCCGCCGACTGGAAGGCAGACGCCGCCAGCCCGTCACCGTGAGCATGCAGGACCTAGCGAACGGGACCGACGAAGGCCGCCAGCAGGTCGAAACCGTGTTGCGCCTCTACGGCGAATGGATCGCCGACCGCGGGGCCGAGATCGGCAGCCTGCCGCCGCAGTTCCACCGGGCGGCGCAGCGCCACATGGACCAGGCCCAGTCGGCCCTCGACCGGATGCGGGCAGGCTGGCGGCTGGCGACGACCGACCCAGTCGGGACGCGAGCCTTCCGGCTCGCCAATGAGGCGATGCTGTTCCAGCAACTGCGGTCCAGCTTCGACAAGCGCGACGTCCATCGCCTGAAGGACGGTCGGCTGGTCGTCAATGGGACGCATCCCAAGCCAGCGGCGGTGCCGGGAAAGGGCAACTGGCGGCCGTTCCAGATCGCCTTCCTGCTGGCGAGCCTGCCCGATCTCGTCGACCGGACCCGTCCAACCCGCTCGATCGTCGACCTGATCTTCTTCCCGACTGGTGGTGGCAAGACCGAGGCCTACCTCGGCGCTTCTGCCGTCAGCCTGCTGGCGCGCCGCCTGCGCGACAAGGACGACGCGGGGACCGACACCCTCATGCGCTACACGCTGCGGCTGCTGACCGCGCAGCAGTTCCTGCGGGCGGCCACGCTGGTGTGCGTCCTGGAGGACATCCGCGCCAAGAATGAGGGCGAGCTCGGTACGACGCCGTTCGGCATCGGCATCTGGCTGGGCGGATCGACGACGCCCAATAACTGGGACCAGGCTCGCGAGAACCTGCGCCAGCTGGCTAGCCACGCCTCGGCCCAGAACAAGTTCCTGCTGCTGCGCTGCCCCTGGTGCGGCACCGAGATGGGCCCCAAGCCGAAGCCCGGCAGCGGCCAGGACATCATCGGCTACGAACTGGTCGGCAACAAGGTGGAGTTCCGCTGTCTGGACCGCGCCTGCCGCTTCGGAGGGCGACGCAAACTGCCAGTGCACGTCGTCGACCAGGACATCTACGACAGCCGCCCGTCAATCGTCATCGGTACGGTCGACAAGTTCGCCATGCTGGCCTGGCGCCCCGAAGCGAGGGCGATCTTCGGATTGGCCAGCGACGGCACACGGAAGGTATCGCCGCCCGGCCTGATCATCCAGGACGAGCTGCACCTCATCTCGGGGCCGCTCGGCTCGATGGTCGGTCTGTACGAGCCGATGATTGATGACCTGTGCACCGACAAGCGCAGCGCGGAACCGGTCGTACCGAAGATCATCGCCTCGACCGCGACGATCCGCCGCTACGAGGACCAGATCCGCGGGCTGTTCGGGCGCGAGCAGGTTGCGCTTTTCCCCCCGCACGGCCTGGAGGAGGGCCGCTCCTTCTTCGCAGAACCGGCCGTTCTGGACAACGGCGAGCACCAGCCGGGACAGCGCTATCTCGGCATCATGAGCGCCTCGCTCGGCTCGACGCAGACCGTCCAGGTGCGGGTCGCCGCAGCGACGCTGCAGGGCGCGATCAGCATCCCGGACGCGGACAAGGACGGCTACTGGACAAACCTGAACTTCCTCAACAGCCTTCGCGAGCTCGGCAACACCGTCTCGCTGATCCAATCCGACATCCCGGACTACCTGACCGGGCTGCGCCGACGCGAGGATCTGGTGTCACCCAGGTGGCCGCGCATCCCGATGGAGTTGACCAGCCGCCGCCGCAGCGACGACATCCCGAAGGCGATCGAGCAGCTGCAACTGTCCTACGGCGATCCAGGTTGTGTCGACATCTGCCTGGCGTCGAACATCATCGAGGTCGGCGTCGACATCGACCGGCTCGGCCTGATGACCATCGTCGGCCAGCCCAAGACGACTGCGCAGTACATCCAGGTCAGCGGCCGGGTTGGGCGCCGACCCGATCGCAGCCCCGGCCTAGTCCTCACGATCTACGGTGCCGCCAAGCCCCGCGACCGGAGCCATTACGAGCGCTTCCGTACCTACCACCAGCGGCTCTACGCGCAGGTCGAGCCAACCTCGGTGACGCCGTTCGCCGCTCCGGTGCTCCGGCGGGCGCTCCACGCCGCCGCCGTGTCGCATATTCGCCAGTCTTCCGAGATCGGGCTGCGCGTGTATCCGTTCCCAGGGCCGGAGTACGACGCGGCAGTCGGCCTGCTCCGGGAGCGGGCGGGGCTCGCTGATCCCGATGAGCTTCCGACGCTGGAGCGGGAACAGCGCAAGCGCGCCAACGAGTGGGCGAAGTGGGAACGCACGACCTGGAGCGCCAACGTCATCGGTGGCGATCCCAAGCAAGGCCTGATGCGCTTCGCCGGAACTTTGCCGGACCTGGAGGCCGAAGCCACCATGTGGGATGTCCCGACCAGCATGCGCAACGTCGATGCCGAGTGCCGCCTGGAGATTTCTCTGGACTACAACCGCGAAGCAGTCGCCGCCGCCGAGGAGGAGCAGCAGTGAGTTCGGGAAGCATCCGGCGAGCCCAGCTGGTGTCGCCGTTCGGTGTCGGCGCCATGAGCATCCTGGTGAACGGCGCCTCGGTCATCACCGCGGGGCTCGACCACTGGTTTACGGTCGACGACGCGGCTCTCCTCGAGCTCAACGAGTACCGTGCCCAGGACTGGCGTCTGGAGCAGCGCCTTCAGGTACGCGAGTTCCGGCTGCCGCCTGATTACCGGATCCGGCAGCGGGGAAACGATCCGCGCAACACCAACCTCAAGGTTCCCGTGCTCCGCTTCCCCTGTTGGTCGTTCTGCATGTACTGCAAGCGGCTAGAGCTGAGCCCGCTCAGCATGGCGCAGCCGGTCGAATGCCCCGACCCGAAGCACAAGCAGGATGACGGCGGAGCCAAGCGGAAGGCGCCACGCATGTCCCAGGTGCCCTTTGTCACCATCTGCGCCTACGGCCACCTCGGCGACTTCCCTTTTCGTGAGTGGGTGCACAAGAGTCACAACCCCGTCTGCAACGGGACGCTGCGGCTTGAGTCACGCGGCGGCGGCGGCCTTGAGGGGCAGGTCGTAGTCTGCGACCCGGAAGGCAACCCCAAGGGCTGCGGCAAAGAGCGCTCGCTCGAAGGGATCATGAACTCCCACTGGGAGAACCAGGTTGAGCACACCTTCCTGACTGACCAGCTCGTGGCCAAAGACCAGCCATACTACTGCAAGGGTGCCCGTCCCTGGCTAGCCGAGACCGAGGGGTCGTGCGGCGAGCCGATCCGGGGTGCGCTGCGCGGTGCGGGTAACGTCTGCTTTCCGAAGGTCGAGTCGTCGATCTACCTGCCCCGGCAGATTGGCGCCGTCAGTGCCGCGCTCCACGATCTGCTGAACCGCGCGGACGTCCGGCCAATCCTGCGCATGCTGAACCGGCTCGAAGGAGCCGATGTGACGGCCGAGCAGATCCGGGCCGACTTGCCGCACGAGCTGTTCCACCCGATCACCGACGAAGAGCTCCTGGCCGGCTATCGCGACATGTTCGGGATCGACAGCGCCACCCAAGCAGGCGCCGGAGCCGATGGGGCCGGGGGAGCCGACGATAGTGAAAGCGAAGGCGCCGAGTCGCTCACCAGCACCGACGTCTGGCGCCACCCCGAGTTCGAGTTGCTCCGCGGGACGCCGACCGACGACCTGCTGACCGCGACCGATCCGGGCATGCACCCCGAACTGACCGCGCTGCTAGACCGCGTCCGACGGATCGAGACGCTGACCGAGACCCGAGCGCTGCACGGCTTTACTCGCGTGCGCGACCACGACCTGAAGCTCTCAGTCGGCAAGGCGCTACTGCGCCGCCGCATGCTGTCGCCCGAACATGACTGGCTGCCGGCCTACGTCGTCAAAGGCGAAGGGATCTACCTCGAATTCGACTCAGGCCGGTTGCACGCTTGGGAGCAGCGACCAGAGGTGCTGGCGCGGGCGCAGAAGATCACCGATCACTATGGCGACGTAGCCCGGCTGCGAGCGATCGAGCCGAGAACGATCAGCCCGCGCTTCGTTCTGATCCACACGCTTGCCCACCTGCTGATCAACGAACTGATCTTCGCCTGCGGCTACAGTTCAGCCTCGCTCCGGGAGCGGCTCTACGTCTCGGAGACGCTCGGAAGGACGATGGCAGGCCTGCTGATCTACACGGCGGCCGGTGACTCGGAAGGCACGATGGGCGGCCTGGTGCGGATGGCCAAGCCTGACAACCTGTGGCCGGTCATGGCCAACGCCATAAACGACGCTCGCTGGTGCTCCACCGACCCAGTGTGCATGGACGCAGGGGAGAAGGGGCAGGGGCCGGACTCCTGCAACCTCGCGGCCTGTCACGGCTGCGCTCTGCTGCCGGAAACCAGCTGTGAGGAGTTCAACCGGTTCCTGGACCGCGGCGTGGTGATCGGGACCTTCGACGACCCGTCGGTCGGGTACTTCGCCGACCTATCTCTGTGAGTCCCGTGAGGATCGTCACTCGCCAGGCAGCGTGCACATTGGAGCCCCACTGGCGGACTGTTAAGGGTCCATCTGCTGAAGACCGGCCGCCATCAGATGAGTGCTGTCGAGCGGTGTCTGTCGGTGCGGCACCGATCGTACAGACCGCAGGCCGCCCTACCGCGAATGTTGCGGCGCGGATCCATGCCCGAGCGGCGCCATCGGGCATGTCCGGCGTCCACCGCATCTACGACTTTGCCGCCCCCTGCCTCCCCTGGTCAGCCACTGCTCCGCTTCTGTTGCCGCCGTTATCGATCTTGCTACCGCTGATCGTGACCCTCGGTTTCCTGCATCCTGATCTTGCTCCGCTCCCCATCACACCCTTAGCACTAGCAAGCGAGAGCGGACTAGCGGCGCCCCTCAGCGACTACATGCGCCCGTGCGCAGGGAGGCTGAGCGACGGCCGCCAGGCGGGGGCACGCCCGGCATCGCCACGTTTTTTGTGATCTGCGTCACACTCATCTGGCCTGTGCTCTTGCGGCTAAGGCGCCATCTGTCGGCCACCGTCGGCCACCTTCAGCCAGGGTGGCGGCCGGCCGGCGCCCCTGGGTGTTCCCCCGCCCGTGTCGGCCCAGGCGATCCGGGTGGCGGACGGTGGCCGGCGGTGGCTGAAGGCGGCCGAAGCACGATAGCCGGGCCGGGCCCCGGCCGGCACGTGGCCGGCCACGGCATCGCCACCGTGGCGGACGGTGGCCGGCCACCGCCAGTCACTGGCGCACGCTGGCACAGGGTCGCACGCTGCGCAACTGGCGCCGGCGCCGGCTACAGAATGACCCCTAAGCAATGACGGCCTCCCCGCAGGCACAGGGAGGCCGCCCACTTCGAGACCTACTGCGAGGTCACCATGCCGAACGTAGCACCGGACGGCGATCCGGCAGCCCGGGACATCACCCGCTGCGCCCTGCGAGGGTGGGGGCCGACGGCCAGGCTGTGCACGATCCGGCTGTGCGAGGCGGCGGGGCCGCTCGCCGCCCTGGCCTGGGTGATCTTGAAGCGCTAGCCCCGGCAGGCGTCCTTTGGCCAGTGTCCTGCGCTAGCGTCCTGCCCGGGCGGGCCACGGAACGGAGAGCACCGCGATGACCGGACCAGAGCACTACGCCGCCGCCGAGCAGCTGCAGGAACACGCCCGCGCCATGGCCGAGCCGACGACTCGCCCGACCCGGGCGGAGACCGCCGCCCGGGTGCAGCGGCGCATGGCCGACCTCGCTGATGCTCAGGTCCACACCTTGCTCGCCCTGACAGCCGCGGTGGCGATCGGCGGCAACCTGAGCGGGGCCGACATGATGCCTGGCCCGACGTCGCTGCCATCCGGGACTGACCGCAGTGCCCGGAAGTCAAGTCCGGCGGGTCAGTCGTGGTGCTGCGAGGAGCCGAGTTCCGCGGTGATCCGATCGATCTGCCCCTGAAGCCAGCGCTTGCTCGCACCCGGATTGACTGGCATGTCACTCACGAGGTCCTGGGGGTGCCCGGCGGCGATGGCCGGGTCAACCGCCAGGCCGTGATGTGCGAGCGCGTTGACGATCGTCGCGACCAGGGACGGGGTCGTGAGAGACCTCTCCTGGGGGGAGAGGAGAGCCGCGTAGGCGAGGCGGCGTGTCTCGTCTAGGTCGCTGCGGCGGTCCATCGCCGCGTAGCTGCCTCCCGCATTCCCCGGACGTGAGCAGGGGTGCAAGAAGGAAGAACCGCGCAGGAATTAGCGGTAGCGCGCTAGCCGTGACCGGGCCGATGATCGGCACCCGCCGCGGAACCCGTGCGCTGAGGTAGACCTAGAAGAATGAGTGAGTTTCGTGTTGAGTTCCTGTTCGAGGTCGGCCCACCATCGGCACCCCTCCAGGTATCAAGGGAGACGCTCGGCAGGAGCTACACCATTTCTCGTGAGGGCCCACCGATCGAGATCACGCTTCCTCAACGGGCCGATGACTTCCTTTTTTGGCGGCCATTCGTTCCGGGCGGATCCCGCGCGCTCCTTGACTGGGACGATCCGGACGAGGTGGCTGTCTTCGTCATCCTGGTCACGGTCACGCTCGACGCCGAGGTCTCTGCAGCCGCGCCCCTGGAAGGTCAAACGATGACGCGGGCCGTTGCAATGATCAACAGAGCCCAGGACGTAGCTTCACAGGTCGTCACCGCATTCGTTTCCTGGGTGCGCGCCACCACCCGGATGACCGCCCTGCCGCTGAGCAGTGAAGTGCCGCCTCTCGCTGGCCCGGTCCGCACGGTCGAAGTCGGCACAGGCCTTCAGATCCAGACCGGGCCGTCAGTTAGAACCGTTGTGGAGGCAAGAGACCCGCCAGGCAAGTACCGTCTCGGGCCGCCCGACATGGAGCAGATCGTCAAGTACCTCAGCCGTGGCGATGAGGCCCCGGTCGCTGAGACGCTCTTGGCCGACGCTGAGCACTACGCGCGCTACGCGGTCCGCGACCTCCGGCGCGCTGTTCTCATGGCGGCCATCGCCTGTGAAGTCAAGGTCAAGGAGACTCTGCGCAGCTGCTCCACAGACGCGCAGCAGTCACTGGTCGACTTCGCTCTCAACAATCCGCGTGAAGTGACCGTCACCGCCGCAGACGGGTTGTTCGACAAGCTCATGCTCGCCACAATTGGGCGGTCTCTTCGCACAGAAGACAAGCCACTTTTCAATGACATCCAGCGGCTTTACACGGTTCGGAACGCCATCGCTCACCGAGGGATCATGCCAGACGAATCCGACGTAGGCCGAGTTGTGCGTGCCGCGCGGCGGTGCTTCATGTGGCTCGATAGCCTGCAGCCTCAGAGTCTGGACGGAAGCGGGGACTGAGGCCGAGCGCAGCTCGGCGCCGGGTCGCCCGGCCGGGCGCGAGATCACCGGCACCCCGAGCTCGCCGCCAGTACAGCGCCGCCGTAGCGTCGGGCGGAGTGTTTGTGTGGGGGCGGAGCCGACACGGCCGTTGGCGGCGGAGCTGGGCCGCACATGGTCACCCAGCGGGACTCACGGATCGGGCGGCCCCGGGACTCAATAGGCGAGCGGGCGCCACCCCGGGCGCCTCGATCCGAAGGATCACCAACCGTGCAGAACCCTGGGGCCGAGCCCAACACTCTAATGCAGCCGGCGCCGGCCAGTCCGGCTCAAGGCGCACCGTGACGCGTAATCATCAGAAGGCGGATGGTCGTCACCGAACTGCTCACCTCGGACCTTGTCGCGTCCGTCAGGTCCCTTGGGGTTGAGCCTTGCGGTACGGCTCCCAAAGGATCGACCGAATGTCTGTCATGCCGTTGATGGTGAGCGGAAGTGGCCGGTCCCGCCTTTGCCTGCCAACTCGGGCATGTCGGCCGCGATGCGGTGTGCCGCCGACAATCCCGGTGACGCTGAGTCCTGCCACCCGGGCCTGGCCAGTCAGTCCACCGGGTCAGCCTTCGGTCAGGCCGGAGGACCAGGGCCGTCGCGGCCAGGGCCGCAGCCATCCACCGCCGGGCGTAACCGAACCCGGTCGGCGGGGACAGCACGGTCCACAGCAGTCCCACAACAGCCGAGGAGGCAGGTCCCCTGGGTAGTGCCTAGCACGCCGAAGCCATTGGCTCGCAGACGGTCGGGGAGCAGTTGGGCCACCAGCGTGGATTCTGCTGTCTCGGCAAACCCGATCCTGGTCCCGGCGAGCAGGAAGCCCGGCAGCAGCGCCGCACGCCCATCTGTATCAGGCTGTCGACGGCCTGTTCAAATCCCGTAGAAAGGTTCGTATGTTCGACGAGCCGGGCGTCGGCCCCCACTGACGCGGGCTGGGAGATGACCGGTGCTGCAGGCGGTGCGGAGACGACGTCGCCACCCTGGGCACGGACTACCTGTGCAACGCCTGCGTGGCCGAAGATGAGGCAGGTGACGAGCCCGCCGACTCTTGCGAGGGCCAGGACGCCGCAGAAGACGAGGGCGAGATCTACCAAGTTGTCCGCGGTGAGTGGCAAGGCCCATACCTGGAGTGGGAGCCGTACCGCCCTGATAAGGCGTCCTGGGGCGCATCGAACGAGGACGCCAGCGAGGTAGATGGGCGGGAGAAGCGCTCCTACTTAGTGCTGGCCTGACCCGGAACATCCTGACCGCTCCGCTGATGACCAGCAGCACATCGACGGCCCTGGTCTCGGCCCGGCCCTGCTCGTCTGCGAGTGCCTTATCGCCACGGTCGCAGGGGGCTGAGTAGCTTGTCCCCGTGGCCTACCCTGCTTCGTCCGGCCCTAGTAGCGAAAGACCAGCACTCACGAGGGCCGATCCGCCGACCGGTCCGGTGATGGAGCCCAGGCACGCCCTGGCCAGGCTGCTCTACATGAACGGCGAGTGGCGGGAGGCCACTGTGCTCGGCTGGCACCGGCTGGACGTTGCCCACCGACAGCCGATCACCGAGGTCTGGATCTTC
>WNFI01077355.1_pt1 | contig 17462 bp, 15 predicted proteins | sample 5400471 | NCBI WGS metagenome assembly WNFI01 (sample SAMN13153348, study PRJNA577476) | soil metagenome | isolation source: 100 cm saprolite on Douglas fir-dominated hillslope | place: USA:California | collected 2013-09-17 | reverse complement strand
ACGTATCCGTGCCTCCCGGGGTCCACTCTCGGCCGCTCCTAGAGAGGGTGAAATCGCAGTCACGAACCGAAAGTCACCCACTCAATCACGCGAAGACCCTATTTATTTTTCTTGCGGCCAATTGTTTCGGACCCGCATTCTCGCGCGCGCGAGTGATTCCGCTAAGGGCTCGCTTCCATAACGGCTGCGAGAATGCCCGTTTGCCTCTCTACGCTGTTCCCGCACAAGAGGAATCGTGCGCGCAGGGTGCGCTTCGACGCGCCGTTCCTGACGCGCTCCAGAGCCATCGCTGAGCTCCAAAAATCACCGCGATACCTATAGGCCATGAACACGAACATCCTCACTCTCGCCTCTAGCCTCTCCGATCACGATCTCCTCGCGCGCGTCGTTGTGCTCGCGGCCAAGGAAAGGGAGGCGTCGGCCGAGCTCGTGGCCCACCTGGCCGCGCTCGACGCCCGACCCGCCCTCTACGCCGCCGAAGGCCACGGTTCGCTCTTCACCTACTGCACGGACGTGCTTCGGCTCTCCGAGGACGCCGCCTGCAATCGCATCCAGGCGGCTCGAGCCTGCCGGGACTTTCCGATGATTCTCGACTTGCTGGGCTCGGGCGCGATGTCCCTCACCTCCGTCCGCATGCTGCGTCCGCACCTCACAACGGAGAACCACGAAGCCGTGCTCGCCAGGGCCAGCGGCCGAAGCCGGCGCGAGATCGAGGCCCTGGTCGCGGAACTGGCACCACGACCCGATGTCCCCTCTTCCGTCCGGAAACTTCCAACGGCTATGCCAGCGCCCACGCTCATACCCGCCGCCACGCCACCGGCGGCGCGCGTCGAGGCGGCCACGCTTGGGGCTTCCGAACCGGCGCCACCGGTGAGCTCTCCACCGCCGCCACTGACAACGCGCCGTCCGGTGATCGAGAGCACTTCGCCGGAGCGCTACCGTGTCCAGTTCACGATCGGCAAGGAGAGCCACGACAAGCTACGGCGCGTCCAGGCCCTTCTCCGCCGCGAGATCCCGGATGGCGACCCGGGCGCGATCTTCGACCGGGCCCTCACCCTGCTCCTCGAGAAGGTCGAGAAGGCGAAGCTTGGGGCGGCGGCGAAGCCGCGGCCACGGCCTATCCGCCCCGGGGCGGATAGGCAGAGGGATATCCCGAGCCATGTCCAGCGCGCGGTCTCGCAACGTGATGGCGGCCAATGCGCCTTCGTCTCCAAGAGCGGACACAGATGCACGGAGCGCACGTTCTTGGAGTTCCATCACATCGTGCCCTACGCACTGGGCGGATTGGCCACCGTCGAGAACATCTCGCTGCGTTGTCGGCGCCACAACCAATACGAGGCCGACCTGATCTTCGGGCCGCGCAGCTTCTCTGAGGCCCGTGAAGTGGACCGCCTTCAAGAGCGGCCTGCCGTGGAGCAGCCGAGCCGCCAGCTTCGTGACGAGCTTCAGGCGACCGAACGTCGCGGACGCTCAGCCCACCAGGCTCGTGATGCGAGAGGCTGGTCGACCCCGATCTCACGAGATCTCGGGGCCTCGCGAAGTTTCGACATTCCGCGCACGCTCCACCGCTGACTCTCGACGTCAAGGTGATGAAGATCGCGCCGAAGTCCTAGGACTCGATCAGGGCGCCGAGCCACACGAGCTGCATCACCGGCTCGCCGGACACGCGCGAGGCCACGAGGTCCACGTCCAGCTCCGCGACCCAGTCGTTGAGGCCGGCCGCGTCCACCAGCATCTGCTGCACGCGCCACGACCTCTGGTCCGCGTCGACCGCGACCTGGGTGTGGCGGAGGTTGCGGGCCTCGGGGTCGAGGCGGAGGCCGTCGTGCTCGGCGCGATGGGCTTCGCGCGCCGCGCGCAGCCGCGCGGCCGTCCACGACTCGCCACCTCCGTCCGCGGATGAGTCGAGGAGGGAAAGCGCGGCGTCGTCCTGCCCGGTGGACCAGGCGCGCAGGAAGGCGAAGACCCGCGTGCGGATGGCGGCGGTGAAGGCCTTGGCGTCCCGCGTCACGTCGGCCGGCTCTTCCGGGCGCGGCGGCCGCATGTCCGTACCCGCCGTCCCCAGCGGCCGATACGACGGATCGCGCATCCGCTCCCACTCCTCGAGCAGGCTCGAGTCCACCTGGCGCAGCATGTCGCGGAGGTACAGCTCCATCTCGCGGATGGCGTCCGTCTTCACGGTGTCGGGGACGGTCTGGCTCAAGACCTTGTACACGCTGTTGAGATGCCGTAGCAGCAGGCCCTCGGCGCGTTCGAGGTCGTACTCCTGCACGTAGTCGGAGAAAGACCGGAAGCCCTCGAACATCTCGCGCGCGATCGACTTGGGCCGGATGGCCTCTTCCCCCACCCAGGGATGGCGGTCGGCGAAGGCGTTGAACGTCATGTAGATGAAGTCGCGCAGCGGCTTGGGGTACTCCATCTTCTCGAGCTCGGCCATGCGGTGGTCGTAGTCGAGCCCCTCCGCCTTCATCTCCGCGACCTTCCTGTCCTTCAGCTTGTCGAGCTGGCGGCGCAGGATGAGCTCCGGGTTCTCCAGGATGCTCTCGACCAGGGTGAGCAGGTCGAGGGCGTGCGTCGTCTCCGACTCCACCGCGAGAAGCGGGATCGTCTCGAACAGGTAGAGCGAGAGCGCGTGGTCCATCGAGAAGTCTTCCTGCAGGTCCACGTTGACGCGGACGCGCGAGCCCTCCTCCGTCCTCGGCGTGATCTCGACGATGCCGCGCTCGACCAGGGCCCGGAAGAGCTGCCAGGCCCGGCGGAAGTGCGCCTTCCTGGCGCGATCCGTCTCGTGGCTGTCGCGGATGAGCGCCTGCATGGCGCGGGAGCCGTCGCTCCGGCGCGAGAGCACGTTCAGGAGCATCCCGTGCGAGACGTCGAACCGCGAGGTCAGCCGCTCCGGCGGCGCGGCCATGAGCCGCTTGAAGGTCTGCAGGTCCCAGTTCGCGAAGTTGTGCTCGGGCGGCTTGCGCTTCACGACCTTCTTGCCGTCCTTCGCCTTCTCGTCGAGCTTCAGGTTCTCGATGAAGTGCTCGGGGGCCTGGGCCACCACGAATCCGAGGTCGTCGAATCCCTTGCGCCCGGCGCGGCCCGCGATCTGGTGGAAGTCGCGCGCGGAAAGGACGGCCGTCTTCTGCCCGTCGAATTTGCAGAGTCGCGTGAAGAGCACGGTCCGGATGGGAACGTTGATGCCGACGCCCAGGGTGTCCGTGCCGCAGATCACCTTGAGCAGCCCGCGCTGGGCGAGCTGCTCGACCAGCACGCGGTACTTCGGGAGCATGCCCGCGTGGTGCACGCCGATGCCCTGCTTGAGCCACTTGCGCACGTCCGGACCGTGCGGGCTGGTGAAGCGGAAGTCCTTGATCGCTTCCGCGACCGCGTTCTTCTCCTCGCGCGTGCAGAGGCTCAGGCTCGTGAAGTCCTGCGCGCTGTCCGCGGCGTCCTTCTGCGTGAAGTGGACGACGTAGACGGGGGCCTTGCTCTCGGAGACGAGCTTCTCGAGCGTCTGCGCCAGCGGGATCTGGGAATAGGCGTACTCGAGAGGCACCGGCCGCTCCACCGACTTCACGACCGCGGTGGGGCGTCCGTTGAGCCGGGTCAGCGCCTCCTCGAAGAACGTCACGTCGCCCAGGGTGGCGGACATGAGGAGGAACCGGGCCTGGGGCAGGGCGAGGAGCGGCACCTGCCAGGCCACGCCGCGGTCGCGGTCGGCGTACCAGTGGAACTCGTCCATGATCACGTCGTCCACGTCCGCGCGGTCGCCGTCGCGCAGGGAGATGTTGGCCAGGACCTCCGCCGTGCAGCAGAGGACGGGCGCGTCGCGATTGACGGTGGCATCACCCGTGGAGAGGCCGACGTTCTCCGGGCCCAGCTCCCGGCAGAGGGCCATCCACTTCTCGTTGACGAGGGCCTTGATGGGGGACGTGTAGACGGAGCGCCGCCCGTGTGCGAGCGATGCGAAGTGCAGGGCCGAAGCGACGAGCGTCTTTCCGGACCCGGTCGGCGTGTTGAGGATGACGTTCTTGCCTTCGAACAGCTCGAGGATCGCTTCCTCCTGGGCCGGGTAGAGATCGAGCCCCTTGCTGGCGACGTAGTCGAGGAAGCGCCCGAGCAACTCGTTCGTGTCGGCGTCCCCGACGTCGGCCGCAGGGAGGATCGCGTAGAGAGGGCCGGTCATCGCTGGGGTCATAGTGTGCCAGTTTGGCGGCCGGCGCGATTGACTCCGCGCGGCGGGGGCGCCTATAGTCGCCGCCAACAACGCCGGAAGACGTTCCTGCCGCCGACTGACCATCCCGACTGAGCGTTCCTTCGGCTGAAGACACGTTCAAGAAAGCGAGGGACGGATGAAGAACCTGGGGAATACTCCGTCGCCGGACCGTGGCATGGCTTCTTCCTCAGCTCCATGACCGGCGAGACCGGACCGTTCGAGATCAACAACACGTCCATGCGCAACCGGCGCTTCGGGGGGACGCTGGACGTCGGCGGCCTCATGGTCCCCTACGAAGGCACGCTCGCGGCCAGCGGCCGCTTCACAGTCGTGGGCAGGGGCTCCGAAGGGAAGTTCGTCGTCAACCAGGGCGAGCTGATGGTGAACGGCGACGGGACCGCCTTCGCGCGGAGCGACTTCAGGCTGACGACGGCCGATGGGGCCACGGACATGGGCACGCTGCTCTTTCTCCATGACTTCAAGGCCACGAACCCGCCGCAGCTTCCCCAGATCTCCCTCGAATGGAGAGGGCCCGTCACGTCGGCAGACGGCCAGCCGCTGGGCATGGTGGACGTGACCCTGTCGCCGTCGGACGGCAAGGCTTCCTTCTTCATGGGTGAGGCGACGCTGGGCGACATGACGTTCCCCTTCGAGGTGACGGTCTCGGATCCGGGAGCCACGGGGGAGAGCCGGGTCCACGCCCTGGGCCTGAACGCGGGGGTCATGTTCCTGGTGAGCGGCATGTTCGGCGGCGAGGCCACGCGCGGGCCGCACATCGATGCGAGGTTCTCGGCGACGTACGCCGACGGCAGCGTGCTGCAGGGCACGTTCAGCCTCGCTCCCGTGAGCTCCGAGCCGAGGGACTGACCCCGGCCGGGTATGTTCCTCATCCCTGCCTTGTGCTGGCCTCCGCGGCCGCGTCCACGGCCGCGGAGACCTTCTCCCCCGAGCCTGCCCGCCAGCTCGTGCGTTCGATCTACGAGCAGCTCGTGAACTCCAACACCAGCTACACCACCGGCCAGACGACGCCGGCGGCGCAGGCCATGGCCAAGCGCCTGCTCGACGCCGGCTTTCCACCCGAAGACGTCGTGGTGGCGGGAGCGGCGCCGCACAAGGCCAACGTCGTGGTGCTGGTGATGGGCGGCACGGACGGACGCCTGCTGCGCCAGGCGGGCATCCCGACCTACGGCGTTCAGGGGATCTTCTTCGACGTGGCCGACATCCGCTTCCACGGCCGGGACGAGCGCCTGGGCGTTCGGGAATTCTACGAGGGCCAGGAGTTCCTCTACCGGCTGGTCAAGGATCTCGCCCGATAGCGCGCCGTCGTCAGATGCTTTCCGCGATCTCGTAGCGGAAGGCCCGACCGCGGGACTCTGGATCCCACCCGGCGCGACGCGCGGCGCGGATGGCCGGCTCCAGGGCCTGGACCACTCGCGTTTCGGAAGGCGGACCGTCTTCCGGGCCCACCTTCATCGTGAAGTCCAGGATCAGCTCGCGCGTGCGGCCCGGCTGCAGGGACACCGAGAGGGAGAGGGCCTTGATTCCCTTGCCCCAGACGAGCCAGCCGTGGCGATGCGCCCACACGTAGTCCGTGCCGTCCACGGACACGGTCGTGTTCTTTGCGTCACGCCGCCCCGCCTTGGCGCGGAGCTTTCCGGAGATCATCCGGTCATCGGCGTGTCGTGGATCCTTCTTCATGGAGGCTCGGCCTCGACGGCCGGCGTGTGTTAGCTTCGCACAGGAGGTACGGCGGATGAGCATGAAGCGACGGGCCGTGGGTGCGGCGGCGCTGGCCAGCCTGGTGGCGGCCGCGGCGTGGTCGGCGCCACCCTCCTCGCCCAGCCCCGCGAGTCGTCCCCTGCCCAGGCAGATCGCGTTGCCCGGAGCTCCCGCCAGCGGCGTCGTGATGGATTTCATTGCCTACGACCCCGCTCATCGCCGGCTGTGGGTGCCGGCGGGGGACACCGGCAGCGTCGACGTCATCGACGTCGCCACGGACAAGGTGTCGAGGGTGCAGGGGTTCGGGACAAAGGAAGTCGAGAGGAACGGCCGCAAGCGCACGATGGGTCCGAGCTCGGTGGTGGTCGGAGATGGCGTCGTGTACGTCGGCAATCGGGGCGACGACACGATCTGCGCCATCGACGCCGCTTCCCTCGAGAAGGGGGCCTGCATCAAGCTCGACTCCATGCCGGACGCCATTGCGATCGTGCCGTCGGCGAAGGAAGTGTGGGTGACCACGCAGGCCAACAACTCGATCGTGGTGCTCGATGCGTCCTCCCGCAGCGCCCTGCCCGTGAAGACGACGATCACCCTGGCCGGCTCCCCGGAATGCTTCGTGGTGGACGACGAGCGCGGCCTCGTCTACACCAACCTGGAGGACAAGGACCGCACGGTGGCCGTCGACGTGAAAACACGACAGGTGGCGAAGACGTGGCTACCCGACTGCGGCGAAGTCGGGCCGAGGGGACTGGCGTTGGACCCCAAACGCAACTTCCTCTTCGTCGGCTGCACGACCCGGGTGCGCGTCCTCGACGCCGGGCACGACGGCAAGCAGGTGGGCACCATCGACGTGGGCGAGGGCATCGACGCCATCGACTATCTGGAGTCGCGGCACCAGCTCTACGCGGCCGCCTCTCGCGCGGCCAAGCTCGTCGTCGCCCGGCTCGACGAGAAGGGCGCCCTGGCGCCCGTGGAGACGATCGCCACCGCCCCCAGCGCCCGCAACCCCGTGGTCACCGAAAAGGGAGTCGCTTACCTGACCGACGCCCACGACGGCTCGATACTCGTCGTCGAGCCGCCGCGCTGATCAGAACAGGCGCAGCTGCTTCTCCCGGCCGAGGATCTGCTCGAGGTCCAGGCCCAGGAGCGTGAGCACCGGCTCCGCCACCGCGCCCACCTGCTTGTCGAGGTAGTGCTCGTAGTCGAGGGGGGCGTGCGGCCCCGCCGCGGGCTGGGGACCGGCCGTCGTGATGACGTAGGACACGCGTCCGCGCTCCAACTGCCCTAGCGTCCTCGCCACGGTGACATGGGGCGGAGTCGTGGTCGTGTAGGCCTCGGGGCGCTTGCGCAGCGCCTTGTGGTAGACGAGCCGGTCGTCCAGTTGTCCGGCGCGCAGACGGGCGACGACCTCGAGCAGGTACTCCTCGACCGGCTGGCCCGCGAAGAGGCGCCCGTACAACTCACGCTGGACCTCTTTCGCGAGCTCCGTCCAGTCGCTGCGCACCGCCTCCATGCCCGTGAAGACCAGGCGCTCTCCCTGCGCGGTCGCGATCAGGCCCGCGTAGCGCTTGCGGGCCCCGGCCGCGTCGTGCCGCATCGCGGGAAGGCACAGCCGCAGATAGAGCCGATCGAAGACGAGGCCGAGGCGGGTCTGGACGCGCCAGCGCTCCTGGATGTGCGCGGCGAGGTCGTGATTGAGGGTGGCGGTCAGCGCCTCGCCGAAGGCACGGGCGGCGGAGCCGTCCGCCACGCCCGACTCCACGAACAGGCTGTCGGTGTCACCGTAGAGCACGCGCCGGCCCTGGCGCTCGATCCGCTTCTTGCACCACAGCAGCATCTCGCGACCGAAGCCGGTGACGGCGCTCGCGAGGCGGGGATCGTAGAAGCGGCAGGCCGGAGTGCCGAGCACGCCGTAGAAGGAGTTCATGAGGATCTTGATCGCGTGGCTCTTGACCGTGTCGCCGGCGGCTCGCGCCGCCTCGCGCTGCGGCATCAGGTCGTCCAGCAGCGCGCCGAGGATGGCCTTCCGCCGGGCGAACGCGGCCCCACTGGGGGCCAGGATGGGATCGGGCTCGGCGCCGCCGGACTCGGGCCGCACGAGGCTGAGGGGATCGATCTCGAACGTGCGGATGAGGCTCGCGTAGAGGCTCTTGAAATCGAGCACGACCACGTTGCAATGGAGCCCGGGGATGGGCTCGAGCACGTGCCCGCCCTCCTGGGCCTCAAGGGCCTGCGCCGCGCGGACGCTCGGGGCGACCACGCCCCGGTGTCGGAGCTCCGAGAGGTACAGGAAGTCGAAGGCCGCGATGGATCCGGAGACGCGATCCGGCGGCAGCCCGGTCAGCTTGCTGCGCTCGACCGAGAGCGCCACGAGCCGGAGTCGCTCCAGGACCTGGAAGGCGAGCCGGGCGTCGGTGCGGTTGTATTCGACGAAGCGGGAGCGGTCTTCCTTGAAGAGGCGCAGGATCTCGTCGGCCTTGCTTTCGCCGCCCAGCGTCTTGCCCTCGCCCAGTACGGATCGGGCGACGGCGTCGAGGCCGTAGTCGTCCATCCGGATGAAGGCGCCACGGAGGAGCTGGATCCCATCGAGCACGACGCGGCCGGGGACGCTGGCCTGCGGTGTCCCGCGCCCCGACCCGGCGGTGCGCAGGCGCAGGCCTCCGGAGCCGCGGCCGAGCTCCAGAGAGGCATGCCGCCGCTGCGCGATGCGTCCCAGCACCGACAGGTCGAAGTCGACCACGTTCCAGCCCGTCAGCACGTCCGGATCCAATTCGCGCACCCGACGAGCGAACGCCGTCAGGAGCTCCCGCTCGGAAGCGAAGGGCTGCGCCTCTTCCGGGCACGGCCAGGCGGGTTCCTCGAACACCAGGCCGACGCCGGGAACCGGCCGCCCGTCGCCGCGGATCTCCAACGTGCCTCGGATCCCGCGGTCGATGAGGTAGCTCATGGCGAAGCGGACGTCCGCTTCGTGGGTGGCGATTCCGGCCGCGATCAGACGATCGCGCAGCGGGGGAGTGTCGGACGGGGTGGCGACTTCGATGGCGACGACGGGCGCACCCGTGAGCGTGACCCGGTCCGTGGCCACTTGCCCGACGGCACCGAGGGCGCGCGCCCGGTCCGCGTCCCTCTGCTCGACGTAGAAGCGGGGAACCGGGCGGCGGTCACGGACGAGGAAGGGACGACCGTCCTCCAGCGTGCCGTAGAGGTGGACGACGGGCCGGCCGGCCTCGACGCGATACGTCGGCTGCAGGATGAAGCCGCGGTGGGTCGGCAAATGAGCTTCGGTCTTCGCGGGAGCTCATTTCGCCAGCGGATCCGGCCGGAGCTGGAACCTCACGACCTTGCTCGTCGTGCCCTTGCCGCCTTCCATGTGGAACGGCGCGCGCGTGCTGACCGTCGACCATAGCCCGCGGCCTTTCCATCCCGCCTTGGCGTCGTCGATGCGGCCATCGAGCCACTTCGTGTAGTAGCCCAGCGGATAGGGGACGCGGAGCACGATCCACTTGCCGTCCTTCAGGACCAGCAGCCCTTCCGATGCGTTGCCGGTGTCGATCGGCACGTTGCGGCCCAGCCCGAACGTGTCGAACTGATCGACCCAGGTGTAATAGCTGGCCTCCGCGCTCCCCGAGTCGGTCACGCCCTTCATCTGCGGGAGCGGCTCCGGGTACAGCGTCCAGCCCTCCGGGCAGTGCTGTCCCGTCGCCGTCGGCCCGTTGAGCGGACCCTTGCACTTGCGCCGATCGAACGAGGCCATGTGACCGCTGGCCAGGGCGGCCCAGACCACGCCGTCGCGGTCGACGTCCATCCCGCGCGGCGAGAACCCCTGAACCGGCGCCTTCGGGTTGTCGAAGGGCGGCTCGTACACCTCCGCCAGCGCCGTCTCCGGCGGGTTCGCTCCCGGGCTCAGACGGACGACGGCGCCGGGGAAGCCGAGCACGGATCCCCAGACCGAGCCATCGGGGGCGGGCGAGACCGAGTAGAAGCCGCCCCCGAACCGCTTGTCCTTCGCCGGATCGAGGGGCTGGTCCGGGGCCGTGTGATTGGCGTCTTCCGCGAACATTACGTGGTGCGTGCTGAAGCAGGTGCCGATGTGCGTGAGCTTCTTCGTCTCCGGGTCGTACACCGCGAGGTGCCGGCTGGATCGCGCCAGGGGGTACAGCTTCGCCGAGGGATGGCTCGATCCCTCCTTGCAGACGTCGGGGTTCTCGAAGGGCCGCACCGCGGACGTGATCCACACCCGGCCCTTGTGATCGAACATCGGGTTGTGGACGTTGTTCCGGCTCGTCCAGATCGGCTCATCCCCCCAAACGGCCGAAGGGAAAGGCACCGCCGGCGCCGCGGTGACCGGGGTGCTGGGATCGCGGACGGTGAGCGGCACTTTGCTCGCGGTGTGGCGCATCGGATCCAGCACGGGCAGGTAGTCCGCGCTCAGCTCCAGCGCGCCGTAGATCGGACCGTACGCATTCGCGGTGGGGTTGTTGCGGTCGGTCGAGACCTCGTCGTGAAGGTAGGCCTTCGGATCGGCCCAGTCCCATTCCGTGATGACGACGTTGCGCTCCAGCCCCTGCGGCCGTGGGGGGGCGGGCGGCAGCTCGCCCGCCTTGATACGGTCCGTCCAATCCGCGAAGACCGCCATCGCGGCCGCTCCTCCGAGCTGCGTCGCGCCGGAGAGCATGTTGCTGCCGGCCTGTCCCGACTGGATGCGCCGATGCCAGGCCTCCACGGAGGAGCCGAACGTGCCCAGGGCCGCGGGAATCTCGCGCGTCGCCTTGGTCCCCAGCTGGTGGCAGGCGGTGCAGCCGCCGGACTTCAACTGACGCACCCACTCCGCCTGGCTCTTCACGCGCGATGCCACGCCGGTGCCGGCGGCCGCGCCCGTGAACGCGCTCTTGTCCGGCACGCGCAACAGGGAGAACCAGTAGCCGGCCGGGTAGTACTGCGCCGCCGCGCGCGCGTCGGGGGCGGCCATCGCCCTCAGGTCCAGGACCGCGCCCGGCGCGGCCTTGACCTTGGGCGAATCCACGAGGCCGTAGCCCCGCACCCACACGTCGTAGCCGGCCTTGGGAAGGTCGGGCAGCACGTAGCGCCCGCGGTCGTCGGTGACTACGATCCGGACGAACCGGGTGGGCAGGTCGGTCGTCTCCGCAATCACCCAGACGCCCGCCTCCGGCCCCGAAGCGCTGGTGACCACGCCCGCGATGTCGTCGTCGTCGATCGGGATCGCGTCGGCGGCGAATGGACGGGCGCTCCCGGCCCCCACCAGCGAGAGGGCCACGCCGACGGCAAGGCCAAGGCCGAGACCCAACTTCGTCGGGATCGACGCTCTCGTCATCATCCTGTCCTCCGGGTGGCGGATACGCTCGATGATACGCGCGCCGTCCATGAGATGATGCGCCCCTGAACGGAATGAGCACCGAAGGAGTCCCACAGCAGATGCGCGAAGGCAGCCTGGCGGAGCGCGACCTGCCCAGCCTGATGCAATCCCTCTACGAGGAGCGGTGGAGCGGGCTGCTCACGCTCACGCACGCCGGGATCGGCAAGACACGGTGCTCGTGGAGCAAGGGGCGCTGACGCCCAAGGATCTGGTCGCCGGCGTGATCGACCAGACCCGCGAGATCATCTACAGCCTGTTCCTGTGGACGGAGGGACACTACCGCCTGGAGGAGGGGCCGCCCTCCGGCGAAGCGATCAAGCTGAACCTGAGCACGCCCGACCTGATCATGGAAGGCATCCGGCGGATCGACGCCTGGAGCCGCATCGACCGTGCCGTCGGCGGCAAGGACGCGAATTACCGGCGCGCGCCGAACTACGAGCAGGCGATCGCCCAGATGAACCTCCCCCCGGACACGCGAGCGATCGTCGAGAAGCTGCCGGAGCCGCGTTCGGTCGGTGAGATCTGCGCCGCGTCGACGCTCGCTGATTTCGACGTCTGCCGCGCGATCTGGGCCTTCCGGGTCGTGGGGATACTGCGCCGGCTGGATGCGTCGAAGCGCCTGCGCGTGCCTGGACTCGGGGTCGACGACGAGGGCCTCGGGGATGTTCTCCGCGGCGAGTGAGGGACGAGCGGCGCCCCGAGGTGCGGGTGAGTAGCGTTCGCGCGCACGCGCGCAGGTCCTCCCGCAGCTCGCGCGGGTAACCCGTTCGGGTGCTATCGTTCCTGGCCATGCACCTGCGAGCTCGTCGTTCCATCTCGATTCTCTCCCTTGGGTTTTTCCTTGCCGTGGGGCCCGCGTCTCGCCAGAGCAGTCCCCTGCCCGAAGCAAGACCCGACTCGGTCGGCTTTTCCGCCGAGCGGCTGAGACGGCTGGACCAGGCGTTGCAGGCGCTGGTCGAAAGCAAGCAGCTTGCCGGCCTGGTCACCATGGTGGCGCGTCACGGACAACTCGTCGAACAGAAGACCTACGGACAGCAGGACATCGCCAGCGCGAAGCCGATGCAGGAAGTGAGAAGAAGCGCGCCCGCGTGAAACAAGCCCTCGACGGGATCCGCGTCCTCGACGCGACCCAGGTCATGGCCGGCCCCTTCTGCACGATGCTCCTCGGGGACCTGGGCGCCGACGTGATCAAGGTCGAGCCGCCGGACGGCGACACCACGCGCACGATGGCGGGAAGCCGCGGCACCGAGAGTCCCGGCTTCTGGAGCATCAACCGCAACAAGCGCGGCGTCGTCCTCGACCTGAAGGAACCGCGCGGGCAGGAGGTCTTCCGGTCCCTGGCCGCGCGCGCGGACATCCTGGTCGAGAACTATCGCCCCGGCGCCATGGACGCGCTCTCCCTGGGGTACGAGGAGCTGCACCAGCTCAACCCGGGCCTGGTGTACGCGTCGATCTCCGGCTTCGGGGCCACCGGGCCCTACTCATCGCGCGGAGGCTTCGACCTCGTGGCCCAAGGCATGTCCGGCATCATGTCGTCACCGGAGAGCCCGGGCGCGCTCCCGTCAAGTGCGGCGTGCCTCTCACCGATCTGGCCGCCGGCCTCCTCGCCCTGCAGGCGATCCTCGCCGCGCACATCCATCGGTTGCGCACCGGCGAGGGACAGCGCGTCGACACGTCGCTCCTGGAGGCCGGCATCGCCCTGTCGATCTGGGAATCCGCGCAGTACTTCTCCGGGGGCGGCATCCCCGAGGCCATGGGCTCCGCCCACCGCATGTTCGGCCCCTACCAGGCCATCCGTTGCGCCGACGGCTATGTCACCCTTGGCGCCGCCAACAAGCGGACCTGGGAGCGACTCGCACAGGCTCTCGGCCGGCCCGATCTGGTCGATCGGCCCGAGTACGCCGAGGCCGAGGACCGGGTGCGCAACCGTCGTCGCCTGGCCGAGGAGATCGAGGCCATCACCGCAACGCAGCCCCGCGCGCACTGGATGCGAGCATTCGATGACGCGGGCGTCCCCTGCGGGCCGATCCTCGACTACGCGGAGGTGTTCGCCGACCCGCACGTCCGCGCGCGAGGCATGGTGCAGGAGATGGACCATCCCGAAGGCGGCCGCGTTCGCGTGGTCGGACCCGCGGTCAAGCTGTCGGAGACTCCGGCGCGACTCCGGCGCCCGTCGCCTCGGCTCGGCGAACACACGGCGGAGGTGCTGCGCGAGATCGGCTACTCCGATGCGGAAATCCAGGCCCTGGCGGCCAGCGGGGCGGTGGCGCTGGGGCCGGTGGGGAGGTGAGAGGTGGCGGATCCCGAGCTACTCTACGAAGCCGACGGCCCGCTCAGGCTCGTGACGTTCAACCGGCCCCAGGCGCGGAACGCGATGACCTGGGCGATGTACGACGGGCTGCTCGCGGCCTGCGAGCGGGTGGACGCCGACCCCGATGCGCGCGTGCTCATCCTCCGCGGCGCGGGGGGCAAGGCGTTCGTGGCGGGGACCGACATCGGTCAGTTCCAGGATTTCCGGACGCCGGAGCAGGGCCTCGACTACGAGCGCCGGCTCGACCGTGTCATGGACCGGCTGGAGGCGGTGACGCGCCCCACCATCGCGGCCATCGAAGGTTATGCGGTGGGCGGGGGGGCCGCCATCGCGGTGGCCTGCGACCTGCGGTACTGCACGCCGGAGAGCCAGATCGGCATCCCGATCGCGCGCACTCTCGGCAACTGCCTCTCCGTGGCCAACTGCGCTCGGCTGGTCGACCTCCTCGGACCGGCTCGTACGAAGGACCTCCTCTACCGCGCCCGGCTGGTGGGCGCGGAGGAGGCGCGGCAGGCCGGGCTCGTCAGCGAGGTCGTGCCCGCCGGCCACCTGGAGGCGCGCGTGCGCGAGGTCGCCGCGGAGATCGCCTCGAACGCGCCCATCACGTTGCGTGTCACCAAGGAGGCGATCCGGCGGCTCCAGGCGGCGCGGCGGCGCGTGGAGGGCGACGACCTCGTCGTCCAGGCCTACACGAGCGAGGACTTCCGGGAGGGCGTGGCCGCCTTCCTCGGGAAGCGGAAGCCCGTCTTCCGCGGACGATAGCGCCATGAACGTCGCCGCCGTCTCGCTCTGCGCCCTCGTCGTCGTGATCGTGGTCAGTTGCTTCTCCTCGATCAACATCGGCGTTCTCTCCATCGCGCTCGCCTTCCTGATCGGACGCTTCCTGGCCGGGCTCCCGGTCTCGGCGATCGTCGCAGGGTTCCCCGCCAGCCTGTTCCTGACCCTGGCCGGCATCACGCTGCTCTTCGCCCAGGCACGCGTGAACGGCACGCTGGACAAGGTGGCGGGCCGCTCCATCCGCCTCGCCCGCGGCAATCGAGGCCTGATCCCGATCGTCTTCTTCTTCCTGGGCCTCGGCCTCGCCACCATCGGCGCCGGCAACATCGCGGCCACGGCCCTCCTGGCGCCCGTCGCCATGAGCGTGGCCAGCCGCGCGGGCATCGGCGGGTTCCTGATGACCCTCATGCTGGCCAACGGCGCCAACGCGGGCGGCCTGTCTCCTTTGGCTCCCACCGGGATCATCGCGCGCGAGCTGATGGGACGCGTGGGCCTGGTGGGCGTCGAGTGGGCGAACTACTTCAACACCCTCGCCGCGCAGAGCTTCGTGGCGTTCGCCGGCTACTTCCTGCTCGGGGGCGCGAAGTTGTTCCGGAAGGACGTCGAGCACGGCTTCCCACCCGGCGGGCAGGCGAGCGTCGCGCTCGAAGACGAGCCCTTCACGGGCCGCCAATGGCTGACCCTGGGTGTCATTGCGACCCTGGTCCTGAGTGCGGCCTTCTTCCGGGTCGACGTGGGGATGGGCGCGTTTGTCGGCGTGGTCGTCCTTTCCCTCGGGCGCGCGGCCGACGACGAGGCGGCGGTGAGATGCATGCCCTGGGGCGTCATCTTGATGGTGTGCGGCGTCACCGTCCTGGTCGAGGTCCTGGCCAAGACGGGCGGGATGGACCTGTTCACCCGTCTGCTGGCCCGGCTCTCCGGCCCCGCCCTGGTCACCGGCGTCATCGCGCTGGTCACCGGGATCATCTCCGTGTACAGCAGCTCCTCGGGGGTCGTGCTGCCCGCCTTCCTGCCGACGATCCCCGGCCTCATCGCGAACCTCGGAGGCGGCAGCCCGCTGATGATCGCCTACTCGATCAACGTGGGCGCTCACCTGGTGGACGTCTCTCCGCTTTCGACGCTCGGCGCCCTGTGCCTCGCCGCCACTCCGCCCGAGGAGGATCGGCGCGTGCTGTTCCGCAAGCTGATGGCGTGGGGCTGGTCGATGGCTCTCGTGGGCGCGATCGTGTGCCAGCTCTTCTTCGGCTATCGCTGACGGCTACTCCCGGGCGCGCCGGAGGATCTCGGGGGCGGAGGCCTTGAGGTCGGGCAGGTCCTGGGCGCGCGCGGACAGCGGAAGGAGAACCGCGGCGACCGCGACCAGCGCGAAGCGCGACGGGAACATCGCCGCGTAGTGGACCGCGTCGCCGCCCCTGGCCGCCGTATCATTCTCCAGGGGCGAGGAGCTCACGATGATCGAAGCAGCGCTGTTGGCGGCGGCGGTGGCGGCGGGAGCGGCGCAAACCGCCGTCCAGACGGCGGCCACGTCCGCCTCGTTCCACGCGCTGCTCGACGAGGACTGGGAAGCGCGGCTCCGAGAGGACCCGCTTCTGGCCACGGCCACGGGCGACCACCGTTACGACGATCGCCTGCCCTCGGTGGCCCCCGCCGATCTCGAGCGGGCGGCGCAGCGCCAAAGGGCCATGCTGGCCCGCCTGCGGGCCATCGCGCGCGCGAGCCTGGACACCCAGGATCGCATCAGCTACGACATGCTCGCGGCCGAGCTGCGCGACGACGTCGCCGCACACGAGCTGGGCCAGTGGCGGCTGCCCATCACCGCGGACAGCGGCTTCCACACCGGCTTCGCCGACCTGCCCCGCCACACGACTCTCGCCACCACGCGCGACTACGAGAACTACATCGCGCGCCTGCGCGCGTTCCCGGCCTACGTCGCCCAGCAGGTCGCCAACATGCGGGATGGGCTGCGCACGGGGTTCACGCTGCCGCGCGTGGTCCTGGACGGCTACGACGTCACCATCCGCACGCACGTCGTCGAGGATCCCGAGCAGAGCGTGTTCTACGCGCCCTTCCGCGCCTTTCCGCCGGGCGTCCCCGAGCGAGAGCGCGCCCGGCTGGTCGCCGCCGGCCGGGCCGCGATCCTGGAGGGCGCCGTCTCCGGATACCGCACTTTCCTGGACTTCATGACCGGCGAGTACCTGCCCAAGACGCGGACCACCACCGCGGCCGCGGACCTGCCGCGGGGCCGCGAGTACTACGCGCAGCGGGTCCGCCATTTCACGACCCTCGACGTCACGCCCGAGGAGGTCCACAAGATCGGGCTCGCCGAAGTCGCGCGGATCCACGCCGAGATGGTGGACGTGATCGAGCAGGTCGGGTTCCAGGGCGACTTCGCCTCCTTCCTCCAGTTCCTGCGCACGGATCCGCGCTTCTACGCGCGCACGCCGGAGGAGCTGCTCAAAGAGGCGTCGTTCATCGCCAAGCGCATGGACGGCAAGCTGCCGTCGCTCTTTGGCCGGCTGCCGCGCCTTCCCTATGGCGTGGAGGCCGTACCCGCGCACCTCGCGCCGAAGTACACGGGCGGCCGCTATGTCGAGGCCCCGGTCGGAGGCACCCGCGCCGGCACGTATTGGGTCAACACCTATGCGCTCGAGAGCCGGCCCCTCTACGTGCTCGAGGCCCTCACCCTGCACGAGGCGGTCCCCGGCCATCACCTGCAGATCGCTCTCCAGCAGGAGCTGCAGGGAGTGCCGCCCTTCCGCCGCGCCTCCGGCGTGGGGGCGTTCGTCGAGGGGTGGGGGCTTTACTCGGAGCGCCTCGGCCTCGAGGTGGGGTTCTACCAGGATCCGTACCGGAACTTCGGTCGCCTCACCTACGAGATGTGGCGCGCCTGCCGTCTCGTCGTGGATACGGGCCTGCACGCGCTCGGCTGGTCGCGCTCGCAGGCCATGGAATTCCTGGCCTCCAACACCGCCCTCTCGCTGCACGAGGTGCGGACGGAGACCGACCGCTACATCTCCTGGCCCGGGCAGGCGCTCGCCTACAAGATGGGCGAGCTGAAGATCCGCGAGCTGCGCCGG